>Ga0209339_1000687_pt1 | contig 12848 bp, 2 predicted proteins | sample OlaalgELextract3_FD_187376 | JGI IMG/M metagenome (GOLD analysis project Ga0209339, IMG submission 187376) | Olavius algarvensis symbiont microbial communities from Tuscany, Italy - Type A ELBA extract 3 (SPAdes) (version 2) | ecosystem: Host-associated > Annelida > Digestive system >... | reverse complement strand
GCAGATCGTCGTGCAGTAGCTGTGACAGACCACGGTCGAACTTCCCAGTCGCAGTGATCAGACGTGCAGCAGAGTTCAGGACCCGTTGGAGCTTGTCAGTGATTGTCATCGGTGAAAGAGCCAGGATTGAGTTGCAGTAGTCGACTCGTGATGTGACAAATGCGTGGACCAGTGTCTTCACTGACTCAATGTCCAGTGAGCGACGAACTCGTTTCAACTGGCGAAGCCAGAAGAAACATGACTTGCAGACATTATCAGATCGGAATCTAGGTAAATTCCTAGGTCAGGTCGCGAACAACACGCACTGGAACAACTGCGTCAGAGCCGACTACCAACGGACTTTGTGGAATCTGGTGTTGACGCCGAGTCGATGAGCACCAGATGACTTCCGTTTTAGCAGTGTTCAGCTGCAACCGATTGGAGGGCATCCAAGCGGCAACGACATACGATCGAGCAGCTGTGCGGTCGTTGACGGCCGACACGAACCATAGACCTGGGTATCATCAGCGTATAGATGTGGGCTCAGGTCATGGCGTTCAATCAGCTGTATCAAGTTCGCCGTGTATAGCAGGAACAGGATCGGTCCAAGGACCGACCCTTGAGGTACGCCGTAAAGCACGAGTTTCGGCGCCGACTTGTTCAACCCGCAGCGAACGTACTGGACTCGACCACGCAAGTAGGATGTGAACCAGCGGTGGACTAAACCGCCAAGGTCGTATGACACCTTGAGTCGATGCAGAAGAATTCCATGTTCAACCGCATCTAACGCTGCCGATATGTTAGAACAGCCAAGTCACCACTGTCAACATCAAGCAATATGTCTGACAAGACTTTCAGTACCGCCGTCTCAGTCGAGTGGTAGGCTCGGTAAGCTGATTGCTGATCGGGCAGCAGCCGAAATGTAATGAGATAATCCAGCATGCTCAGCAACCAGTCTCTCGAGTATATAGTTTCGACAAGACTGGAAGGTTCGAGATCGGTCGGTATACTGCGTGATGTCAGCTGCGTCGGCGTCCGGCTTCTTCAACATCGGGGTGATGAACGCAGCTTTGAACACGTCAGGAACCAGTGCTAGCGAACGGTTGAACAGTTCAGTAAGAAACGGTGCCAGCAGATCGACGTTGCATTTTAGCATCCAAGTCGGCATTACATCTGATTGACACTGTTTGTCTGGCAATAGTCGCACCGCGGTGATGACGTCATCCGTCGACAGTCGGCGCAAGTCGTCAAGTTGACAGGTCGTCGGTGCAGTCGTGTTAGAAGGTGGCGCCGCATTGTCAGTCGAGGCGCGAACACCCGCCACTTTGTTGTCAAAGAACCGATGTGCCTCATCGGCGTCGACAGTAGACACGGGAGCACGACGACGGCCCATAAGTGAGCTGACAGAGCGCCATAGCTGACGTGGGCCAGAACGTTCAGAGTCGACCTTCGTCCTCCAAAACGCATTACGCTTTTCATCGATAAGCCGTCGGTACTCACGACGCCTCGTGTACCACGCTTCGGTTGCCGCTGACTGAGCTTCGAGGTTGTCTGGATCGTTCCGATCCGACGGACTCGATGTGCCTCGCGCTCAAACAATCGGACGCAGCGCTTGGCGACACGGCAATCGTCGTCGAACCATGGATCTGATATCCTGCGGCGAAATCTCGTGTGATCGTTGTATCGTTCATCGTTCATCTGTCATCCTGTCGTTCTGTGGGCTAAACAAGATAACTGACGAACGCAGAAACGGACATCCACCAAACTTGGCAGGCAGAGGGGTGACCCTCTAGAAGTGATTAACTTTCGGTGATGTTCGGGATCCGCGTGTGGATTCCGGATCACTTTTTCGTTTTCTGGACCATTGCGGAATAGGGGATTGTTGGACATTTTGTTAGCATTTCTCATACAGTCAACGGCCGATTTGTACCATATGACTGACGCCGACAAGATAATGCGTCCACCAACATTTTGGGACAGATCCAATAGACATCCGGATCCGGATTACGGATTAATTAGAAAATCCTGATTCGAATCCCGGATCACTTTTGTTTGAAATTTTGGCGTTGGCGGAGGTTTGCGCCCTGTGAGTGCTCTTGGTAGTATTATTAGTATTATTCCATTGTTCCGTTACCTCCATTCAGCTGTTTTCTGCTCTTGTTGTCCCCACAGCTAGAGTCCAGTTCGGGAAGTGACGTGTCTATCACTCAACCTTGTCTTTGGCCAACAGGCAGTAGGTTTTGAGCCTGGAACTGTCCCCTCGTTTCCAGGCATCCACACTTTCTCGTGACATGTCCGAAGAATAGTATATCGGCTTCCTTTTGCTGTTCTGATTCCAATCGACTTCTTTCAATACCAGCTGCTGTATATTGTAATGGACAGTTCGTGCAACCCTCTGAGCGTTCAGTAGGCCTACACCGCCGACTACAGCCTGTACAAACAGCTGCAGACGCTCTGACTTGACTCAAAGTGAAAGAACATTTCATTATTTCGTATGTGATATATGGAACATGTAAGTAAAGTAAACCAAACATGGATTTGTACGTATAGCGCATCGTCGTAAATAGCCTAGGCCTATAATGCGCTACTGCTTTTCGTACTTCGACGCTAATCTCCGTTTAACTAGTCCTCGGCCAGCCACCAGCCAACACTGCGAGAATAGCAAGAATGACTCCCCGTGAGTTTAACCCTTTAATGGGCACATTTAAATCACAGAGCAGCGGACCATTATACAGCAATACGGTGATTGTACCAACTTCATATTATTCCATTACACTATGATTACCTTCGTATACTCTAAAGGGTTAACAGAATGCGATTGAATAGGCGACCTGTAGTAAAAAAATAATGTCTGTGGGCTCTAAACTGATCCCGCTCATGTTTGCGGTGGCTGGCGTTGAACTGGCTTTGAGAGACCAGTGACCGCATGTCACCGTGGCAGTGACGTCACGACATCCGAGTGACGTCACACAGCTGGATTTGCCTCTGGAACCGAGGCGTTGTTATTGATTACGCCGGCCGTTATCGATTGATCAGCTGTACGCGCATTTGTTCCGCAATAGAGTGATTGATTGACCACAAGAGGTGTGCGGATCGCGAATATTTCAGTTCGCCGTCATTCCGTGGATCTGCTACGTGAAATGCGCCGCTTCATGGCTTGTGTGTCTCAACATGCAGAATGTCGAAGATTAAACCGATGCATTGCGGAATAACTAGGCCTAAGTAGCATGATTCTTGGACGTACTAGTCGCACTGAATAAGCATTATTCGAAAGCTGGGCTAGTTCTTACTTTCAGGGGCGCTATGTTCAAACTATTATTTCGAGTTAGTGATAGTATTAGGGTTAGGTTTAGGTTAGGGTGAGGCTTAGGGTTGGGTTAAGGTCAGAATTCGGCTCATGGTTAAGATTATACCGCCAGTGTTTGCAATAGCGCTTCTGAAACTAGATGTCTCCCGAAAGCTGCTTACAGTGTTTCTGAGTCAATATTGCATGTTAGATCCGCAGTCAATTGGTCGACTCTTCCTTCAAAGACAGTCCACAGACATAATGTCTAAATTATAGTTGACAGAAGGGGTCGCGAATGATGCCTCCTCAGGCCTCCAAATCTAACTTCGGCATCGTTTGATCTTGGCCTTCGACCTCCTTGCCTCAAAGTTGATCGTTTTTATCTCCTTGCCCCGTTAACCACTTGTGTTAATTTGCAGCAGAATTAATTCGTTCATTTTTCAACATATCGTGTTCACAAACGAACGGACTGAGGACGGACGGACGGACGGCAAAACGTTATGCGTCCACCCAGCCTAGACTGGCGCAGGCGTAACTGTAGCGAGCAGAGTAGGCTCAGGAAAGTGGGGTGTGGATGTTGGATGCGTTGGAAGTTGGAGGTCGGCACCGCAAGGAAGAGACTCTGTCCCATGTGGTTCGAGCACTGCAGTGGCCGTCTGAACCGAATGAAAGTCCGCAAGCGGACCAGTGCGGGGCAGTCCTCAATCTGCACACCTCTGCTGATAACCTGGATGTGCGACGCCCACGCCGTGCTGCTGCTGCTGCTAAGCCAGGTGTTGTCCTCAGCACGACTAGCGGCGCCGGATATCCGTGGACAGCGCGTCGTCCCTTCTCGTTCGACCCTCCCATCTCTTGCCGTGCATCCAGATAACGCACCATCGAGGCATCAGTCACTGTCGTCCTTTTTTTGCACACGAAATGCTTTTAACAGAGCCTATATGCCATGTACGTACGAAATTACATCCTTTAAGAAGCAGCACGAGACCGTCATAAAGCAGTCTTGTAAATCGATAGGCCTACATTTATATATTTGATACAATTGATACATTGTCCATGGATACTTGCTGTATCGCTGCTTACGTGTGGTATGGTATAGGGTTTAACGTCCCACTCGACACATTATAGGTCATTTTGGAGACGATTTTACGGGTCAGATGACCTAACCAACAGTGTCACAGCACTGAAGGATGATGGTTAATCAACCATGTCAAGGGCCAATCCCACCAGGCTCAGCTCACTAAAAGGTAAAGAAAAGGATGTAAAAAAATTAATATCTGTATAGCACCATGAAGACCGAAGATACAGAACCGCTTGGAAAGCTAGACCAAGCAAGATCAAAGCCCGATACAGTCAACCGACCTGTAAGAACTGCTCGTACCATTGTGCACCATTATAATAGTACACAATACTGTAACACAGAGACAGTTTTTATTAATATTCCTCTTCTTCCAGACCAACATCACATCTCAGACTTGGGCAAGTGGAGATAAGGTGTAGCAGTCTCACGACCAGCAGCGCTTTACGGTCTCCGAACGCAAGTATCAACTATTAGAGGTCAGCATCTTGATCAAGCTCGCTCGCAGAGGACCGGATCAACAGGTGCCCGCCGGTCTTGGCTCCTGTTTACTGTACGAAAAGTATACCCATCATGTGCCACTGTGCTGTCATCATAGTGCCGTAATGGTCCTTTGCTGCTGTCGTTTATATGAATTTTGTCATCGTAATTACTCATCTACGAAGAATGTTCGTGGACTGCATGAGCTGGACATGACGTCTGCACGGTTCTTGGCTGCTGTGATGCTATAGTGTTACTCGTGTATGCCATGTGTTTGTGCTGACTAATCGCTGGCATCATCGACGCGTGAAATATAACCGACAGTTGCGTGTGTAGCATGCGTACGGGGGGGGGGGCTCGAAGTGAAGCAGACAGAGACTGTGATTCAGTCGATGTTGCGCATGCGCCATGAAAATTGATTCAAAATGACACAGACCTCTTTTGATTCGCCAGATTCTTGATCGCAAATAGAAATACTAAAAAAACAAAAACAAATATTTGTCGGAAAAAAATCCTTTAAAATAATTAAGGAAGTAAACTGAGGTTGATGAGCGCGTCGATCACGTTAGATTTCGAGCAGATGGTGATAAATGTGGCAAAATCGTAGTGGCGTCACCAGGATGTCAGTTCACGGGCCAATCCATAATGGTGCAGATGATCGAGGGGACAACGTGTCCCTGGTCACACCAGTACAATCCCGCTGTCCTCCCCCGCGTTTTAATGATTGAGACTAAAATATACAGTTTATACGATGCAGTGTGTGACCGGTGAGTGCAGATGCTTCTAAATAATAACTCAAACTAGACGATTAAAATTGCCCTATAGTCTGGCAATGTCGTGTGTCGAGCACCTCCGTGTTTGCATTCACATGGCTTATGCTCGTCCTGTACGCCACTGACCGCATCGTCCTGCAGGTGCATCACTCGCCGTTTCGCCCTGGGCCATTTGTCTGCGTGCTGATGCCGATCAGTATCTGACTGCGTTAGTCATGGTGGTCCAAAATAAACGGACCACTCGGCTGATAGAGCATATCTTTAACATACCGTATACGTAAAGGCCCGTTTATAGCTACACAACTCAACTCAACTCGACGTCGAGTTGAGCTGCGTCGCTATAAACGGGCCTTAAGTCACTGGACACGAAATTTAGCACACTTTAACTGCCTTTTGTCTGTTAAGCTTGTTTTCATCAAAGGTGTTTTATAAAGTAGCACCACGTAGCCGCGAAACAAATGAAGTCTTAGTCAACCTTTCTCCGTTAATCAGTGACGTGGAATCGGAAATTGGAACAGATGTACACTGCGGCGACTTGTACACTTTCTGGCAGGCTGGGCGGCGCACAGTGCGCGTGCATGAGACCATGTAGCTGCTGTGACATAAACTTCGGATACACTACACCACATCTGTACTGTAACCTCCCAACAGACCCGATCTTAATCCTGTGGATTACAGGATATTGGGAGTAAACAGGCACATCGCGTGATACACTAGCCCGTATCCGTGGTCTTGCAGTGTAGGCTGGTGTCGGGCTGAAGGACTGGGTAACGGAGATCAGTGCCGACGCACGGGAAGCGGTAGCGCATCAGGGTCGTGTTCGCAACGATGCGCTGTACAAAGCGACGTTTTAGTATATTTTACTTTCTGCAATAAATCAGTAACGGTGAAAGAGGACGTCGAATGTCGTCGATGAACTGTGGTTAGGCCAATATGAAGAGATCGACAGTTGTGTTAAGATAGGGTAGAAACAGAAACAGCCGTCAGGAGAAGTGAGCAATCTGTTACTGTTTTGTTGCAAATTTATCAAGTACTATAGCTGTGCCAGAAATTATCAAAACAGAACGCGGTTTCATAAAAATAAAGGCAGTTTGCCCACAGTGTATATTAGTTTATCAGCCGTGGTTTGTTGCTTAACCCTTTAGAGTGCAAAGGTAATTATAGTGCCACATCGAATAATATGAAGTCGGTACACTGGCCGTTGATGGGTGGGCTGTTGCATTTGGTACAGAGAGGAGGGGACAGGGCGGGGCCGCAGCCCGCCCAGTCCCATCCTCGCTGTACCTAATGTAGCAGCCCACCCAGCAACGACCTGTGTTGTGTACCAGTCACCGTATTAACGTATAATACGATTTGCTGATTTGCTGTATAATGGTGAGTTGTTCTGCGGTTTTGATGTATCCATTAAAGGGTTAACGTGATGGACTGATTTCGCCATCTTCGATTCTGGCTAAGACCTAATTTATTCATAAGTTACTGGTGACGTCAGAAAAAAACTCTTCGCGGAAGCCTCTGGATCGAGGTTATTGTCGCTGGATTTTTTACAGTCCACGGACGCCCTATTTGTTGCCCATAGCCTGATTTGAAGCACCAACGCGGAATGATACAATCACACAGCGTTATTATTTCCGGTCACGGCGACACGAAAAGCAGTGAGATGCTCTGACGTCACTGCGGCTAGGCAGTTGCCCTGGAAATGAGTGGTTCTGAAGCTCTCGCAATACATTCAGTATAGCAGTGCATGGCAGCTTGCTTCTCTGTGCGTATACGTGTCTGTGTGGTCGTTCTCTGCTCGACTCTCGTTCCCATTAGGCCTGTAGTTCTAGGTGCGTATTTGATTGCACCCTGCATTTCTCTCCAGTTACGTGTACCGTTGAATAGATCAGTACCTCGTGTCTGCGGTATGTATAGCCTGTGGATCTATTCGTTATTCGTTCGTTGAGCAGCTGTGTGCATACGAAAATAGCATAGCCAATTAAAGCGATTGAAAATGGCGGCTCCGGCCAACGAAGTGGGCTGTGTGTACAAGAAGCTCGACTGTCGCAGAGACTCCGCGCGACGCTTCGTGTCATTGAATAATTCGCTAAGTCACTCATGGTCATTCGAAATGACACCCTTGAGAGGGGCGTGTGTAAGTCCCAATTAGCATTCCATTGTAACTGCGTATCTCTATCTCGTACCTTTTCTGAGATATCATCGTCAAACGATGGTGTGATTTGAAACCGGGCTCAGGGGTCATTCAAGGTCATTGGAAATGGCACCGTTCAATAGATCGCGTACGAGTTCCTATTAACGTTCTATAGTAAATATGGCCCTGTCTTATATCATTTCCGAGACAAAGCGAAATATTGGTCGAAAATCGCGATTTTTTCATACCCTCTGCATTCGACGTCCCCGTTATGGAGTCACCGTCGGAATATTGCCATAAGGTTAAGTACGGAATGGTGTGGCTATACACGACGGTGAAAAAAGTTTGAAAATACGATCACTCGTTTTGACACAAACATGACAGACAGATGGACAGACACCGCACGACGGTATAGGCCGCGCTTATGCATAGCGTCGCGCGGCAAAAAAACTGATACCGTTTTTTTGCCCAACTGCTGCTCGTTCTACATACAGTGAGGCGCTTCTCTGTTGTTTCTGAGTTGACTGGTGATGTTACCCGAAGCACTTCATCTTTTCAGACAACCGCATCTTACGCATTCTTAAGTGCAGCAGTATTTCGGTTTTCTTGCCTCCACTGTATAGTAGTGTTGCGTTCGTAAGTAAGTAAGTAAGTAAGTAAGTAAATCTGTGTCCACGCAAACAAACTTTACAGCCGAAACTGTTACAGAGGCGCCACGATGATGTTTCGTAGGCTCTGGAAAACATAAAAGTGTTCAGTCGTGCGAGGAACTGAGTCAGTGTCAATAATGCATCATGGACAGTTAGTGGTATCCAGAGCACTGCAGCGGTATCATAGTAATTATTGGTTTACTTCACAGCAAGCAAGGGTCGTGGCTGAAGCTGTGACGTCATCACGTTTGCATATAGGGGAGAGGGTATAGAATTTGATAGACACACCGCTGGATGAAGCATGCAGCAGTCTGTAGAAAATTCACTTGGTAGAATTCCACGAAATGTCCATAATATGAACTGATTTTAATGACATTTGGATGCGGCATTTGTGCCAGACTGTTTGCGTCTACACGGCCAAAATAGCTCCCTCTTCGTGGACAACCGTATCGCTTTTACATGCGTCTATTTTTGGCCTCGCATGCAAATAGTCTGTTGTAAATGCCGCGTCCAAATGTGCGCAAAATTTTCTCAGAACATGGCGCTATGTATAACCGACATCGACGCGAATACTGAATAGGTGTGGGTCTAGCCGGAAAATTTTAGCGGGCGGGAGGGGGGAGGGGTGGCCCCATCAATGTGAGAAAACGGCGTAAACCTCGGTATCTCTTCATCGTCAACTCAGCTCGCAACTGAAAAACCTACTCGACCAAACGGGGTCGACAATGAAGCCCCCGCCAGAGCTCCAAATCTGTCCCGCCTCATGTGACCTTGATCATTTCGTGCCCTTGCCCGCGGTGGGATAAATGTGCCAGTTAGCGTCAAAATCGGTTCGTTCATTACCGAGCGATGCTGTGCAAGGTGTCTGTCCATCCGTTTGTCTGTCCGTTACACGCCGGTATTGTATGGAAACGGCTGAGCATCAAAGTTTTTCATCATCGGGTAGCCACACCATTCTCCTTGTTCCACACCAAACGGTACTCCGAGGGGACCCGTAACTGGTGCGTCGAATGCGGGGGGTATCAAAAAATCGCTATTTTCGACCAATATCTCGCTAACAGGAAACCGTACCCAGGCTTTCGAATGGCACCATCTTCAATGACCTTGAACCACTCGTGGTGCCATTATTTGACGCCGAATATCTTAGAAACGGTACGAGATACGGACATAGTTACAATGGAATACTAATAGGGACTTATACACACGCCCTACTCAAGGGTGTCATTTCGAATGACCTTAAGTGACCTTGAATGACTTAGCGAAATATCCAGTCACGGGAAACAATCGAGCTTCTTTTTTTTAAAAATACCATGATCACAAGTTTGGAAGCAGGCGAACGAACAGACACACCGTCGAACAAACGGATTATGTCCCCGTCAGCCAGTGTGGCGTAGCGGAGGCTTAAAGAATCTGGAGGTCCGGTGAGCATTTGGGGGTTCTGCGCCTACAACCGCGTCTGATGCTGTCACACAGACCGTGCAGGTCACTATTACGGTTCGTCGTCATCAGTTTGGCTGCTGTCAGTGTCTATTAATGCCCTGAGACTGCGTTTATGCTTGCAACACAGCGATATTCGTCCGATGGACTGCGCAGACAGACATTACGAGAGACGAGAGCAGTTGAGTAAGTAGCTGCTAAATAGGAAACTGCACCGCTGCAAAACATCATCAGTCGATCGTTTGCTGTCATATCCTCGCTTACAGGTGACAGCAGTGATGAGTAATAACTCACAATTCATAATTCACGGACTGACAGTGCTGCTGTCGACAACAACCTGACTGACTCACCGACCAATCGATCGACGTAGCCTACGTCGCCCTTTCTGTTGCTGTGCGTGTTTTTTTCTAATGGCGTGTAATTCGTCTATAACCTTGGCCGTCTGTATAGGGATAAGCTGTCGTCGACGTCCGTTGTGAGGAAGCCGTGCTGCGAGGGCATGCGAGTCATTTTTAGGGGGGGGGGACATACCCCCACTTTTTGGACTGGGGCTACCGTACCCTTTTTACAGGCTATACAACGAAGCGACAAAAACATTACAGGCTATGTAGGCGATGACGGACATGTTCAATGCGACGTTGATTGGTGTATCGCCCCTAAACCTAGAATTAGGTTTTTTCACTACACGGTAGCCCAATTATTCTAGTTTTATTAGCATCAAACATCTTCGCGAAATTCAGACGGGGTCGATCACCCCTTGCGGTGGCGCTAAATATAGGTGGGGTATACAAATTTTGCAACTTTCGACCAGTAAGTCGCTATATCGGGCTACGGCTCCGCCCGCCCAGTCCCCTCTTCGCTGTACCAAATGTAACAGCCTACCCTTCAACGGCCAGTGTACCAACTTCGTATCATTCGATTTATTCGATTACCTTTGCACTGTAAAGGGTTAAGCGCGCGCAGCTTGTTCCACGATCATTGCCGTGTGCTGCTACGAAACGTTAATGCTCTTCTTGTCGAGGAATAGGGAAGACCAAATATAGTAGATAAAGACCTCTTATCTACTATATTTGGAAACATACCTGGCTTATACAGAATTTAGAGAGTGACCTGCACCCTTTCGACGTTGGATGCCAGTGAGGAGCTGCGCACAGAATCGGTCAACGTCCAGGACATTCGTAGAAACGGCTATTTCTACGACGTACCTTGGATGACAGTAATGATGGTGATGATGATGATGATGATGATGAGGTTGGGATCATTGCCGCGCCACTGCAGCCTAGCGAAGCTGCAGCGGCAGCTCTTGCTGTCGTGCGGTGGCTGGGTGTCTGGCTGCTTGGGTGCCTGTAACGTTCGTATATTGTATCGAAACGGCTAAAGATACGGCCATAGTTGCTGTGGAATGCGAACAGGAAACCGTACCCAATTAGCACTATGCTGACAACAGCTGTGCATGGTCTGATGCCAAAGTCCAACATGAGGGCGTATATGAACATATTTTGCCGGCCGCGATATGCGACACTTGTCAACGTCGGTCCGTCCGATGTTCTTGTTTAACCCTTTAGCGGCACATTATAACCGCAGAGCAAGTGACCATTATACGACAATACGGTGATTGGTACACTGGCCGTTGATGGGTGGACTGTTACATTTGGTACAGCGAGGAGGGGCCTGGGCGGGCTGCGGCCCCGTCCAGTCCCATCCTCGCTGTACCAAATGTAACAGCCCATCCGTCAACGGCCAGTGTACCAACTTCATATTATTCGACGTGGCACTATAATTACCTCTAGACTCTAAAGGGTTGAAACGAGTTTTGGTATTAATATGGCCCAGACAAATGCTCAACAAGTGTGTCGTGAATCGGCTGTTATCTGCTTCCACAGAGTTCAGGATATAGCTGTTGCAAATTATTTTAATTTACTTGCTTACTAAGTTAAAGGTAAAAGGTCTGGACACTTGTTCTAGCGCCGCTTGCATGAGTCAGACTCGCGACCAGCAGCGCTTTACAATCTCGGAAGTGGCAGCTGATTGGCATGAACCAATGGTGCCGCAGCGCATTATGTGGCTATCCATGGCGCGCGCTAACGGACAATTGGACCCACGGTGCAGCTGTAGCTGACACACCATCGCCCAAATCAGCCACACTAGGCCTTCACTCCGTAGCCCACAATAGGTGAGGAGCTACTACTCATTACCCGTCCCGCCGAGGGTAGGAGGCTGAGTTGGACTGAGCACACAGTAGGTTAGCACGGAACACGACAGTTTTGGGTGGTTGACATTTATAGCAGCCGTCGGCCTCTGTTGTAATCAACTTGCCCACAAACGGCGCGACTTCCTATTAGTAAGACTGATGTATTGATATATGCTACCTTTGTGGTGTTGACATTTGACTTTTCAACTGTACAGTCTCTAGACGTTTGGCATTACTCGGGGCAACGTTTCTGCCGTATTTCGAGATTAAAAGGCCTTTCGTTCAACAGTTACGGCGCGATCTTCTACCTGAGCTTAACGACTTAGTGACTTCGGTTGTTGACTTCTTGATCTGCAAATGGTACCGCAAGGTAAACTTTCTGTGCGGCAGGGCTAACTGACCTTCTGTGGTTGAATATTTCAACCAAAACCGACAGACTGGCGAGACACCAATACTGTTGACCTCGTGACCTTGACCTTTGACCTATTGATCTGGATCAACGCGAGTTAGGTGTGCTGTTGAGAATCCGCCGAAAGTAAACTGCCGTGTTTTTGTGTGATACGGGGTCGAAGTAGAGCTGCAAGTGAGAGTGAGAGTGAGAGTGAGTGAGTGAGAAAAGCTGCGAGTGCGAGTGAGATTTTTTTTCTCACTCTCACTCAGTGAGAAAATTTTTGAAAATACTCAGCATTTACATAGTGTCACGTTTCTGGCTAGTCTGCACAAATAATTGGCTGCATAATTGGCGAAACAGGCGAATACCGTTGTTTAGTTGGCTCATAGCGATGCAGCTTCACAGTTACTAAACTGTTAGGCCTACTTACCACAGCCACACCTGAGTCTGATAGCACG
>Ga0209339_1000686_pt1 | contig 12856 bp, 11 predicted proteins | sample OlaalgELextract3_FD_187376 | JGI IMG/M metagenome (GOLD analysis project Ga0209339, IMG submission 187376) | Olavius algarvensis symbiont microbial communities from Tuscany, Italy - Type A ELBA extract 3 (SPAdes) (version 2) | ecosystem: Host-associated > Annelida > Digestive system >... | reverse complement strand
CCCGCGATGCAAGTTCGAGCAGCGATTTCTGTACGGGAACGGACCCGCACAGGTAGGATTAGGTTCATTTGAACCGCACCGTTTGTATATTAAGACTGAGCGCAGTGTGCCTGCGACTCACGCGAACGTCGAACATCGAACGTCCAACATCGAACGTCGAATAATGTCTTCTGCCTATTTAAAATGACTGAGCGAAGCGATTCCGACATTCGTCAATCGACATTCGTCATTCGTCATTCATTGAAGTTTCAATAGAGGATATAGCACCCCGGTTCCCTGACACCCGACACCTGACACCTGAAACCCATACACAGTTTTATTGCTTCCCTGCATGGGCCACTTTTTCCCAGCGCAGTCTTGCAGGATCGCTTAGCCTCTGAAACTAAAAAAGCCGGACGATGACCCATGTGACCTTGACGATGTCACACTCGGCAGCCCGGCTGTCTTATCCACACGTGGAGAATATTTAGCTGATAGTCAATTTGAATATTTCAAGACCCGTTGCTTTCCGACCCCATCTCACGATGGGTGTGGCTTTTATGGCATAAATATTTGGCCTCTCGGTTATCTAGTTTACCACCCGTGAAGAAACATGCCCGAATGGAGGGATTAACACGTATCAGTCATCTGCAAACCGATTGAAAAAAGACTTAAATGATTTCTAGTTAATACGCTACTTAAGTGTATAACACAAAGGCAAGAAAGTAAAATAAAATGAAGCCAAACAGATCTTGTAACTTACTCTTTTAATGAGTCACTATTTGGACACGATCTTGTCTATTTTCGCCAAATTGAGGGATTTAGGAATTCAGGGATTGGGGGATTAAAGGATAATATCAAAAAATTAAAAGAAATGGAATTCCTTCAATTCCTAAATCCCTGAATTCCTAAATCCCTAAATTGAACCAACGCCCAATTTTCATGCAATTCCGGGATCCACAGAGGTATGCCGTTTTTTAAACTAGCTGACGAGGCCTGAAATTAGGAAATTTTCTGCCGCACGGCCGCGGAGACGAACTCGCTGACCACCACCACGCCGAACACGGCCAGCAGCATCAGGGCGACTTCCTGCCACAGAAATTGATTGATGGAAGAGTATAACAATATGCCGATGCCGCCGGCCCCCACAAAACCGAGTACGGTGGACTCGCGGATGTTGATATCCCAGCGGTAGACCGTCGTGCCGTAAATCACCGGCAGCACCTGGGGCAAAATGCCGTAAACGAGTACCTGTAGTTTGGAGGCGCCGGTGGCCTCGATGGCCTCCACCACGCCTGAATCGATTTCTTCGATGGCTTCGGCCACCAGCTTTCCCATAAAGCCGATGGATCGAAAGGCAATAGCCCAAATGCCGGCCAGGGGCCCGGGTCCGAAGATGGCCACAAACAGCAGGCCCCAAACCACCGTGTTGACCGAGCGGGAAGTGACCAGGATCAGGCGTCCAATGAACCAGGTCGCCGAATTGAAGGTCGTGTTGCGGGCGGCCAGAAATGCAATCGGAAAGGCCATCAAAATCGTGACGGCGGTCCCCAGGGTCGCAATGTGGATGGTTTCCAGCAGCGGCCCGAGCAGCTGCCCGGCAAACTCCCAATCGGGCGGCCACATGCGGGTGACCAGGTCAATGGCCTGGACGTGGGCGTCTAAAAAATAAAACCAGGGGATATCCAGATTGCTGACCGACCAGACGGCCACGCAAACGATGGCCAGGTAGGCGGCATATCGGATCAGCGTTTGACGGGGACTGAAACGGCGCCAGACGTCCGGGTATTTGACGGCATGCTCCCGGGGCGTCATCGCAGGTACCCCCGCACCCAGTTGGAAAAGAACTCGCCCAGAAAGACCAGGGCCACGATGGTGATCAATATGGCCAGGCTGAAATCGTAATCATAGCGGCTAAACGTAGCCGCCAGGGTCTGGCCGATGCCGCCGGCACCGACAATGCCGACGACGGTCGAATGGCGGATATTGGCATCCAGCCGATAGATGGAAACCCCCAGGTAGCGGGGCAGGGTCTGGGGCGATATGCAGTAAATCAGCAGCTTGGGAAAGCTGGCGCCGGTGGCGCGAATGGCTTCCAGGTGTCCGGGCGGCATGTTTTCGACGTCCTCGGCCAGCATTTTGGAAATGAAGCTCGTGCTGGCCACGATCAGGGTCAGAACGCCGGCCAGGGGACCGAAACCGAAAATTTTTACGAATAATATGGCAATGATTATTTCATGGAAAGTGCGCGACAGGATAATAAGGGCCCGTGCCACCAGGTATACCGGCAGGGGCACCAGGTTGGAGGCGCCGCAGATTCCCAGTGGTACGGCCAGGATCATGCCGAAAAAACTGGCTGCCAGGGCCATCTGTACGCTTTCCAGCACCCCCCGGGCCAGCAGGCTCCAGCGGCTGAAATCCGGCGGCACCATGCGGGCAAACATGTTGAGCGCCCGGGGGATACCCGTGGAGATCCGGTGCCAGTTGATATCCAGGGTGCTGAAAGACCAGATTAAATAGGCCACGCCCAGCAGGATCAGGCCGTAGCGCAGCCGCGGATTTTCAATGACACGAATCCGTTTCCAGCCGGGCTGGACAGTAGTCTGTGCTGCATTCGATGAACTCATCCGGAGGCGGCCTCACGCGTTAAACTGTTTTTCTTGCCGGACGCATCCTGGGCCTCATCATCATCCGGCCCGTTGTTGTCGTCCTTGCGGATGGTGGTGCTCCAGTCTTCTTCGCCGTAAATTTCGGTCAGAACTTCGGCGGTTATTTTAGCGGAGGTGCCGTCAAATACGATTTCGCCGTCGCGCAGGCCGATGATGCGGTCGGAAAACGTCTGGGCCAACCCGACATCGTGAATGTTGACCAGGGCCGGTGTGCCGCGTTCATGGGCCAGCTCGACCAGAATGCGCATAATCTGGCGCGATGTTTTGGGATCGAGGCTGGCGGTCGGTTCATCCACCAGCAGCAGATCGGGCTGCTGCATCAGGGCGCGACCGATTCCGACCCGCTGGCGCTGGCCGCCGGAAAGCTCATCGGCGCGGGTGTTCTGATAGCCGGCCAGACCGACCCGCTCCAGCAGCTCGAAGGCCGCCGCCACGTCCGCCGGTGGAAACTTGCGGCGATAGGAGCGCCAGAAGCCGACATAACCCAGACGGCCGGAAAGCAGGTTCTCCATGACCGTCAGGCGGTCGACCAGGTTGTACTCCTGGAATATCATGCCGATGCGCCGGCGCACCTTTCTTAAGTCATTGCGGTTCAAGGTGGTGATATCGATTTCATCCAGCAGGACCCTGCCGGCCGAGGGTTTTACCAGCCGATTGATGCAGCGAATCAGCGTACTTTTGCCGGCCCCTGACGGCCCGATAATCGCCACAACCTGGGGCTGATCGACTTCGAAGCTGACCCCGTTCAGTGCTTTGGCGCCGGTGCGGTATTCTTTTCCCAGATCAACGATTTTGAGCATGGCAGATTTGCTCCAATAGTGAAATTCTCGTCTTCATGCACAGGCGAGTATGATTCGACGGGCCGTAATCGAACTCAGTGGAGTGCTGGAATTTTGGTTTGGGTGGATTGAGACCTTATTTTAGCCGGTGCCGATAGAAAATTAATCTGCCTGCGACGGCGGCCTTTCATCCACCCATCATTCCATTTTTCCAACATTCCAATATTCCATTTAAGTACCCGACAGCAATTAGTACCCCTCTGGGCTAATCAGAGGCTTATGCTTTCGGGTCAGAATTCTCTATTTTTTCTTCTTTTTTTTCTTCTTGACCTTCAGGCCCTTGAGGGCCTCATCGCTGTAAACGATGCCGTTGTGTTTCTGGATCGTGCGAATCACGGCCCAGTTGTCCTGGTAGGTGATGGGCAGGAAGGTGTCGAACTGGTTGGCCTTGAATTCCGCTGCCAGGGCCGTGCCGCTCCAGTCGAAGCTGTAAAAAGCGTACATCACCTTGCGGGCCAGATCCGGATGCAGGTTGTAAACGTAGCCGTAGGAGGTTGTGGGAAACGGCTGGGACTCCCAGATGATGCGCAAATCATCCCGATTGACCACCCCTTTATCGGCCATCCGGTCCAGGACGCTGGATGCGATGGGCGCCGCGTCGTAGTCCTTGTTGGCGACCCCCCATGATCGAGTTGTCATGCTTGCCCGAATAGGCGACCTTGTAATCCTGATCCGGCACCACCCCCAAATCCTTGAACAGGGCCCGCGGCGCCTGATTGCCGGAGTTCGAGGAGGGCGTGACATGGGCGATGTTGCGCCCCTTCATGTCCGATACTTTCATAATGTCCGAATCCTTGTGGGTGATCAGCTGCAGTTTGTAGCCGAAACCCTTGGGACCGCTCATAATGGCAAAGGGCACATAGCCCGCCAGGTTTACACCGAAACAGGTGGGTCCGGTGGAAATGCCGGCCACGTGCAACCGACCCGAGCGCATGGCTTCGACCTGGGCCGCATAGGATTCGGCACCGTACCATTTTACTTTTTTGCCGGTTTTCTCGGCCAGATAGGCCATGAATTCGGTGAAAACATTTTCATATACCGATGGGTCTTCGACCGGCGTGTAAGAGAATACGAGGGTGCCGGGATCCAGCCATTTTGAGGCGTCGGTGGGTGTGTCCGCCACCAGATCCCTGTCATTGTCACAATAGCGGGCATCCAGGTCACCGCGGTTTTTGCATTCGTCGGCCACAGCCGGGCTAAAGGATCCGGCAACCAATGCGAGCAGCGCCATGGCGAAAATACCTGCCAACGACATCCAGCGAAAAAATGATAAATTTAACATTCTTATCTCCTTTCGTTTACGGGTTGATTCAAAAATGGTGCTTCTGATAATTTGAAAATCGAGCGGATCAATTTCCAAATTTTTGTCTCTTTACCACCCCCTGAATACAGTTTTGTTACATATCTGAAGTTTCGTTGTCAAATGATAAATTCTTGGTTGAACGAAAACCCTGCCAAAGAATCGTTATTGCTGAACGACGAGGGCTGAGAATTGAGTAACGAGTATTTAGCACTGAGGACTGAGTAATGAGGACTGAGTATCGAGGACTGAGGACTGAGCATCGAGGACTGAATAATTGGGTCCGGGTCATCAGAACGCGTCCTCTTCAGTGTAAAAGTTCTGCGGCAGGCTTGAGGACTGAGTTAGAAGATATCCGGGAAATGTTCGGAGTGAATAACTCAGTCCTCAGTTCTCAGCACTCAGATCTCAGCACTCAGTCCTCATCCCTCAGCCCTCTTCACTTGAGCCCCTTGCAATTGGCATAGTAGGTGACCGTGGCGGGCCAGTCCGAGAAAATGCCCCGGATGCCCACCTCCTGTGCCAGGACGTCGAGGGCGACATAGACGTCGCCGTCGTTGTTAATCGCCCCGGCCACCGTTCGGTAGTAAAAGCCGCCGCCGTTTTTGAGAAGACCGGAGCGCTCCAGGGTCCAGGTGATGATATCGAGGCCGGCGGCCTTGGCTCTTTTGGCGTAGACCGAGGGTACGATCTTTTTCTGCCCGTCAAGCGTCAGGAGCAGCCCCAGGGGCGGTGCGATAATGTTCACACCCTCGGCAGCCAGTTGCTCCATGCTGGGCGACCATGTGCCCGGGGCGTTATGGTTGAAGCCGGACCTGCGGAAGCGACCGTCGAGAAAGACGGCCTGCCGGCCGAAGTCGGGCTCCTTGTCGATCCAGTAGCGCACATCATTGAGGTCGAAAGACTGCACGTAAACATTTTGTGGGTTAACTCCGGCAGCCCTGTATTCGTCGATCATCTGCTGGGCATAATCTTGCCGGGTGTAGTCGCCTTCGTACGGCATGTTCACGCCGGGAGACTTGAGCTCGGGCGTCATCTTTACCCCCAAATCCTTGAAGAGATCAATGCTCTCGGCGTGGCTGAGCACCGTGCCGCAGGTGGCGTACAGGTCGGTGCGCCAGCCGGCGGTGGCATCCAGGTATTGCTCGATGGTATTGGCCTTGCGGTTGGCCGCATCCATTTTGCCGCAAAGCGACTTGAATTCGGCCAGGGTGAAATCGCTGGCACAGCACTTAATATCGGCCGCGTTAAGCAGCTTGCCGGATGTGGAGAATTCCGGGGGCGTTGAGCACTTTCCACGCAGGTCCTCCCGGGCGACGACGTCCGTCGTGGTATGAAGATCGCACTGGGAGTGGCGGCACACCAGCTCCCGGTCCCGGGTGAACGTCACGTCGCACTCGATGATGCCGGCCCCCATGCGAGCGGCCGCAATATATGACTCCCGGGTGTGTTCGGGAAACTGCAGGGCCGCGCCGCGGTGGCCGATGGAAAAATCGGTTTTCTCGAAGGGACCTGCGGAGCACTGCTCGAGCTCGGTTTTGAGCCGGCCTGGGTCCATGTCTGTAACGAGGTAGAAGGGACGGGGGCCGAGTTGTACGCCCGGTTCTTTTCCCTTGGGGTCTTTTTTATCACCGGCGGCGAATACGAACGCGGCGGCGATCAGTGAGGTATAAATAATTGCGGTGATCAACGTAATTTTCTTGCATTTCATGAGATCCTCCATTTTTTTCAAGGAGCTAAACTATTTATTTTCAACGTCATGTCGTCAAGTGTCTGTAATGCTCCAGAGACCGTTTCCCGGGGGTACGGGATCTCAGATCGATAGTGTCTTTTGAAGCCATTTTTTAAATACGATATCCTGGATCAGATAATTTCCGTTCTTTACAATGATTTCCTTTTTCATGAGACTTGACAGTGCTTTTGTCACCAGTGAGGCAGTTTTTAAGTTGACCGACATCAATGCATCGGCATTATAAAGATGTGCTCCGTCATTTAACAGGATCAGCTTCAGGGTTTTCTTTTGATTGATGCTCAGGGTTTCCCACAGTACACTGTATTCCAGGCTTCTTTTTTCAATAATTGATTCCTCTATTTTAGTGATAACTTCCTGGGAAACTGCCCTTTTTGCAGGCTCCTCCCAAAGGTGAAACAGCAGATTTTGGATATACATCGGGTGGTTTTCGAATGCTTCTATAATTTTTTCTACAATTTTATCCGGAAGTTTGGTCTTTTTGCGGTTGAATAGATTTTGAACCCAGGGGATGTAATCTTTGGTTTCTATTTTGGGTAACGGAAAACTCTCCGCTAACTTATAAAATGCACGGTTGTTGGCATTAAACATTTCCGTTATCAGATGTTGTTGACTGCCTGCAAAAATGTAGCAGATATTTGAATGTTGCTGAACATGGGAACGCAGTCTTTTTTCAAAGCCTTCTTCAGTGTAATTGGCAACTTCCTGGAACTCGTCAAAAGCAATTACTAGTTTGTGTTTTTGAGAGTATGTTAAAAGAATTTTCATAAGCTCTTCGAGGATTGTTTTTTCTTTGACGGCTTCGAAAGCGGGAGAGATCGATGTCCCGCCTGTAGCCGGATCGATGCTTAAATTCAGTCTGATACTTTTTAAGGCCCGGTTGACGGTTTGCAGCAACCTTTCTAAATTCGATTCCAGCTGGTTCAGACATTGAAAGGTTTTGGAGATAAAATCCTTTTCAGATATCGTTCCATACAACTCCACGTGCATCGCCTTAATTTTAAGATTTTTTCTTTCGATTTCGCCAAAAACCTGTCGAATCAATGAGCTCTTTCCGTATCTTCGATGGGAATACAGCAGGACGTTCTGAGATGCTCTTATATATTGGAGCATCTCAGCGATTTCTTTTTTGCGGTTGCAGAATGCATCTCCCGTAACGTAGTTGCTGTAGGCAAATGGATTCTCCATAATTCCCCCGACAATTTAACCTCTTTGGTAAAAAATATAATACACCTTAATGGTTAATACCTATAGTGTAATAATTAATCAATTGTGGTTCCAATGTCAAGAGTGAAGGGGGATAATCCAGCTTGGGGCGATTGGCCTGATATTCGACCGGCAATTGAATAGAAAAATTTTTAATTACTTTTTAAGACAGGATCAATCCAATAGACAATAGTAAACTGAACAACAGGGCCAAACTTGCGGTTCCGGCCAGGGTTTGGTTTAATGCGGCCCCATCTGGATTCGACCAGACGATGCGGCTCAATGCAATGGCCCACGGCAACGATAACAGGGGTAAGAGGATCATGCCGGAGGCCATGTCGCCGAGCCAGAAAATGATGATCAATATATAGGTAACGGCGTGCAACAGGCTGTATTCCAACTTTGTGCCGCGGGCGCCAAGAACGACCGCCAGGGTCCGCTTGCCGGCCCGCTCATCGGTTTGAATATCCCTCAGATTATTGATTACCAGGATGGCCGTGATCATCAATCCCACCATGGCTCCCATAACCGGCGCCAGGGGTGTCAGACGAAGGGCCTGAACATAGTATGTTCCGCAGACCGCCACCAGCCCGAAGAAAATAAAGACGAACAGCTCGCCGAGGGCGTGGGAGGCCAGTGGGTAAGGACCGCCGCTGTAGGCCAGGGCCGCGATAATCGAGGCGGCCCCAATGACTGCCACCGGCCAGCCGCCCCGGGCCGCCAGATAGAATCCCGGCAGCAGCGTGACGGCGAAAACGATGGCCATGGCAGATTTTACGCGACCCGGCGGTATCAGACCGCTCTGGGTCACCCGCACGGGGCCCAGCCGGTCGGCCGTATCGATACCTTTTTGAAAATCGAAATAGTCATTGGCCAGATTGACCCCGACTTGCAGCAACAGGGCCACCGTCCAGGCTGCCAGCGCCGGCAGCAGCACCAGGCGCTGATCGGCATAAGCCAGGGCCGTGCCCACCATCACGGGTGCGATGGCCGCGGGCAGCGTCTTGGGGCGCGTGGCCAGGAGCCAGGCGCTTGCCGCACTGGTTGTATCTGGGTGATGTTGTTTCATTGTACATATCTGCCAAACTGCTTTTCGTTATCAGCGGCCTGGCGCAAGGCGCATACTTTATAGGTCCTATATGACCTATTGGACCTATTGTCCTATTCGACCTATATGACCTATTGGACCTATTGCCCTATATGACCTATATGACCTATATGGCCTATATTACCTATTGGACCTATCAGTTCCACTGCTATTGCTCCCGATACCGGCATATCCGGCGCTCCAAACTTGATATAGCAAAATAGAGCGCCAGGCCCAATAGACTCATTGCCAGAATCCCGGTATACATTTGCGGGTAGCGCAACACCTGGTAGGTCTCGACGACGATATAGTACCCTAAACCCCAGTTGGTCAGCGACTGTTCGGCAATGAAAAGCACCGCTATGGCGGTCCCGACCGATACCCGCAAGGCGGTCAGCACCGCCGGCAGGGAAGCCGGAAAATAGACATAGCGAAACAGGGCGCGCCGTCCGGCGCCCAGCGAGCGGACCGACAAAATCAATTCCGGATGCAAATTGGCAGCTTCATCCCGCACCACAACCAGGATCTGAAAAAAGATGATCAGCGCAATCAGAAAAATCTTCGATAAATCCGTGATCCCCATCAGGACATAGATGACCGGCAAAAATACAATTTTCGGGATTGGGTAAAATATGGCAATCAAGGGCGCGAAGATTCGATCTACCTTGGGTAGCTGCCCTAATCCCAGGCCGATGGGCACGGCAGCCAGCACTGCTGCTAAAATGGCCGCCATGACCCGGCCGGTGCTGGCCAGCAGGTGCAGACCCAAATCACCGAAAATGGACTTCAAAAATAGCGGCAGCACCAGACCGGGAGGGGGCATGATCGGTCGCCGGATGATCCAGGCCAAGATTTGCCACAGGACCACAAACATCAAAATGCCGAGCAGGATCTCGACGGCCCCCGGTTTGCGTTTCAAATTAATTCTCCCCTGGTCTTTATTTTAGGGATTCTAAAGTCTGACGCAGTTGCCCACATTTATTCTGAAATTTCGTATCGTTGCGTCGGTCGAGTATGCCGGCGCAGTCATTTTCCAGTACCCGGGGGCGGCTGTTGAGGCCGTCTTGCAACACCAGGATTTTTTGTCCCATCCCGACGGCAACTTCAATATCGTGGGTAACGATAATATAGGTCAACTCCATCTCTTTGCGCAGACTGATGACCACCTTGGCCAAATCCTCCCGGGTCGGCGCATCCAGAGCGGAAAATGGTTCGTCCAGCAACAGCAAATCCGGCTCCACCGCCAGGGTCCGGGCGATGGCCGTTCGCTGACGTTGCCCCCGTGAAAGCATCGCCGGGTACTGGTCCCGCAGGCTGTCGATACCCAGTTTTTCCAGCCAGAAATCCACCCTCCGATCGGCCTGTTCCTGATCGATTTTGCGGTCTGCCGGAGCGTGCCTTCCATCAGAGCCGTAAAAATTCCAGATTGTCAGGCCCAGGCGGGCATTTTGCCGCACTGTCGACCAGGGCAATAAACCATGATCCTGCAGGATCAGCCCGCTGCGCGGCCGGGGCCTCGAAATAAAAGATCCATCGATCTCAATGCGGCCGCCAAGCGGGCGGCGCAGGCCCGCGATCAGGTACAACAGGGTGCTTTTACCGCAGCCGGAAGGGCCAATGACCGACCAGGCTTCACCCGCGAGTACACGCCAGGTGAAATTATTAAAAATCGGCGTTTGCCCGGCATAAGCAAATGTCAGATCTTTGATTTCTATCATTTATCTAAATTTATCAGACCCGGATTGGCACAGATTCTGACGGATTCCGTTGAAGTTAATGTTACCGGCAAACCGGGGCAATTAGGGCAAAAAGACAGATGTAACAGAACCTTCATATGACAGAGGTTTTTCAAGTAGTCCTTTATCCACCATCCATTGCATCACATCTTCCCACTGGCCGACAGTCGGTATTTCGTGGCGCGGGTAAGGTGGTATTCTGTAAATTGCCTGAATGTTTTTGGGTACCCGGATCTTTTGCAGCAGCAGTGCGCGGTGCGAATCCGGATCCTGATTGATATCGGCTGCGGCACGGTCCCATCCTTTCAGGAAGGCGCGCACGGCCGCCTTTTTGTGTTGAAGGGTGTCGACCTTAAAGCTCAATACGCTGACACTGTACCGGGGGTGGGCCGAATCATCTATCACCGTTAGCGCGCCGGCAGCCAGAGCACTTTTTGCCAGGGGATCGGGCAAGGTGGCGGCTTTTAGCTGACCTTGCAGCAGAAGCTGGTATCTTTCCGGAATGGCCGGTACGGATTTTTTAGCAATCGTTTTCAAATCCAGGCCGCCGGCGGCCAACAGGCGGTCGGTGACATATTCTATGACGGTGTTCTTCGAGAGGCCGACCGCCACGCCGTCCAGTCCGGCGGGCAAGGTCAGTTTGACGGCCGGTGACGACAATACCCGAAACAGCGGATACCGGGGATAGGCCTTGCGCGCTGTAATGACGGTTTGGACCTGAACCCGATCGCGGTTAAAATTGGCGGTGGTAATCAACTCATTGAGCATGCCGTCAATCACGCCGGATTGCATCAGCTGGTCTCTTTCCAACCCGCTGGCGACCGGTACCACCTTGACCTCGACCCCATATTCCTCAAAGTAGCCCCGGGCCTTGGCCACATAGTAGGGCAGCGCATCCAGAATGGGCAACAGGGCTATCTTTAGCTGGCTCGTATTCGATTTTTGCTGTGCACCAACGGATGCCGGGCCAATGTAAAACATAATTACCATCAGCAGGCCAATCGAAAACAGTTTTCGCATAATAGTCAAACCAAACATATTTATTCCTTTAATGGCATAAGCGAATTTACGATGTGGTACTTTCTAACAGAAAACCGAAATTGTATAAAGCAGATTAATTTTTTCATCTCCTGGAACGATTCGGATGTTTTTCTTGACAAATATACCCGCGCAGTTTTTACATGGTGACTTGAGATTCAACCAGAATATTTTGTGCCGACCCTGTAGTAAGCAGCCATAATGCATAAAAAGCGTTGCATCAAGAATCTCCAGTGCTGGATGATCCTGGGTCATTCAGTACTTTGAAACAAAAGGGTTGGAGGGAGGTGGGCAGACTTAATATACCATTTATAAACACTCAAAAAAGGGGGGGGGGGGGTAAGTTTATCATGAAACGTTTTTCGTTGAATGCAATCTGCATTCTAATCGCTGCCACTGCTTTGGCCCTGGTCTTTCCCGGCCCGAGCCAGGCAGGGAAATTCAAAAAAGAGTACAAGATGACCGTCGTCGTCACCGCGGGATATTACTGGGGGCAGGGGGCACTCAAATTCGCCGAGCTTGTGAAAGAGAAAACCAACGGCCGGATCAACATCAAACCCTACTGGCGCAGCCAACTGCTAAAAGGCGCGCAATTGAAGTCGGTCCAGATGGTGGCCAACGGCGCGATAGATTGTGCGATGGAATCCACCATTAATATCTCACCTGTCATCACCGAGGCCAACATCTTTTCGCTGCCGTTTTTTATCAACAGTTTCGAAAACCTCGACAAAATGGAAAATGGACAGACCGGCCGGGCCGTATTTGCGGCCATGGAGAAAAAAGGACTCAAGGGGCTGGCCTGGGCTGAAAACGGTTTTCGGCAAGTCACCAACAGCGCCCGACCCATCCGCACGCCGGCAGACCTCAAAGGCCTGAAACTCAGGGTCGTTGGAAGTCCCATCTTTATCGATATTTTTAGGCAACTGGGTGCTGACCCGGTTACAATGAATTGGGCCGATGCGGTATCCGCCTTTCAGCAAGGCATTGTGGATGGCCTGGAGAACCCGGTCGGTGTCCTGCTGCCGGTCAAAATCTGGCAATACCACAAATATGCGACTTTCTGGAATTATCTGGTGGACCCGGTGGTCTTCTTCTGGAACAAAAAGCAGTGGGATAAATTTCCTAAAGAGTGGACGCATAAACGTAAAAATTCTCATTATATCAGCATGATAAGATAAAATACTACTTGACTTTTTTTGATATAAGTACTACTAAAATCACTCCTTTTATAGGCCTAGTTCCCTAAAACTGG
>Ga0209339_1000685_pt1 | contig 12868 bp, 9 predicted proteins | sample OlaalgELextract3_FD_187376 | JGI IMG/M metagenome (GOLD analysis project Ga0209339, IMG submission 187376) | Olavius algarvensis symbiont microbial communities from Tuscany, Italy - Type A ELBA extract 3 (SPAdes) (version 2) | ecosystem: Host-associated > Annelida > Digestive system >... | reverse complement strand
GTTCCATAGTAACTATAGGCCTAGGATGCACCGTTTGGCCACAGTGCACGCGCGTGACAACCAACGACCAACCAACGACAAACCAACCAACCAACCAACGACCAACGACGTCACGACACAGCCTATCTCAATAAGCGCCTCTTTTACTAACGTAAAGTGAGGCGCTTAAAAAAGTGTTTTGGAAGCTAATTCCGGATCTTGAAGACGTTCATCATTAGCAAATATCGAACTTGGGTGAAATTAAATAGAGACAAAACTTATATGAATACGTGAGAATTATGTGCAGTGTGCCAACAGAAAAAAATATATCGATATCCACGTCGCTGTGCTAAAACAGTAGGCCCCTAAAGCACACGGTAATTTCCTGCAAGCTATAACTTCAGCTAGTCAACTGGTGCTATATTCAGTTCATACACGGCCAATATAGTACATTGCTATATATACAGTAGGGGTAATTAAACCGTTGGCTGATAGCTGATAGTTACTGGCTTAGTGACTTAAGTCGCTTAGCCAGCCGTTAACAGGTCCAGCCAGCTGCTAACGGCTTAGCAGCTGGCTCCGGGGACTAGACAACAGCGCTGCGGCCGGTCGAGCGTAGAACACTCCCCTTGGACATATTCCCCCGGACATTTCTCCCGCTCGAACAATTCCCCTTCCCTTCTTCAATGGTGTAGGACATTCCCCCTACCACCACCACCATGCGCCAATCTATATAAAGCGATCTACCACAACTGAAAACTGGCACTAACCCGCATTCCTGACCATAACTGACTCACAACGTGGGGTCCTAATCCTAACCATAACCGACCCACACGGCGGGGAATTATCTCAAAACTGGCACTAACCTGCATTCCTGACCCTGACCAACATAATTCATATTCTTGACTCTAACCGCTATCAATTTTGTACATGTTAACGGTAGATCGCTTTACATAGATTGGCGGATGGTAGTGGTGGTGGTAGGGAAAATGTCCTATACCAGCAGTAGCACTCGCACTAGCAGCATCACGCTACAGACATACGAACAAATAAACGAACAAACAGACATCGCCCCATCGCGTAAAGCCACCGCTTTTGCGACGGGGGCTTAATAACTCGGTTAAAGCCAATCAAATTTCGCTATACAAGGACCGACAACATGGAACAGTCTGCTGGTATCGCTGCAATCATCGGACATGAAATTGCGCCTTCAGGCTCGAACTGAAGACGCACCTCTTCCAGTGTTAGCTACGCCTAACACTGGACCATCTACCCGGTACATGTACTGTCGACCTGCGCTGTTGGGACTGTTCACGAAAGTACGGCGTCAACTATAAATGTCCAGCTAAACTGAACTGCTGAACTGAAATCGTAATGAAATCGGAGACGTAAAATGTATCAGATGAAGTTGTCGACGTAGCGACCTGGTATCTGTCGTTGACTTCACGGTCCAACTTGTCGACGAGGACGACTCTGAGGTCGCTGTCAGCCACGATGAGGGCGTTGTTACGTACGCTGAGTCGGAACGCGCCGTCGGCCGGTCGTAGTTCGTAGCGCTCGACGCCATAACGGCGCGAGTCCGGGTCGCCAGCGGCTGGAACGACGAACGTGCTGCCGACCTCTGTCGCCTCAGACAGCTGGTGCACGATCCGGTCTTCCGGGAATCGTGGAGCGTTGTCGTTCTCGTCGACTATCTCCACCCACACCTGCTCTCAACACCGCATATCGTCACAGCCACCGCCGTAGATTACTAACCCTTTAGTTGGCAGGTGGTGGGCAATATATTTTTTATTGGTTACAGGTCACTACTCCGAAGGGTGTCAATGGAGTTCGAAAGCTTACCGGTCCAGATCTTAATCCTAACCCAAACGTGATACAAACTGTTCTAACTATAAAATTGTAAAACTATGTGTTTTTGCGTTTTTTATTCGTGTCGCGTTTTTAAAAATTTTTCACGTTTGTAATTTTTTTTAACGTTTTTATGTGTGAAAAAGTTGTCAAAATTTCCAACAGAAATTTAGAAAGATGGTAACGATGCTTTTTAAAGGCTAGTTGAACAAAAATTCGTCTAATTAATTAGCCAACGTTGTCATAGCCGTTGCACATTCTGGTATGTACTCTGCGGTGTGTTCCAAAAAAAACTGGACCAATTTTCATCAAGTATAACTGCGTTAATTTTTCATAATTCATGTTGTATTAGCATAATATTGTCAACGTTTTTTATCAAAGTTTTTGTACCGTTTTATTAAGGTTTTTGATAATTTTTTTTTAATTTCCGAAATGAGTTGCCCATCACCTTTTTACTACTGCCTACTTCTTGTCGATACTGCCAAGCATTGCTGTCTGCAGTCTCACTCGACGTATCAAGGCTACGATACGATATGATACGATACGATAGTGTGTATTTAACGTGCAGTAAAAAGCTGACGGGTAGCCAGCTTAGTCCACCACACGGAACAAACAAAAAAATTAAAATGTAAAACTAAAAATAAAATGATGAGCATGATAGGTCCGGTCCAGTCCCGTTGTCATGAAGGCAGTCCGGTAAAAAGGCTGATATGATGATTTCTACACTGGCCCTTGATGGCTACTTTGATTTAGCACAAATGTGGGAGTCAACTTAACACAATTTTGACGGTAAAATACTGACAAAATGTCGCTATTCGTAAAATGATGGGAATACAATTTCCAATGCACTGGAAAGGGTTAACAGCGACAACGTCTACTAAGTGTCAACGCAGATTACGATGTGCTGCGTCCTCTCTGCCAACTCTTGTCTCTGTTTACTATCTCTGTCTCTGCAGTCTGCATCTCAATGAATCCGGCGTAGTATAAAAAGATGGCTTAAATATCACACTGCTCAGAAAGTCCGTTCAAACAGCAGAACTCTGCTGGTAAACGTTGTAGGGAACGACACTAACAATAACACTGTACACGTTTTATCCGAAATTACAATCACGTTATTTGTACGTTACTTGTCCTCATGTGCGTCTTAAGGGGTGTTTACAGCGACACAACTCAACTCAACTGAACTCAACTGACCCAGTTGAACAGCGTACAGCCAAGTCAGTCGTGTTTTTGTTTATGACGTCACGACCTACAAACTGAGTTCACGCTGTCGAGTTGAGTTCAGTTGAGTTGAGTTGTGTCGTTATAAACGGGCCTTTACGGACACGATTGATTGACCGTCATAGTGACTGATGTACGTAGTTTCTATAATTGACGCAAATCATTTGTTACTTTCTATTTTTCAATATTGTAAGCGTTTACCCTACAGCACTGATCAACTGATCATTTAATAATCTGAGGCGTTTTTTAAATAACTAAATTATCGACTACTAATTGATGATGGACAGTGTTGGGCACCCAGCCCTGATTTCTTGTCACTGTACCAAATGTAACAATTAAACTGTCAAATGACAGTGTACCAATTACCATATTATCTCTTATATACAACATATGTTTTAAGTAATTAAACGAATATTATTGTCACTGAAAGAGTAAAATATTTTTTTAATTCCCGTATAACGGGAATAGAGACCTGCACTGGGACAACTTGTTATCCTCACACCCACCCCATCCCCACAAATTTCTCCCCATCCCCATCCCATCCCCATCACACCCGTTCCCATCCCCACCACATCGCCGTACATTTCCCCGTAATGCCCACTGCAATCTATCAGCATACATTTGGTGTCGACTCGACGGTTAACGATAAAATTAATTTAATCCAGCAACAAACTGTGTATGAAGGAGCAAATCAAATAAAAATAATGTGGAAATTCTACATTAAAATGGCGCTGATAGTAAGTAACGTCTTCGAAATTTGCATTAATCGGAATTTTTAATTAATAAACAGTGTTAAAATGAACGCTACCGTTTCATTACCACTTGTCGTTTTTGTCACATTTATCGCCCCCATCCCCATGGTAATACCGTGGTCTCTGTCCCCATTACCGTGGTTTTACCGCGGTTACCACGATTTACCGATGTCCCTATCCCCATACAGCTCTCTAAGCGGGACCTCCGTTATTGACCTTTGAAGAGGATTAAAAGATGACAAAAGGGCACATCGGAGACAGTTAATTAACCCTTTAGAGTGCAAAGGTAATTACAGTGCCACATCGCATAATATGTAGTTGGTACGATGGGTGGGCTGTTACATTTGGTACAACGATGAGGGGACTGGGCGGGGCCGCAGTCCGCCCAGTCCCCTCCTCACTATATCAAATGTTATCAACGGCCATGGTACCAATCACCGTATTGCTGTACAAGGAATGACCGTTGTCCGTTGCTTTACGGTTTTAATTTGCCCATTAAAGAGTTAACACAAAACGTGTAAATTAAAATTACCTCTTTCCTTATAAGTATTAAGAGCTGCTGCAGTGCAGTCTCATACCTTGATGATCTGGAAGAAGCGCATTGGTTTGACGGCGACGTCGAACTTGATCACACAGTCGTCGTCGCCTCGGCAGATGAGTTCACGGTCAATACGGTGGGTGGTCTCGATGATCCCCGACGTCTCGTTGACCGCGAAGAACCGTCGATCGTACGGCGGATGTTTGAGCACGCTGAACCGCAGCGACTCGACCGTCGCCTGGTCGTAGCGGTCGGCGAACCCAAAGTCGTTGACGAGGTCGCCGACGACGCGTCGCGGCGCCAACTCCTCGAGGACGTAGTACTCGAGGATGTCGCTGGCCGCCGCCAGACACTCGCTCAACGCCACGCATGTTACGAGGAGCAAGAACATGCTTCGTTCGGTCTTTGATGTGCTCATCTGTGATCACTGGCCAGTCGCTAAGTCGTCATTCACGCTAAACACATTCATACAACTATATGTAATATCACGACGTAAGAATGAAAGTAAAATAAACGTGTATTTGTACAGCGCAGCATCGCGAACACGCCTCTAATGCGATACCGCTTCCCGTACGTCGGCGCTGATCTTCGTTAAACGCGTCCTTCAGACAGAAACCAGCCCACACTGCAAGACCACGGATACGGGCTAGTGTATCACGTGATATGCCTGTTTACCCCTCAGCTTTCGCTAGCTGCTCATCATCATCATCGTCGTCATCATTTTATTTGTGAAAAAAATAAATGCCGTGTAAAAGTTTAAGTCTCGCCGAAAAGGAAGAAATTTCATTCTGGTTGGACAGTCAGACTCGCTCTCATAGGTTTAGGTTGTGATTAGGATTAACATTAGGGTTAAGGTCAGGTTAGTGTTTCGTTCGAACAAGACTTCGCTGTAATGAACATTACAAAGGCAACAAGTTTTTGCCTTTGTAATGTTCATTACAGCGAAGTCTTGTTCGAACGAAACACTAACCTGACCTTAACCCTAATGTTAATCCTAATCACAACCACAACAAGTTCATTCTTATCAAGATTTTTTAGTTCTCAAATTTCATTATAAAATATACCATAGATCGTACATAATATAAAGACGCAATGGGACAGTCTTAGACCAGAACTAGAGAGCTGAACATCGCACGCGGTCATATGATGCCTCCGCCGCTGCATTTGTCCGACATCCGTTGTAAATGTTTTCCGTAACGGCGTTGTCATGGTAAGCAAAAAGGCGCAATGGACAGACAAAAGGAAGACGTCTATGTAGGCTGTTGAAAGATACTGTGTAACAGTCCTATGAGTGTAAAATTCTTAATATATTTTATATGAAATTTGTAAGCGAAATCCGTAAATTAACGTGCAATTATGTCCGCTCGACAGACATACGGACAGACAGAATTGCTATATCAATATCGCACGTCAGCACATTGACGCGCGACAGTGTCGGAAATTGTCATGCAACAAATCCGCGTCTATATCGTCTATAAAGAACGACACTAACTGTGAGATTGGCGTAGAATGCAGCCAGACACTCGTTGCAGCACTGCCAAGCTTTACACCAGTTACTGAAACAGTTGCGACTAACTTGATTGCGTGTACGAACGATGTTAATTTCCTGTCTCTCTCTCTTCCGTCTTACCCGTCAGATCGACGCTCACGACGACAAATCTTCTCCCATTCGTCTGGACATGTCTCCTGTCAGATGTACTGCTGTTTCACCTTCAGTCTACTTTCTGGTATCTTGTTTGACGCTACTCATCCACACGTTCACGTACACATTGGCTTTGTGGGCCTGAAGCCCCTTTCGCCCCAAACTTTAGCTCCAAATGAAGTTAAGCGCATCATAAATGAAGACATTATGATCTTCAAAAATTGCGCCAGAATGCCAGGTATTATCCACGTGTTTATCTCGGCATGTGCATTTCAATTTTAAGAAAAAAAGCGAAAATTCGTGGAAAGGGGAAAAACTTGATTTTCATCTTTGTAATAACAGGGGATTTATATAAGCTTTGAGCTTCTTTCCCGTCTATCGTCTTGTAATAATTTGTTTTATTATTATGGACGATTTCAAGTTCAAGTTCAAGTTGATGCTAACGCCTTCGGTGGTGGTCCCTGGCTTGAGCCGTCCAAACCCAGTCATAGCTATCTTCCTTGTTTATCCACTCCACGACTATGATTGTCTTCCTTTGCTTCTTGTTGTCGTGTTACGACCTCGATTTGCATTCTTTCACGTACGTCCAATCAACGCACGGCACTGGGTTGAATCACAACTGCGGAGAAGGCGAAGTCGGGACACGACGAAGGTACGACGTACGCACCGTACGTACGAATCAGAGACGTTATCATCGGGAGTGACTGACGGCGAAAATTATCAACGTTGACGCGCGATATCGTCGCCGTCATTTGCAATGCGAATTGCGGCGGCGCCGCACGTGATCAGCTCGCTGCTGCCTGCCCGACAAATGTTCGCCAGACCACGCGACGGACTCGCTCAGTGCCCCAGACCACACGCATCAGTAGTAAGACAGGTTGGTGCCCGCGGCGCGGCCTGCAACCTAACCTGCTACAACACTACTTCCAATTAACTAGTCACCAACTCGCCGACGTATTCCCATCATCGTCATGTTCGTTTATTATGAAGTTGACAAAACGCAACTTATAAAATGGAATAAGAACAGTGAATGGTCAATATGAATGTCTGTAGCGCATCGCGGATAATGAAGTTACAGCTCTGAGTGATTCTTATTCTAGTTATTTACTTAGTTAACACATTTGAGGTCGGCAGTGATAATGGGGATTCTTCGCGTGTCGGTTGCGTAATAAAACAGAACATTGACAGTTGGCTAAACTTGGCACATGCAGCCCTCCCCCCAGTTATTATCACTGTAAATAGTGCAGTTAACTACAATTCGTAGGAAGGGGAAACCTTGATGCTAACGCCCAGAATAGCAGCGTATACGCTGCTATTCTGGGCGTTGCGTTCTGCTCAGCAGTATAGCACCCGTTCGTCGCTATCATCAGCCTTTTTCTCTTGCTACTTACAGTAACATCTCATTTTCAGGTCTCTCTACCGCCAGTGTCTTCACCGTCTTGCTCAGCGAGACTAACACGATCCTTACAGGTCAAGCGCACCAGTCAGTTATTTCTAGTTTCTGCTAATAATACCTAGGGGCTGTGCTCAGACAGCGTAAACCTCCGCCAAGGCCAAAATCTCAAACAGAAGTGATCCTGGGTGCGAATCCGGATTTCAGGACTAATCCTGATCCGGATCCTCTGCCGGATCGCTCCCAAAATGCACTGTATTTATTCTCTTGTCGGCGTGAATCACTTATTTCGTCAAGTACCTTAAAAATCGGCCGGTGACTATATGAGAAATGCTAATAAATCTCCTGAAATCCCCCATTCCTCGATGGTGAAGGAAATGGTAAAGTGATCTTCCATCCATATCCGGAACCGTAGCACAACCAAAGTTAATCAATTCTTCCAATTGGTAGGCCCAATCACAACACCAAGTTTCAATGAAATCGACTCATTACTTTTTCAGTAATCCCGCTTACAGATACAGACACAATGACAAAAATGACAGACGAACAGTACTAATCACATAACCTCTTTGGCGGAGGAGATAATAATAATAATAATAAGTCTTAGTGGTGGTGGTGGTGGCAGTAGTACACTGTGTCTCAAAAAAGTTAGCTACTTGATTCGACAATAACTTTGGCAAATGTGGACAGATTTTCGAAATTCTTTCGCCAATTCATTCCTAAGAAAATTCTGTATGTACATACCGAAAAGATTTTCACTTCATCTGCAATATGTTGCTACACTACCTTGTGAAAGTCGAAAATTCAAAGCTGTTACTGATCTCGACAACATCCTTAAACAAGTATCTCTGCTGTCGCAGAAAGGCCGCGCGATGCTTTGTGTCTGTCAGTAGTTAGCTTCAATAGTACAATACCTCAAGGGCAGTTTTTTATTACTTGTTACTTCGGCTTCGGATTTACCTGCAGTGCGTACAATTCGATTCTGTTCTGTTGTTTTCGGCGTAACGTCCAGCCTTGCTGTCATACACACGATTAACGTCCACCGTGACTGTGTATAGCGCGAGACAGCACTTGGTCGATCTCGCATGGTACACCGCAGCGCGTCGATCGCGCTTAGTCGTCCAATACCCGCCATAAACAAAAAGGTGGCCGCATAGTGCGAAATACAAACAACGGTGCAGCAGTTATTGATTGCAAAGCCAGATAATCATTGATTTCGAGATTTTAGCCTACCCAACCTGCATTCGACGCCCCCGTTAGGGGGGTTCCCGTCGGAATATTGCCATCCCGTTTGGTGCGGAAAAACTAGAATGGCGTGGTTACCGATGGTGAAAAAAATTTGAAGATATTTTTATTCGTTTTGACACAATGCACGAACGTGACAGACACACACACACACACAGACACCGCATGACGGCATAGGCCGCGCTTATGCACAGCAACACGCGGCAAAAATTGTTGACATGTTCCTGAGGACAAAGTTATTAACAAACATCAAGTGGCTTACTTTTTTGAGACACAGTGTAGTAGTAGTGAGCAGTGAAACACACGACATCATCCGCGACATCGCCGCGGTTGCTTCATAAACATTTGCACATCGCAAGTGATGCCATCTGACGAATACTGTTGAGAAATCCGCCCAGACTTAAGATTTTTTACTGTATTTTTTTTCTGGCCCAGTGTTGTGGACTTTGGACCGACTTGGATCCCAAATACCGTGACCGATCCATTCTCAAAGTTTCATCACGTAGGCCTAAATACAGTTAGGAACGATAAAAGTTAGGAGTAAAGCTACAAACAAAGCAAGCAAAATGAATATCACACCGGCTGTCGCCAAAGCGAGGTAATAATGACACTACATGTTGTTGGGTGTCGCAGAACAGTTACACGATATGCGGCCCTCCGTGCTTGTGTTTACTGCACAGGCGCCCACAGCTGTCGGATGAATAGCGTCTTGCGTACAGACAGCACGGCGGTACTGCGGTCGGTCACGGTTCAGTGCACACGAAGCATCTGCAGAGACCGGCACACAGCTGTGCCACCGCTCGAATATTATCGCCCGGTTATCTCGAAAACTACGCATTTTCGCTGCTGTATTGGAATGGATGTCGTCATGATCTCGCCTTTACGTGAATTGACGCATTTTTCGCGAAGATATGCGCCAAAACGATTTTCACATTTCCGCCCCTGTGACCTTCACCTTTAACCTATTGACTTCAAAAATGATTCTGCTATTTAGTCCTGACGTAGGTAACATCTCATTAAAGTTGCGTAGGTTATACCATAGTCTGGAATGGTATACACGAGTGTATACCATTCCAGACTATGGTATAACGTACTTATTTCATGACCGTCGTGCTAGGGCCAACATGGGCCTGCGTTTAGCGCGATAAACTGGTCACGCTTCAGTGGAGTGGGTTATAGGACGTTATTTCACTGCAGACACTGTGTTGAGAGATAGGACACAAATGTAGGTCATGAAATAATCAACGTTGTATGGTCTTCTGTTTTCGAGTTAACGGTTGGCACGGGACAGACGGACAGACAGACATAAAGACAGATGGATGTCATATAACGCATAGCGCGGCCTCCTATGGGAGGGCCGCATGATAAAGAACAAAGTCGTCCCAATCCGGAGATGAAAGTCGGGTACCAAAGTGTTCCGATACTGGCAACTTGGCGTGTGTCTGTGTTTCGCTGTGTGTCCGTCCGTCTGTCCGTCCGTCCGTCCGTCCGTCCGTCCGTGCGTGTCGCGTACCGCGGCCGTGATTGCGTTGTCGTATTGCGTGTTTATCGGCGCGACCTCTCCGGCACCATCAAGTGGTTAGTCCACCGGTCAGTTTGGTCAGTCGGGCATCCTACAATACGTCGTAATGAGACACGCCGCGCGCTGTACAGTCGTTTGTCGATCCTTTCTTAACCCCCTAATCGCCTTGACAATCACAGTTTTCACCATTTTACAGACAGAGACAATCTTCTAAATAATATGACAAAAATGTTTGGCATTAACGATAGCCGAGACGATATTCCTCGCCCTCACTCAGTGAACTGGCTCCGATCTACGTCTTAACAGGTTTTTAAAAATAATTTTCTTGCTTACTTACTAGATGACGTGGACTGAGCAGACAATTCTACTGACTTCAATACTTCGCGCGCGAAAATTAACTAGCATCGATTATGTAAACGGTTTTATGGCGACGATATCATATTTACGTCTCCTCGAAACTATGAGTGGCGGAGACTATCATGTTTTCACTATGTCCCGTCCCGTTGTCCCGATGTCCGTGCCAACATCGGCATTTTTTTCGCTTCACAAGAATAATGAACGGATTTCGATTAAATTTGAGCAAGTTGGTCCTACCTACCACCAACAGATGAATCGATTATATTTTGGGTGAAATTGCACCATAAACAAGGGAGATAAAATTCAAATCGACGTCAAACCGTGACAGTTTATAATTGCTAAGAAGCTCAGCTGTCGCAAAGAGGCCGCGCCGTGCTGTTGTTGTTGAAAAATTTTGCAGTCACTCAAAGTCACTCAAGGTCATTCAAATTTACAACGTTGAGTACGGCGTGTGTAAGTTCTTATTGCAAATCTTTATTCATCAATAAAATGGTAGATAATAAAAAAGAAAAAGAACAAAAATAACCTTAACTAATAAGCATTTACACGCAAAACTTATCTGAAAACACTTTTTTTCGACGACGCGCAGGCTGAACACTCGACAGTTCAAAGTGAAACAGTTCTTGACATAATTGGAAGATACGAATGTTGCAGGTTTTAAATAACTTCATAAAAAAATCTATTGATGACAAAATCGAATGATTTTATTGTAAACAGTAACTACGTTTCTATCTTGTACCATTTCGGAGATATTCTACGTCCAATAACGGCATGCTCTGAAATCTGGGTTAGGATCATTCAAGGTCGTTATGCTGCCTGTAGAACATCATGTGTTTCTGAAAAAAGTTAGATTTTTGTTATGTTTTAAGATTATTCTGACAACTTGATTTGTTCGCTATTTATCGACAACGCATCTAGTGAAATAAAATTAATTTGCAAGAAGTATTCGGCAAATATGAATAACATTTATACATGCATTAGACGTGCTGCATTTGGAACGTGATTGGACTGTTTATTTATTATGTTTAGTTAAGTTGTTTGTTGTTTTAATATTGCTGCCATCTGGCGAATAAAGTTGTATATAAAACTGGCAGCAATCTAAATTACATACGACTTCTTATCTATCTGCTATTGTAAGTATCTTTACCATTTTCGAGTTATTTGACGTTAAAAATATCATGAACTTGAATGTTAGATGTCACTTAAAGTTATTGGAAACGGCACCTTTTGATAAATCGCATACGAGTTCCTATTCGTCTTCCGCTGTAACTATGGCACTATTCTGTATCATATCCGAGATCAAGCAAGATAATGGTCGAAAATCGCGATTTTTCATACCTCTTCTAAATAACAACCCTATGGTGAAAAATGGTTGCCACTATCTTCGCTATGTTTTTTTGCACCCGAGCCAGCTCCATGGCCACCAGGTGGCTAAATAGATTCCGTATAAAGTCCTCTATTTACGCGCAGCTGCAGCGCGTCACAGACAGACGGACAGACAGACAGACGAAAAAGTGATCTCAATCGTGACGCTATCTACTATGTAACGCTCACTAAAACAGCTGCTGCGAGCTGTACATAAGTAAGTGTGAAGAAGCGAATAAATCTGTATAAAAATCACGCCAGAATTCCAAGCGAAAGCTGGGAAAATAACGAAAACTTCAGGTGGTTCTTTTTTGCCTCGCGCTGTATGAGTCCTAAAGCCAAAGGGTTAAAATCGACCGTTGTTGGTGGACGCTGTTTCGTCTGTCGGACCGTTGTATTCTTCATCTAGGTCCTGTCGTTACTAATTATACGGTGATCGGGCCCGCGTGTGCACTACTTCCGTCGTAAATTACAATGTAGAAATGTGGTGATTTGGTAATCATAGGCAATAATGCTCGCTACAGTTGAAACGGTCGATGAAGGCAGTATTTGTCAGAATAGACAGTATAACATATTCCGTAGTTCAAACTGATAAACTATATAAGCTTAGTCAAAATAATATACATCTTTATTTCACCAAAGAAATGGTACTAGTAAACACACGTACAACATAATAAACAAAGAAAACACAATAAGCAAATACAGAGTAAAAATGACAATTATCAGTATATAGTGAAAAACATGACTATTAAGCTGCAGTCTATTTTGAAATGATTCACCTCAACTCATAAATTTTTCATTTTATTCCAGAAATTTTGGCTTGTTACATTTGTATCCCTCCGCATCGTATGCTACACCGGAGGCATTATGTTTTGCCTTGTCTGTCGCGGTTTCTGTCCGTCGCGTCTTCCGTCCCGTGATACGCTTGAACTCACTCACTGCTGCGCTTGACCATCAGCTGAGGGTCGTAGCGTCCTCCACATCGAACGATCCTGGCCCGCGATCC
>Ga0209339_1000683_pt1 | contig 12870 bp, 9 predicted proteins | sample OlaalgELextract3_FD_187376 | JGI IMG/M metagenome (GOLD analysis project Ga0209339, IMG submission 187376) | Olavius algarvensis symbiont microbial communities from Tuscany, Italy - Type A ELBA extract 3 (SPAdes) (version 2) | ecosystem: Host-associated > Annelida > Digestive system >... | reverse complement strand
TTTACTACTATGGTGTTAGCACAGGATGTTGTGTTGGTTTTGATTGTATCTTTAATAAGCTAAAGACTTTAGTCTCATAAACGTGTATCCTGGTTTTTATATCTTTTGATAATTCTGTCCTCTGTCTATCTTTTACATTTGTATCTCTGTCTGTGTGTTTGTGTTCTTGTTGTGCTGCTTTCATTGGCGAATAAACGTCTTCATAATGACGTCATACTGCTGCTAGCGATACGCAGAGTGTCCGTTAACGACTTTGTTCCAGCAGGACAGTGTACCAGTACACTGCGCCGCGCACGTTGAACTGCTGCATCAAGCAACGCCTAATTTCTTGCGTCCAAGCTGTGACCTCCAAACAGCCCAGATCTCAGTCTTGTGTATTACGAGATCTGGGCTGTCATGCAGCATCGTGTCTACTGTAAACAAATCCATAGTGTGGATGAACTGAAACGGCGGCTTGTCTATGTCTGGCGCGGTCTTGAACAGTATATTTTTGACGAGACTACTGACCAGTAACGAGGAAGACATCAAGTGTGTGTCCATGCTAAAGGAGGACATTTCGAGTACAGCCTGTGAACTGACAATGTTGATTTTATTTATATCTGTTACATTTCCGTGTGATTTGTTTGACTATTACATATGTAATTACGAAATCATTATCAGCAACGTTGGCCTATACATTATTGTTCATTTTACAATGTAGTGCACTAGCAGATTTGAATGGTGGTAGATTTTATGGTACATGTTGTCACAGTTAATTTCTGTCTGCAACAGTGAAAGAATTATTAAAACCGGACAGTATTTGCCAAAGATATGTTCAAATAAAAAGGGTCCAGTTTTTGGACTTATAGTGTACATATATAGTACCATCGAGGTCGCGAATCCGAACAGCGCTAGCTATAAACAGTTACCTAGTATAGGCCTAAGTGTAGGCCCATGTTTTATTTCCCATGAGTCATTGGCCAATTCAGTTTAGCATCCCCGGAGGACCAGGCAGGCGCAATGAGTGCTAGAGGCAATATTCAAGGATATTGTGTAACCTAAACAGAATACATTAAAATACGTGCTTATGTTTCAAATACAGAAAACACGTTTTGTAGGCCTACGTACGATTCGTGAGCAGTAAGCATAATGTAATAGTTGGCGAACCATAGAAAAATGTGACACTCAGAACTCGGAACAGTGTGGACCTTGAAACATTTGAAACTGTATGTAGAATGTCATACAAATTGTTAGACAAAACTACAGACCAAATCATAACCTACGCTATTGTGTGTTTTGGTATTTGTTTGAATTTAACGCTTACATTGCATGATTGCAGTATTTAACGGCAAACCATAATGCCACGTACCGCACTAGTCTATACTGTAGACCTATTGTTGTTTACGTATCCTAAAATAAAATACGTTAAAGTACGCATGTATCTTTCAAAAATAGAATACAATAATACTTATTCTCGAACTTTGGCTAGTGCTGCACACAGTGTAAATAATAGACCAGTGAAACGACTCACATTGGTGACCAGGTTGCATGCCGGTTGAAATTATGGGATAGTGACGCCGTTTTCATAACTCAAAATTGGGACGCAGGTTAGATGTTGACCAACTTGATTTGCATGCATACATTGGAAAAAAAACAAACGTTGGTATTCCTAATATATGCGCACTTCCGGTCACACATTTTGGCTGAAGTTGAACAACTGTGTCTATTAGCTAAACTGTGGTGCTGCATGACCCTGTCCACCGTCAGATAAGAGTCGGCAATTTTTTACATATCTTTATTCAACAACTGTGTTAGCATCATACTAAGCACTCGCTGCAATGACTACGACTGTTAGCACATTTATAATTCAAACGTAGCTTTAAAATATTTATGAAAATGTTCCATTAAGAACAGTAGCACTATATCATAAGACCATCCACAACTAACTTATGCATGCATTAAACTAGGCATGTGTGACAGCTAGTAAACTCACTGATGTCCAACTGGCGTTTGCTTCTTGCTGGAACTCTTAAATAATTGAATGCACAAACTGTAAAATAGAAGATCGAGCCAATTTCTAGCGAGCGTTATGTACTGCGCTCCGCTGTTGAGGTCGCTTTAACGCGCTTGAGCTGTGAGCAAACAGAGGATTTTTGCATAATCTCTTTAAACCACCTGACAGGGCAGGAATTTGGTTCGGTTGTAAAAAACGACGAAAAAATATTCGTAACCGTTTTCCCCATAGGGTTGTTATGTAGAAGCGGCTTGAAAAAAATTGCGATTTTCGACCAATATATCGCTTTATCTCAAAAACAATATAAGATAGGGCAGTTGCCATGGAAGACGACTAGGACCTCGTATGCGATCTATCGAATGGTGCCATTTTCAATGACCTTGAATGATCCCAATTCAGATTTCAAGGGGACGTCATTATTAGGAGGCCCTGCTGAACGGTATAAATTCGAGTTATCTTCAGTGACTTTGAGTGACAGCAAAATTGTCAACGACATGGAGCATCGTGCGGCCTCTTTGTGACAAGTAAGCTTCATGTGTCACTTCACTTCGGTTTCCGGTTCCTTGAATTTCTGCATGAAAATTATGAATAATATATTGACTATATGTATCATTGGTTAGATGTTATGCATCAAACCTGGTTTTGAAATAGTTCAGCATTAGCTGACATAACATAACTGAGTATAGAATTTCACTTATTGACAACTCTATTAGTAAAATAAAATTTACATAAGTCATATTTTGGGTTACTGTTAGGGTTTGCAAATCTACCGCTGTTATTGATAACGCGAGCTGTCTCAGCAATAGCTGAAAAACATTTCTATAGTACGAATATATTATACGATACGATACGATAGTGTGTATTTAACGTGCAGTAAAAAGCTGACGGATAGCCAGCTTAGTCCAACACACGGAACGAACAAAAAAAATGTATTAAAAAAACAAAAAAATATACTGATGATCATGATAAGTCCGGTCCAGTCCCATTAGAATGAAGGCAGTTCAGTGAGTAAAGAAGAAAAGTTAGGAAGGATTTGTTGAAAAGGTAAATTTTGAGTCTCGAGTGAAAGAATGAAGGACTGATGGATGCTGAGAGCGGCGATGATGACAAGGATGGGTTGACAAGTGAATGAAGAGGTGAATATGGCACAGTTTCTCTGTATTTAGTACTAAAGCTAATTGTAATTCAGTGATAAATCACGCTACTTTGACGTTCATGTAGGCCTACAGAAACTACAGACTTGTATGCAGCACTTCAGCCGGTTGCGGAATGACATGTTGACGTTGGTGTTGATCAATGATCAGAGTTGACACAACAGATTAATCGCGGTCTTGCCACAAGATGACCAGCGGCAGCGCACAGCAACCGATCAACGCAGAGTTTGAGGCACGGCACAGAACGAGGTGTCCTTATTCATTGCATCGGTCGGCTTGTAGTCACGATTGCACACTCGACTTTTCCATCAATCATTCTCGCCACTGCGTCACATCGACTGAATCTTCCGCCGACCAGTTGGCGTCGTCTGTCACCGCCTTCAGCCTCTTAGTCCATTCGCCCTCTTCGTTTCTCCATGCACCCCCTCTGTTATCGGTGCAAATAACGATAGAAGACATCGAATATACCGGAAGAAGGTCAAGCGATTTTATAGAAAATGTTTATCGTTAAAACATATCAAGAACGTGACTGATTTTCTGTCGACGAGGGCAATAGTCCAGTTGCCATAACATTTTGTTAGGCTCGCACACACTGGTGTTTTCAGTCAGTGGCGTCACTGTCTCTCTGCTTGTGTCAGGGCTCACGATGGACATTTTGAGCAACAGTGTGGTGTTTTTCATGGTTCATTGTCTTAAGTTAATGCTGAGAATGTCTTCATTTGTGGATTCTACTGTTTGACTGTTTTGTTTATCGCCAAAATGTAACTTGTCTGAAACGTTTCACCAGGTATGGGCATTACGCAGGTGAAGTGGAAGACATAATCATAGACAGACTTGTAGTTGTCTCTGAAATCGCTGTGCCTAAAATTAGAGTGTTCAGTTGCGGTTTGATGACGCTATGCTAAAAGTAGTTGGCTTTGTTTTTATGAACATACTGTACAGTAACATTATCTTGTCAAAATTAAACATCCTGTTAATCACTTTATTTGATCTAAATGCTGCAAGTTTAAACAAAATATTTTTTGAGATGCAGACTTTCAAAAATCGTTAATAGATAAATTAAATGTCCCGCATTGAAAAGTAGAATTCACAATGTGATGGAAATCGAACAAAACTCGAATCGAACCGAACTTTTTTAGAACCCGAGCAGAACCGAATACCAACAGTGAGGGTTGTTTCCCATCTCTAGTCAAAACGACGCCACTGTTCGACAAGACGGTGTTTCAGGTGGTCATCGTTGTGAACCCTGCTACGGCAGACGCGTTTCGGAAGCATGCCTCGATCACACTTCATAGTCGACTGGTTTGCTGGTCACGCGTGTTTCAATGCGAAAACACCACTGTTTTGCGTGCTCGCCAGCCTCGCCAGTCAGCAAGCTGAAGCAGCTGTCGACGAATGGATCACTGACTCCGGCAAACAGCGCTAATAAAGCTAATCGTGTACTGCTCAATTGGAAACGATTAGCGATTTTAGCGATTTAAAAAAATGCGCCACAAACTACTTGATGAATTTTATCGACAGTTGTAAAATTTATTCAAAAGACGTGCTTGATATAATGTGGTTAGGATAACATTGATTATGATATGTCGTAGTTACAGCGATGTGCATTTGGTCATTACTGCATTGAGACACGGTGTACAAATGGCGCAGTTTACGTTTTATGCGACCCTCCCAACAGTAGGCTGCATTATGGATTGTTGTTTTCTTTTTCGATCTGTCCGTCTGTCCCGTGCTTGCCCTTAACTCAGGAACAAAAAAGTGGAGCAAGTTAAAAATTAGTGACAAGAAGTATATCTTGAGTAAATAACGGAGCGTATTTGAGATCGAGAGGTTGAAGACAAGGTCATAAGGCCGCGTGATATTGAGGCATCATCTTGTGTTATAACGTACGAATGAAAGGCCGCACGAACTTCAAACTTTACTTGGCAAAAAATATTGAGTACATGAAGCGCTGTAAGTAATAAAAATTCACAAGCTCAAGGTTAAAGGTTGAGGTCACAAGGTCAACATAGGTCAAGGTCACCAGGCCTCATAACGTGCGCCATAACTGATGTTTCATACCGTCCGTAAATTTCGTCGTCGTCGTCGTCGATCATCAACAACAACAACGACATTTAATTTCAGGAGTGGACAGCGTGATAGAACGTGATAGAAACAACCAGAGCGTATTTTCTCAACTATGGCAAGTATGTCATCTACATTATAATGCAACAATTATACATTTTAATATTTTGTTGCGTTAGATGTCTGCAACTTAATCTGATTTAAGCTTATATTTTTCTACAGTGTGTCTCAAAAAAACCGGAACGCTACGATTAATATGACTTAACTTCACCAATTCACAACGTTCACAGCAGTTCGGCCAGTACGGAACTGAAGTTTGGGGTTCCTCGAGGATCAGTCCTCGGCCCGAAATTTTTTATCAACTACACCGAAGACGTCAGCGACATCTTCAGCCAACATGACCTAAGTCTCCATCTGTTCGCCGATGACATGCTGCCTTTCGCCGAGGACTGAAAACGTTTCTTTTCAACCGTGCATACCGCTCTGAATACCACATGATATAATGACTATGTAATGCGCCCTCGGTCTTACAGTATACTGTATGGGTCTGCGCAATAGAAAAACGTATGTTAATGCTAATGCTAACGTATTATCGGCAGGGCAATAAACTAGTAGTAAAACGATTGTGGGACTGTGTCAACGCCGAAAGAGTGCATTAGAACACGTGTCGTAACTGCTGATAACGCAAAACTTTATTATTCCGATAGAAACATTGTTTAAAAGATTTACCTTTTCTGTTCATAAGGCAGCATAAACTATGGAATGACGCGCAGTTAAGGACTGCTACGGTAACTCGCTTCAGCTGGTACTTTGCTGCAAATACAACTGTTTTCTAACATTGTGGTTTAATTAAGAATATTGAACACATACTATGTCTGAAATTTTATTTTAATTACAGAACTTTTGATCGAGTTATGTCAAAATGTTGCAGGGTCCGGTTTTTTGAGACAGATTGTCAAGTCGCTACTGTTGCTATGGAAACCACGAAGCTGGTTCTAAGCCAATTTAAAAACTTTTTAACTTAGTGAATTGAGAAATGAATAAGGTCTGTCTGTGCCAAAAATAATGAACGTTGTGAAATGATGAAGTTATGTCATATTAATCGTGGCGGTCCGTTTTTTAGACACAGTGTATATAGGATATAAATGCTATTCGTACAACAAAATTATTAGACAATCCACAGTACACAATGGGTGACTTGATAAAATAGATCAGACTTTGTTCTTAGACCAAACTTCGGTCTGAGTCATAATTTGCATAATTTTTTCAAGTGACGACAAGCGTTCCGTTTTATATTCAATATCAGTCCAGAATTCGGTCTGATCTACAAGATCAGACAGAATATCCGGTCTAAGACCAAACTTAATCTGAACAATTCAGTCTAATCGGCAACTGCGTAATGTAAAAATACGGACCTTTGCTGCTCATCTCTAGGAGATCAGACTAAAGTCTTAGAAAAAATTACTTGATTTTTTTCTGATCGCTAAAACGTAAACAAACATTTGGATTAGGCTTAAATGTTCAAAATATCGTACTTTTGCACAAATACACGCCTGAATACGTTTGCACCACTCGTCAATAAGTGCGTCATTGGTGTGATCGTCTGCGAAAAATTTTAAACAAAAGTGATGTGCTGATCATGAATATTAATTAGGTCTTAGAGTTTGGTCTGATCGTGTTCTAATCTGAACTTCGGTCTGATCTGGTAATTTGCCAATCAGATAATCCGTTTGGTTACAAGACAAGACGTAAACTCGGCATGATGTTGCGGAGCAGGCGAACGGCACACCTGAAAATTTGCTCAACTTTTCGTAGCACAGATTCGAGTCAAATTATCAGGCTTGTCGAACGCCGCTGTCCGTCGCGGTGGATGGTCCAGTGGCGAGGGCAGAAGTCTGCTGATCGGCAGGCGACGAGGAAATTGTTCGTCGTCGGTTGACGTCCGACGTCTTCGACGCAGCGTTGCGATCGCATCTCCACGGATTCGACTCATTGCAGCGTTGCTATTGTGGGCCAGACGTCAGCCGGCTTACAATAGTAACGCCAGCTGCCGGGTGGTCCGCTGAGGTTAATTAGCAAGTCGACGGGAAGCCGATGGACGACTGACCAACCGAACGATCGTCCGACCGACAGCAGCTGCAACACGGTGACTCAATAACGTCGTGGCACTGACGTCATCCAGTAGCCATCACATAGATCTGCGACTGCGTCACTATACGGGTTAACTTAACCCTTTTACAGTCCAGAGGCAATTATAGTGCCACAGCAAATAATATGAAGTTGGTACACTGGGCGGTGATTAGTGGGCTGTTACATTTCGTACAGCGAGGAGCCCAGGCCCCTCCTCGCTGTACTAAATGTAACAGCCCACCCATCAACGCCCAGTGCAGCAATTACCGTATTGCTGTATAATGGTCCGTTGCTCTGCGGTTTTAATGTGTCCATAAAGGGTTAACATACTAACGAATAAATGGGTTCATTATTTCATGTCTCTCCGTTATTTACCTCCTACAAAGGAGGAGGTAAATGCGTTTGCCCGCGTTCGTTTGTCTGTCTGTCTTTCTGTCTTTCTGTCTGTCTGTCTGTCTGTTAGCAAGATTACTCAAAAATGCGTGCATGGATTTGGATGAAATGTTGCGTGTCGACAGATGTCGGGACACGGACGAACTGATTAACTTTTGAGCCCGATCCGGATTATAGTCCGGATACCGGAACCGGATTGCTTTCTCCGATGTCGTGTGCGCTGCATCGCGGAATTTTATTACGTCGGGAAAATCCCACATACAGGTATTGGGCGCTGCAGCGATGCGTGGTTTTAAAATGGTTTTATTCACCGCGAGCCGTGGGAACAACTTTGTTGGAGGTAAATGCACTCCACCGAATGCCTTTCTAGTTTTCTCTGACACTTAAAATCATCGCTGCAGACGTTTACAATTAATCGACTGCTTTGTAGTAATTTTAGTCGTGTGAAAATTTAATCGATCATAGCTTCGAGCAATTTTTGTATAGGTTCACGAGGTGTTCTTGTCTTTGTCTGCAGTGTGACTGGCTAACGCCCGTATGCGATGTCATTCCATTGTATACGTGTCTATTTTCTATCGTTTCGGAGATATAACGATTTATTTGTCTGAAATCTGCGTTTTTAGCCGTTTTACGCTATTCAGTTTTGTTTGAAGTCCTCGCAACGGGTTCACCTTGGACCTAGGGTATGAAATTTTAAAAAACTAGAGTCCTGAACTATCCGCTGGTGAAAACCGCATGATATTACGATCATTAGTTTTGAGTCAGTACAAGCGTGTAGCAGACAGACAGACGGATGGACGGACGGACGGACAAACGGACAGACGGACACGCCGCTTATGGCTGTCGCGCTCTAGCATGTTCAGTGCAACAAAACCGTCTAAAGGCTGAAAAACCTGCATTACCGCTGTATATCGTATACAACGTACGCTTTACTCAGTCACATTTTGCAAAGATAAACTGACTGCCCATATGTCAGCGCTGTAGGATTTCCAACTTGCTTGTTGGAATGTTGTCTCGAATTAAACAATTACACGTGTATTAACCCTTTATGGGCACATTAAAACCGTAGAGAAACGGGCCATTATACATCAATATGATAATAATTGGTACACTGGCCGTTGATGGGTGGGCTGTTACATTTGGTGCAGCTAGGAGGGGCCTGGGCGGGCTGCGGGTCCCGCCCAGTCCCCTCCTAGCTGTACCAAATGTAACAGCCCACCCATCAACGGCCAGTGTACAAACTTGGTATCATCCGATGTAGCACTATATTGTCTCTGCACCCTAAAGGGTTAACCGTCTTTGCTGTGTCGGTTCCGCGAGTCACAGCGGCCAGACTGCAGCTAAACAGAATAACAGCAACTGATATGGTTTCATAAGTCGTTACATTGTCCACATAGTTTTGAAATAATCGTAAATCTAGATTTGTACTTTGCAGAGAACTTAATAGCAATCACTGTTAAATGGTCATGTTGATTTCAGACGAACGGAGCTGCACACTCGTCTTGTCACTTTAGGCTACTAAAACCAAAAGGACCAGAAGGCCGCTTACATCGCAGTAGTAAACATACAGTGCAATAACAAGAAGCTCAGCTGTCGCAGACAGACCGCGCGATGCTTCGTGTCATTAAATATTTTGCTAAGTCACTCGTGGTCACTCAAAGTCATTCGAAATGACACTGTTGAGTAGAGCGTGTGTAAGACCCTATTATATTCCATTGTAATTATATGTCTGTATCTTTTGCCGTTTCTTTTATAGTCAGCGTCAAATGATGGCGTGACCTTGAAATCTGGCTTAGGGTCGTTCAAGGGCATTAAGATGGCGTCATTCGATCAACCAATACGAATTATTAATCTTTCATTGTAGCTATTGCTCTATCTGGTACCATTTCGTAGATAAAGCGAGATATTGGCCGAGAGTCGCGACTTTTCCTACTAACTGCATTCAACGCCCCTGTTACGGTGGTCCCCGTTGGAATATTGCCGTATTGTTCGGTGTGTTAAAACTAGAATGGTGTGGCTACACGAAGGTGGAAAATGTTTGACAATATGTTAAGCCGTTGCGATAGAATACTGGCGTGTGACGGACGGACGGACGAACAGACGGACATCTTGCGACGGCATAGACCGCGCTATGCATAGCATCGCGCGGTAAAAACGAAAGATAAGTGTATCTTTATACCTTTATATTCGGGGCGAGTAGGCAGTAGCCACTCAGCGATGAGGCCGTTGATACAATCGGCCCAAAGCGTACAGGAAAATGTAGCAAAATAAATAAGCAAAAGAACATACAATAGGCTACAGTTATAATTGAACCTGTGCTCGGACAGCGCAAACCTTCGCTCACCAAACCTCAACCAAAAGTAATCCGGAATTCGAATCGGATTTCTGGGTTAATCCGGATTCGGATCCAGATGTCTGCTGGATCGCTTCCGAAATGTTGCGACCTTTCCCAGTCCCATATAATACTCGCTGTACCAAATGTAACAGCCCACCCATCAACGGCCAGTGTACTAACTTCATATTATTCGATGTGGCACTATAATTACCTTTGCACTCTAAAGGGTTAAACATGAAACAATGAATATTTTGGATGCAACAACAGAATATAAAGTGTGTTCTAAGACATTTGAATTCACTGCATCAGCTGCTTTAAGAGGAAACTGCTCGTTATTCTGCTGTAGTAAAGGATATCCGTGGAGTGTAAACTCTTAAGACAATTACGCTGGATTCTTTTTCAACTGTACAACTTACGTTTTTGACTGTTCGGTGGATTTTTGCCCGATATGTGCCTAAAGAATTACGGTGTTTTGCTTGTCATCTCTTTCTAAATACCAAAGTAATTCGCAGTACCATTTGTCAACACTTTAAACTCATTAGCAGAAATGGCACAGCGTGCAGACGCGATAAAACTCAGTAATAGGCCTACTAAATACATCCAGCGAGAAAGACAGAGTAAGGTACTTTTTATTCATGATTACAAGCAGTTTATCGAGCTGTCCATTTTGTTCTAATAGGCTGCTAGTAACAATTTGATTGAGAATGTTACTTAGAACATAACAACAAGAGAGATTAAGAGATACGGTGAAATAATAAAGTGCAGAGTTGGGGTTTACACGATGTCTACATTTCAGCATAACTGACTTTTACCGAGCAGCAGTGACGTCGGCCGCTGCTTCATGACTGCGATTGACGAAGCTACCGTCGACGTGAAGATTAGTCAAGCGAGCCGGGGATTAGGACGCCGGTGCCGGCGACATAGGTCAGCCGGGCGCCGACGATGCCTCCTCGTTTATTAGACGTCCGGCTGTCCGTCATACATTCTCATTATCGCCCGGCGATCCTTCGGTGACGCGCCCACCCGGCCGGCCGATGCACACTGCCCCAGTTGTCCGACAGAGGCCGATGTGACGCGACGCGATACGACGGTGCGACGATGCGAAATTGCGTAAAGCTTTCAGCGACGTCGCGTGCACAGAGTCAACGTCCTCACGGAGACCAGTACGTCCCGAATCCTGATCGCCGGAGCATGATGCTACCGCCGCCACGGTGGTCCATCATGCTAACCTCGGGGAAACGCATTCGTCTATTAAAATCGAAAACAACTATGTACATGTATTAATTCACATAGAAAATATACTTATAAGAAGGGAAACAGAAATAATATAGTACCTGTCTAGAGCTTTATTTAAAAGACAAAAACTTTTAGATGCATACGTATTGTGTATTGCTAATTTGAGACACGCGCTAATATTATTGGTTCAGTAAGAAAGAAAAAAACAACTTTATATAATAGATGGCAACTAAGAGTGAAAAACAAAAATCACGGGTATATAGCACCTGCCTACGGCAAAAATGCAGACATAGAACTAAAGACGACGCCTGTAGCGCCACCCACAGTCACGGTATAGTTAGGATGACTGCCAGTGATGGCAGCACTAAACTGTCGCACGATACATGTAAATATGTCACGTGACGGCTGAATACTGACTACGACGTAGGTGAAGCGAGCTGATCTACTAGTGAGCAGCACGGAGAACTACAACAGCGCAGATTGACAACTAGTAGATGACGGCATCGAAACGGACCACGTCAGGACGCTGGTACGACAGACGGTGTTAAGAGCAACAAAATACACAATAAGAACACTACAACTGCCTGACTTGGTCCGCACCAGTGTAGACGAGGCTGCTTTGGCAGCTTTGCAGAAAATAGACATCATCGACCGTGGCCTCTGGCGGAACGATTTCTGGCCGCAGCCTGCCCAGACCCCTCCTCGCTATACCAAATGTATCAGCCCACCCATCAATCGCCAGTGTACCAATCACCGTATAATGGTCCGTTGCTTTGCGGTTTTAATGAACCCATTAAACGGTTAATGTATACTATAATATAAATCGTAACTAAAATCATCAATGCTGATCACTGTTGTAACACTGTTGATATAGTCATCGCAACTTAACTAATCAGCTCACTACATCACTAGAATACGAAGTCGAGACAAGACAAAGGCAGATGCTCTGATCCTCCCGTGTCTCGGCTGAATGCTGATGCAAGTCACATTGTCCGTTACGTTACAAAACACGAAGCAGATAAATTTATTCTCGCGTCACGTAGATCAACTAAATAATAAGGAAAAAATAGGATCGTTTTTGCCGCGCGACTGCAGCAGCCAGGCTGAAAGCGCGGCCCATACTGTCGTGACGTGTGTGTCCGTCAGTCACGTTCGTGTATTGTGTCGAAATGAGCAAACGTATTCTCACACTTTTTCACTGTCTGGTAGACCCACCATTCTCGTTTTTCCGTTACAAACTTTATGGCAAGATTCCGACAGGATTCCTAAAAATTAAAAATGCGATTTTCAACCAATCTCTCGCTTTGCGACGACTGGTGGAATGTCGAGTGTTGTCGACAAATTTCGACCGTCGAGTATATTGAAAACAACGAGCGTCGACTTCGTATATATCAGTCGACGGTCAATCAATCAACGAAATTTCTATAGCGCCCCCTACAAAACGTGGACGGCGGCGCTTGACAATGTAAATGTCAACATACAGAGCTAATGACACTAAAAACAAGCTAAAAATGAAGAAAACACACATATCGTCAATGAAAAAAACATCAATCAGTAATGCAAAC
>Ga0209339_1000681_pt1 | contig 12874 bp, 10 predicted proteins | sample OlaalgELextract3_FD_187376 | JGI IMG/M metagenome (GOLD analysis project Ga0209339, IMG submission 187376) | Olavius algarvensis symbiont microbial communities from Tuscany, Italy - Type A ELBA extract 3 (SPAdes) (version 2) | ecosystem: Host-associated > Annelida > Digestive system >... | reverse complement strand
TAATTCAATAAACTGTTTTAAATCTCATATTTCGAGTAAACTGGAACCGGAAACAACATGAAGTGTCGATATTTTAGAGAGTGGGCTTTATATGGCATCAAGCCTGTGCCCACTAAGCCATCAGTGCATCAGTACTGGTGGCCTTCGGTAAATTCGGTAATACGGATAAAGAGGCACAAGTGCCTGCATCCGTTTTCATCATTGCTGATTGCTGATATATGGTATATGGGTTGCTGAAAGTGTAAACTCACTCCGTGGACGTTTCACCTCTTTATAGATGGTCAGTAAAGGTAAAGGTCTGGACACTTGCTATAGCGTCACTTACATGAGTCAGACTCGTGACCAGCAGCGTTTTACAATCGCGGAAGTGGCAGCTGATTGGCATGAGCCAGTGGTACCGCAGCGCATTATGTTGCCATCCATCGACCGCGCTAACAGACAATTGGACCCACGGTGCATCTAGCAGATGCACCGTCGCCCCAATCAGCCACACTAGGCCTTCACCCCGTAGCTGTAGCTACTGCTAGACGTTGTGAGTAATATTCTAATGATGAGGCGAAACGTGTGTGGTGTGAAACACTGGGAGAATGTTAAAGGGGTGAAATGTTCAGAGGGCAAAACGTCCTGATAGCGTGAAGTCCTGTTACCAACTGCAGGTCGTCTAATGCTGTATTATTTGTCACGGCTGCAGTGGGGTTGGTAATTAAGGGTGAGACTATATTGCGAAAGTGCAAAAATGCAGAAGTGTCGCGGTCGAAAATGTAAAAGATGAGATGCGAGTACGTGTGAAAGTAGACTAAAATGTGAAATTTATAACAAATATGCGGTATTGCGACTATTAGGGCTCTGTTCATCGTTGCAGCTATCATGCGGCAATGAAGCCTCTTACTACTGCCAGCAAATTAAAGGAGCTACTCACAACATTATACCATCTAGGCTATTGCTAGCCACAATAGTGTTGATATAATGAAAATGTATGTGGGCATTCGTTACAACTCTACACTGATAATGATAGTCATAATTGTTTTTCCATATACTGTTACTGCATCGCTGCATGTATTGATGACATCGTGGCATGGATGCATTCAAATCGATTGCAGCTAAACCCGGCGAAGACTGAAATTCTCGGGTCAGCAATCAGCCGTCGTCTCCATCAGCTGCCGCAGTCGCCGCTTCGTATTGGTACTAACTATATCTTGCCAGCCTCTGTCGTTCGAGATCTTGGGGTCTACACTGACTGCGATGTCTCGATGCGAACCCATGTCACAAGGACTGTGTCGGCCTGTTTTGCAGTGCTGCGTCAACTACGGAGCATCCGCGGTCAGTGTCGAGGCCCATTCTCCAGTCGCTCGTGTCGTCACTTGCTTTGTCTCGACTGGACTTCCGCAACTCGACCCGGTCGGCATCCCAGCGCATCTTCTTCAGCGGCTCCAATCCGTGATGAATGCAGCTGCTTGGCTGATTTTTCAGTCGTCAAAATTCGACCACGTAACTCCGGTTCTTCGTCAGCTCCATTGGCTGAAGGTTCGTGAACGGATTGACTTCAAACTCGCCGTCCTCGTATACAAATGCCTGCATGGGTTGGCACTGCCATACCTCATCGACGAACTCTGCCAACCAGCTGATCTCAAGGCTCAACAGCGACTGCGCTCGGCCTCTTCTTTATCACTGATTGTCCGCCGAAATCGACTCTCCACTGTCGGTAGGGTCCAACCTAATTCACAATTTCACTGTTGTGACATTTTCCGTGAAATTGGCCTTCTTCAGTGAAAAACGCTCGTTTCTGTGTTTCCGTGAAATTCTGTGAAATCCCTGACATTGCATGAATTTTAACGCTTTTTCTTTCATTTATTAAGGTTTTCAGAGTTTTATCAACAGCTTTTGTGCGGATTTTGCTGTTTGCTACGTGTCACACTTCAGCACTAAGTAGTTGGCATATATTCACTGTGGTACTTACTTACATCCAGTCTTGAGTCTTGACTTAGTACATTAATAACAATAAGAAATATGCATTGTTCAGAAATTTCAAATGTGCTGTTTGACAGATTTCTTAGTTTGCATTAACATAGCACCTCAAAGTAACGGCTGTGGGGCCCGTGAATTTCTCAAACTCCCTCATGAATTTCCCGTGAAATTTGGCACATTTTAAAAACTTTACCGTGAAATTATTTTTTCCTGTGAATTAGGTTGGTCTCTAACCGTCGGCGGTCGAGCCTTCCTGATCGCCGATGTTCGTGTCTGGAATAATCTGCCACAGCACGTCACTTCGGCACCTTCTCTTCACAACTTCGCATCTCGGCTGAAAACCCACTTCTGCGTTTTCTTTCCAGAACAGTTTTGAATGTACAGTGGCTGTGAAGTGACTTCGTCATCATTAGACACTCTAATCGATCATCTTACTTACTTACTGATTACTAATTACTATGGGCGGCCTGTTTCGTTCGGTTTCGATGCGTTTCACCGGTTTCACTGTAACGATTCATCGGAAAAGGGCAGAATTTTCACCTGCAAATTCTGCTGTTGCCGACATCACAAAATGCCACACACTGTAACCATATGACTGCATTGGATCTTCTGATTATGCCACTCTACCATATAGTGTACAGAACTTCATGATTGTTAGCCTTACTACTCATAAGCATTCATAATCTGTTCATTGTCGTTTCCACTATCTTTCTCTTTCATAGTAAGCGACAACGACACTGCTCCATTTTCTGCAGATTCCCTATATGGATTTAATTAAAAATGCTTAAACTTAAGCTTTAACTAGCTTAATGTTGTCTTGTATTAGACTGGCATGTTATTTTTACTTTTTTGAGTTAAATGAGCCTCCGTATGGTATATTCCTAGTATTACGTATTCTTCCATGCTTAAGTGACTAGTCTACTCAGACTGCTCTGTCCAGGTGTTATGCAGATATGCAAAACAAGGATTGATGATGGGATGGTTAGGTTTTAACAGTACCGTACGTTCAGCATAAAATTGCGAAAGTGCAAAAAAATGGATATAAAGTGTGAAATATGTCGCAAACATTATTGCATTTTAGACTGCAACACTTCCACACTTTTGCATTATAGTCTCCCCCAGTAACTAACGTAAGGTTAGTAAACTTAGTATTGTGGATTTTGTGATATGTGAATATGATTTATGTCCTAGAATTGGAACAGTTGAGGTACTGTCCTATAATTGATGGTTTTTTATGCAGTCCGTATTACGCATTGCAGCCGTAATTGTCCATCTATCACAAGCCTGGATTTAACTGAAATAAAAGCCGTAGAGAGTGCAAAATTGACGTTAATGTAACTTTTGAACCCGTTTTTAAGTCGGGAGGTGAAAGGTCTAAGTCACAAGGCCACATAAGTATCAGAGAAGAAATGTACCGTGGTGCCTGCAGTCAGTTCAGAACGCTGCCGCCACGCTCGCGACGGGCACCAGGCAATGTACTCATACCCGGTATCTCGCCTGTGCTCCGCCAGCTGGACTGGCTTCCTGTGCAGCAGCACCTCGTTTTCATGTTCGTTGACATTGTATAAAAATCTCTATGGATAAGTGCAACACAGAGTCATACAGTAAGTACACCAGAAGCTGGTACTCATTGCATTTGAAAATAAAAACTTTGAAAATTGTTTTCTCGCCACACAAACGGAATAAATTTAATTTAACTAGCTAAAATGACTTGTGTATACACTACATGGTGAGTAGTGGCTAATTCATTTTTTGGCCGGAGTGTCCCTTTAAGGCATGAGGACTGGTCCATCTACGCTGATATTATGTCTCAGCTACACTTGATGGATGATGCTGTGGTCAACTGGCTCACTGGCCGTGGCGCACAACGCATTTGATTGAAGAAAAAAATAGGATTACGAGGTCAACAGAGTCTTGAGTTTGCAGGAAGTGCTGCATACAGTCAGCCACAAAGCCCTCATCTCCTCGTCTTGTTTTCGTTGCAGATGCTACTGTAATTGAAGAGTTTAAGCGACTGCGAGTAAGTGTCAATGATTTTGACGTGAAAGGCATCATTGGACATGGACATTTTGGTGAAATTCAAGTGGCTCGTGAACGTGGTACAAACAATGTTTATGCGTTGAAGATACTGCACAAGGCTGATGTTTTGTCTCAACAAAATGTAAGTTGTGTTTCAATGATACATCAGATTGCTATTATCTCGGTACTAATGAACCAGATTTTGAAGTTTATTTGTTCACAATGATTGTACGTTATATGGCATTAGATAAAAAGTTAAACATAAGTGGATTTATATAGTGCCTTTATTGTAGTACCTCACACTCAAGGTGCTCAGGTATGGATCACAGTTTTACCTGCAAATTATGCCATACCTGCTTTTACCTCGTAAACATTATATAATGTGTCGAGTGGGACGTTAAACCCTACTATATACCGTAAACATTCACCAGATGGTGCTAGCACTCACTTGTGATGTCGTCCAACTAATTGCAGTTTACTACTCATCTATTGACCCAGAAAGGATGACAGGCTGAGTTGGCCTAGTTGGCTGAGCAGAGCGTTTACCCACATAAGTGGTCACCCATCAGCTACAGGTCAAGCGCAGGACACGGAAGGTTTGCCAGTCAAAGACCCAACGTTCTACCGCTGTGCCACGCAACCAACCTAAACGTATCATTTAGTTCATGTAGATGTAACCTAAACATATCATGTAGATGTAGTTAAGTTTAACGAAGCACTGATTGTGCTTATGTCAGGTATCATTCTATGATGAGGAACGCAGCGTTATGGCAAGGGCGAACAGTGAGTGGATAACACAACTGCATTATGCATTTCAAGACCAACACAGTCTCTATTTGGCAATGGATTTTCATCCAGGCGGAGATCTATTATCGTTGCTCAACAGGTACTGTTATACCAGTGTTTTAAATGATGGTACGATAATAGTAGCTGCTACGGAAATTGCATTGTTGTGCAACTGTCGTTACTGATCGACATGATAATAGCGTGACCTTACACCATACGTCTTTGTTCGTCTGCATCTGTGTAGTTTGAGAGACACTAATTTTCAAATGCTAGTGACATCTGTCTCTCGTCATTTCATTCACTGAGGTGTCAGTCGACCGCAATGTTAGGAGCAGTGGCTGCTGAAGTTGCAGAGAGGATGTTTGGGGAGGTGGGGGATTTAGAGTGCAGCATAGGTCGTCTACATCAGATTGCTGGCAAGCAGTGTACCGTACAATTTTTATTTAATTACTTGTTGCCATCAGCAGAATGGTTTGTACCCACAGAGCTCTGTGGGGCACTGTACTTGCAATCAAATATGAATTATTAGTGAACATCTCCATTTGCGTATTATGTGAACGTCCTATAAGAGGCTGCATTATGCATTGCACTCCATTAGTATGTCTGTCTGTCTGGTCATCTGTCCCATGTGTGCCTCTTCGACTCAAGAATGGTAAGGTACAGAAAGCACAAGATTGTCGCGCAAGTCGTGTAAAAGTTACAGACCAGTTTTGCAGCCAGAAGCTCAAATGTCGACGTGGGGCTGTTCAAAACATTAATTTTACTTTCTCTCTGATTGGTGCAGCTTGTTAATAAATTTGCACTTGTCATATTTGTCCTGTACATGTGAGTTCTGTTGACAGGCATGACGACCTGCTCGATGAGGCGTCGGTGAGGTTCTATCTTGCCGAGATTGTAGCTGCTGTTCATTCTCTCCACTGTCTTGGCTATGTTCACCGGTAACAGCCGTCAGTTTGTAAATGTAGAAACATGTATGTGTTATGGTCTGGGGACGTTAATGAAGTTGAAATTTTTGAAATTTGTTTTAATCATTCACATTTGGATGCATGGACATTTAGTATTCATTTGTAGAAGTGGGAAAGGGGTTAATAGTTGATGGCATGTAGTCCACAGCGGCAGCAGGCCGGCGGCAGCGTGTCATTGAAGTCAGTGGACAGGGGAGGGTTAGATAATACGTCAGCAGTCCGCAAGCAGTCATACCTTTCCGACAGCCTGCGACCAACATCGGAGATCGTCGCTCATCGTTGTCTTGCTCTGCTGACACCACAACACTGCATGTTCCGTTGACTCGTTGGGCTACCCTTGGCGACTGCACCTTTCCGGTGGCTGCAGCACAGGCATGGAACAGTCTGCCACCAGAGACTCGGGCCTGCTCCTCACTTGTGACATTTCGGAGGGAGACCAAGTCTCACCTTTTTTGTCAGTCATACGGCTGACGTGGCACTGTCTATTTACACCGTCAGAAAGCGTCTGCATTGAGCTGCACAACGGTTTATGAACGTTGTAAATTGCCTCGCAACTGTGTCATTGGTAGCACTATAATCTGGATATTTTTAGTAGTATTAGCAGTAAAGACCACGAAGGTGTTATAGATGGGTTAACTATGGCGGGCATCAGTTGTCTGGCTGCACGACGGGATGTCTGGTGGATGTTACGTGTCTCTAACGAAACGACCCTGGGTGATCAGCAAAAGTAGCAAAAGACCGTCCAGTTGCCTATGAACGTGGTCTTTGTTGCAGGTGCCATCACAGTTACCAGCATATATCTGCATTAATTGTATTTTTGCAGCAGAATTTGATCTATTGTTATGGTCCTTAACAACACATAGTTTGAGACTTGATCGATGACGTCACGAAGTTTGGAATTTAATTCAGTTTTTTTTGGATCGGATATTCAAAGTAATGACGAATTTAACACCCCTATTGTGGTCTATTGATGCGGTGACAAACAATATTCTTATTTACCAAAAGTAGCCAATATTTTGCCAGTTATTAATCAGTAGACTAAATTAATGCTGAATATTCATTGTGATGTCAAGCTTAATGGCTTTTGATTGTCTGAAATGTCTTTTTCTTTGTGCAATGTGCTGTAGTGATATCAAACCAGAGAATGTTCTTATCGACCGAACAGGTCACATAAAACTTGTGGATTTTGGATCAGCTTGTCGCGTGAAAGCTAGTGCATCTGTGGTTAGTACTGGTAGTTGCTGGTGAAATCATTACGTAACAGCACAGAGTTTTCATTTTTAGTGCATGTTGCTGTGCAAGAGAGTTATGTGCTGTTACCATTCTGTCCATCAGTCTGTTTTTCTGTCACATTCTCGATCTGTCTCAAGATCTATAAATGAATCATCAAAGTTTTCACCTTATGGTAGCCCTATAATTTGACTTTTCTCACGGCAAACATCGTGGTGAAATTGTGGCTGGTTGCAGTCGACAGGGCAGTAAATACAGGTGTGCTATGGAGCATTAATAGGAAGTCATATATGATATCTAGAATAATGTCATTGCTGATGTTCTTGAGTGATCTTTGAAGGTTATTTCAGCTGCTGAAAACAACTTCAGATGCAGTGTCTTGCAAAATGCAGCATTATTGAAAGTCATGTGTGATACTGAATAGTGCCATTACCAATGAACTTGAGTCACCTTCAAGATATCATAGCTATTGCAAACCGTTCTAATGTCAATATCTTTTGTGTAGTTTTAAAATTTTGTATTAGTATAGTTTACCTGGTTACCAGCACATAGGAAATCATAAATGGACGATCATTTGAATTGTTGTAACCAAATTGGGAGACTGTTCAAGGTCACAGGCAGTCATGTATGCTAAACAGATCTCAGAAATGATGCAAGATCTGTGCCTAGTTACTGCAGGCCACTCATAGCAAAGTCATATGTGCTCTGATGACTCTCATCACTGTTGACTTTAATGATCTTTAGGGTAACTTCAGCTAGTGCAACATTTTCCGATTCTAATATATAAATAATGTATTAGCTAAAATGCGGCAAATAGAAAATAGTGTGTGGGCTGTCATGTTAACTGTCGTATCATCACGGAATGAACAAACTCATTCTACTACTGAAAGTCTTGGACAAGCCAGGTCAGCTGGTATCAGATCTGATCAATCACTCACAGTCACCAGCATCAGTCTTGTTACGCTTCAGTATCTTTATTATAGTTCATTTATTGTGATGCATTTCGTCTTTCTAATTTAAGTGCAGACTTTTCAAGTATCTGTACGAACTACTTCACTTTTTGCTGTCTTTGACTGATGACATGGTTGCTAATATGTGAATTTGCAGGTTAATGTGCCGGTTGGTACGCCAGACTATCTGTGCCCAGAAGTCCTGACACGACTACAGGAGACGCCAGATGGACGGGGTCACTTCAGTGAAGACTGTGACTGGTGGTCTGTCGGTATATGTGCTTATGAGATGCTGTATGGACGGACTCCATTCACCGACGAGAGTTCTGGCTCCATGGTTGTCACTTATGCCAACATCATGAATCATAAGGTACATTGTTCTCATTCATAAAAGTGGAAGGTAATGTACTTCTGCAAATTTATGTTTTTGAGCGCTTTAAACTGGAAACGTATGAGGCTACATGGCGGACGCATTAGGTAAGAATACTTAAAATTGCTTCTAATCCAAGCTGAGCTTCCAAACACGAGCCTGGTAGAAGCTGTGAAGGCTTAAATTATGATCTTCACTGTATGTCATTATATGTTGCTGATTACGTCACTCATAGACATATAAGACACCTATCTGATATAGCGTGAATGATTGTTTACTGCTTATATTTTTCCTGTCGTGTTCCAATCTGTATGATTTTTTGACAGAAATTTCCTTGATTATGTTTTAATAAAACAGCATTCAAGTGGATCACCATGCCACTGCTAATTAGTTAGTTAGTTAGTGAATGAAGCTGATTAAGGTGGCATAATGTCGAAGACCTTACAAAACAAAAAAGACAAAAAACGAAAGGACGTGCGAGCAGCGCGAGCAGTAAAAAGCAGTGTGTCCGATGCGGCCAGAGCTATGGATAGCTCCGAACAGACAGTTCTGTCTTAAGAGTTGTGCTGTGTGAATACACTACCTTGTGAAACAGAACAACAAAAATGGCTGTACAACTCAGCTGTTAAATAGCGTTTAGTCAGACAGCAAAATGTTCGAAGAGACATATTTCACAAATGTGCCAACATTCAATCTTACAGATGAGTTTCTTCAGACCTCCGAGGGTCGATCCTTTATTAAGCAACATCTTGAGCAATTTCTTCACACCATAACATTTTTTTTGTATCAGTGATTTAATAACATGTTTATCTTCTTCGTTGACAGCCATTACAGTTGTCAACATAAATAATGCGTCGCCCACGGTAAGGTGTGCACAGCGACGGGTGTAGTCGGCTAAGTTTGTCCTGCTTTTGTTACAAGTTTGTTTGAGCAGCAGACTGACAAAAATTGTTTAGATCGGTGCAGATATGGGGAAAAATATAAGGTCGCCTTTTTTGAACACAGTGTAGTTGTCCATAAGATGGATATAAAGAGTTGTCGGTAATTAACCCTTTAGACTCTAGAGGCAATTAGAGTACTACATCGAATAATACGAAGTTGGTACACTGGCCATTGATGGGTGGCTTGTTACATTTAGTACAGTGAGGAGGGGCCTGGGTGGTCTGCGGCCCCACCCAGGCCCCTCCTCGCTGTACCAAATGTAACTGCCCACCCGTTAACGGCCAGTGTACCAGTAGTGTATTGCTATATGATGGTCCATTGCTCTACGGTTTTAATGTGGCGATTAAAGGGTTAAGTTAAATTATTACGTTTGTGCCAATGAAACCTGCTGTCTGATAATGTCAGAGAGCTGTGTGTGTGTTTGTAGGATTGTCTGACATTCCCGAGCAGCAATGGTCGAGTGTCACAGTCAGCAGAAAACCTGATACGTTCACTGCTGAGAGAATCTGAGAATCGTTTGGACTATGACGGGATCCGAGCTCATCCATTCTTTGCCGACATCAACTTCGATGATATTCGACAAAGTATTATGCCCTGTTTTGTTGTTGAAATACATAGATCTGAATCTCTGATATAGTAGTTTATTTACCATATGTTTACTTTGATATGAATCCTATTACAAGTTTTGCTCGTATTTTCCATGTCTTCGTATACATGTAACTCAGAGATGTCAGATGTGTGACAGTTCCATCACTCAACTGACAGAAGGGTCGCACAGTTCCATCATGTTATACTGCAGGTGGCACTGCAGTGGCAGCTCCCTGTGAAAGGGCAAATTTTGACCTCGTGCAGAATCAAAAGCCCCAAAACGATTGCCAAAAATTGTCACACTTGATTTTGATTATCTTTGTGAAATGACCCTTTGTACTATATTTGGATTATATCTATTCCGGGGGGGGGGAGTGTCTTCTGGGAAAATGTGTAAAATATCACTTTTGTATTTTTTTAAGACTTGCATATAAATCAGAGCTACAGACAGATTTTGATGTGTAGCAGCTGAAACAGTGCAGAATTACCATGTAAAAAGAACAGATTAGGGTGACGTAAAGTCAGAAAACTGCAAGGTCACCTAACATAGTCAAAACATGTTACGTTAGGTCAGAATGCAGATAATATAACTAAAATTGTGTAAAAGATGAGGTGAATAGATGAGATTTCAGGGCTTGACGGAATGAATGCAGGGTTTACGCAGCAGTGACAGTTAACGGCAGACTGTTCCACACCCTGGCGGCAGCGACAAGAAATGCTCAGTCACCCAGTGATGACCTTCTAGTAGGTGGTATTCCTTTTGTTGAAAACAACCATCAATAAATAAAATGTGATCCATATTAAATTCCAAAAATTTAGTAATAAGCAAGCCAGACGCAAAGAAACCCACCTGTTTGAATGAATAGTGATGCACGTAGTATATGATTCGTGATGTGATGAAGAATGGCTGTTATCTAATGACGTTATTCTTGTGAAGTCATTAAAATTTTAGCACACGCTATAGTCGGCTAATTTTTTCATCGGTTGAATGTTTTTCTCATCTGCCAATCAAATGCCTTTATGTCGTTAGCTGAGATGTTGCTTGTGTTGACAGCAACTCCACCGTTCATTCCACACATCACTAGTGACGACGATACGTCCAACTTTGACGACTTCGAGATAGTCAAGTCGGTTCATTTTGCAGCAGAATCGTATGAGAGAAATACTGGATTCACTGGAAAGGATCTGCCATTTATTGGTTTCACTTTCACTAGGATGTTTCTTACATCAAAGAAGCCTACGTAAGTGTTTCAAAGAGTGAAGACATTTGACTTATTTGTTGAAAATAGTAAATGAATTGGTCATTAAACTGTGCTACAATGATAATATTAGTGTTGGTAGAGTATGATGTGTTAATTATCATGTTTAACCAGTTAAGGTCTAAATGTAAGCACTGATGTAAGCTATACTGCATATCCACTCAGTAGTTTGAACCCTCAACAACAAATGCAATTAAGTGCCGATTGAATATGTGTGTATGAAATAGCATAAGACTAGTTTGTGAGTTAATTAAGCCTGTGTTTCCATGTATAATGCAGGTAACGTGGTATACAAGACATATTAGTAGCAGTATTACTCTCAGTCTTATTTAACCATCCTATTTTCCACAACAGATTAGGCAAGATTCTTAATGGTTATTCCTAATGACATAGTTGGGAATTATTAGAGCAGGATTTTTATGCGCAGTGCCTACGTGCCATGGCAAGATGTCTGTCAGTGATGCACAGTGTCGTCTCAAAACACCTAAATGCATTCTGAAACTTTTGCACCATCCTAGTAGCTCCACCGTCCTAGTTTTTTTATACCAAATGTTATGGCAATATTCTGATGTTAAATGGGAGTATGAAAAATTGTGATTTTGACCAGTGTCTCACTTTGTCTTAGAAATGATACAAGATAGGGCCATAGTTACTGTGAAACACCAATAGGAACTCATATGCAATCCATAACTATAGAATTCGCGAAGTAAGTTAAGTACATTGAGGTGAGGTGGGACTTGAGGTGAGGTTGGAAACTAAAAGCATTGAAACTCTAACGGTTTTAATAAACTGCCATAACCATAACTCACTGAAACTCAACGGTTTTTAATAAATTTTTAAAAGTAATATTAGTAATAATTCAGCTGAGTTATGGTTATGGCAGTTTATTAAAACCGTAAGAGTTTCAATGAGATATGGCAGTTTATAAAGTGGGTTATGTTTTGAGTCACAGTTTGGTATCTGTTACAGTGTGTTCTGCTGCTTGTGCTGTCAGAACGACGAGATATGATGCATACCACGTAGAGTCAGCAAAGCCGACAGATGGTCACCGAGAGATCTGCAGTGATGATGCCGAGCTGCAGATTGCAGAGCTAAAGACTGAAGTGGATAGTCTGCGTCGACAGCTGGCCGACCGTGATAGTCGCATTGTGGCGATTGAAGACTTGCGACAGCATCTCGAGAGACAGTTGTTGTCTCACACTGCTGAAATCAGTGTGAGTAGCATCTGATGTCTAGTGTTTATATTGTGACTGCTGCAGCAGTGATTTTAATGACTACAATACTGAGTAATATACAGTAGCAACAGAGTCACTGCTGTTTAGTTTGCTGTACTAGTTGTGCTACTTTTCATCTTGTTTCACTGGTGTGTTTTGCTGGCGGGATTGGCCCTTGATGTGGTTAACAAACCATTGTCCTTCAGTGTCGTGACACTGTCGGTTGGGTCATCTGACTTGTAAAATTGCCTCCGAAATGATCTATAGTGTGTTGAGTGGGATGTTAAATCCTACTGTAGCATTGCTTGTTTTGTCCTGTCTTAGGCTGGAACACTTTCGTGAACTTGGCATAATGTAAGACATTATTGTATCAGAATGGAAGTTTTTGCAGGCTAAATGACTTATCACAGTTCCATCACTCAACTGACAGAAGGGTCGCACAGTTCCATCACTCAACTGACAGAAGGGTCGCTCAGTTCCATCACTCAACTGACAGAAGGATCGCACAGTTCCATCACTCAACTGACAGAAGGGTCGCTCAGTTCCATCACTCAACTGACAGAAGGGTCGCACAGTTTTATCACTC
>Ga0209339_1000680_pt1 | contig 12878 bp, 10 predicted proteins | sample OlaalgELextract3_FD_187376 | JGI IMG/M metagenome (GOLD analysis project Ga0209339, IMG submission 187376) | Olavius algarvensis symbiont microbial communities from Tuscany, Italy - Type A ELBA extract 3 (SPAdes) (version 2) | ecosystem: Host-associated > Annelida > Digestive system >... | reverse complement strand
ATGAGGGATATGTTGATCAAAGCGACACAATATATAATGCTTAAGTGCCTGGACTAAGGTTGGGCAATCAGCATGAGTACTCGGTATTGTCACTTGCCCACTACTAGTAGTATCACGCAGTAGTCAGTACATACAAGTACTGCGATTCTCCTCAAGCTGGTCCACGCGCCACCGCCGGTCTCGCTGTCATCTGTGTAGAGAGTGATCTCCCTTCTCGGAAAGCTGCCATGAAAGTTGGCATTTTTCCGTCAATGTCTTCGTTTATTTCGAAAACGATACAAGGTACGTCCATAGTCACAATGGAAGTCGAAGCGACTGCACCATGGACTAACTAAGTATGGTATAGTAGTGTTTAACATTATGCAGTGTAATCCATCGGCTGTAGGCTGGTCACCAAAATATACATTTGCATCGGGAAAATAGGCAAAAAATACTATAATTGGATAATTTGTAAGAACTCGTATGTGATCTGTCGAATGGTGCAATTTCTAGGTTTTAAGGTCACGATATTATTCGACATAAGTAACTCCAAAATGGTACACAATGGAGATACTCTTATGATGGCAAACCACTAGGAAGTCGTATATGATCTATCGTTCGGTGCCATTTTCAGTGACCTGGACGACCCCTAACCTAGATTTCAAAGTAATGATATTATTCAACGTCAAATAACTCGTAAGTGGTACAAGATCTAGCTATGTAACTTCCAATGGCAGACAAGTATGAAATATGATTATATATATTTTTATGTGCATTTCTGGTGCATTTAGCCACCAGTTGAAATTTAAACTGAAACATGCACAAGCAACAAAGAGTAGGCCTAACATAAATTAAATGAATATCCTTTCGTGTGTTGATCACATTATCGGATGGTGAACTAAAAGGCGGGCAATCTTGGGAGCATCCCGACAATTCCCAATAGTGTCCGGACGGTTTCTGATGGTACCTAACGGTTGTTGATTGCTTTTAGTATGACCATACATATTTAGTGGGAAGTTTTGCACGCATTTGCATCAGTGTCGATTAGCACGTTTCTCTAAAGTTCGTCTCTCTCAGGATGTTTTGCCCTGGTTAAGACTAGAAGATGCATGACCATGTATGACCAGAAAAACAGGGAAGAAGGGATAATAAAATTTGATGTGCATGGGAGAACTGACATTCAAATCACCAAGGACGGCCATAAAAACATTTAGAGCTGATTGCAGCAACCATACTTCACTTCGAGTAGAGATTAACTCCTATTCCTAACACCGGACTTAATCTCTACTTACAGATAAGTGTGGCTGGTGCAGTCGGCTCTTAATCATTCTTCTGATTTATTTTGTATGCTGCTGTCTTTAAATGTGTGGTGGTTTTTATAGTACATTTATTTTTCTCATTCCCATGCTGTGTGTGTTTTTGCAGTACATTAAATTGTGTATTAATAAAGTAAATAAGAAAAATGCACTCGTTGCATTTTCATGTGCCATGTTTCTTTGCAACATTTTTACTGAAAGCAGTCAGCAGCTGAAGTTACAAAAATATTTGTGCTATAGTGTTTGTGTCCAGAGAGTGCATTGCCACAACAACTCGCAAACTAATTTAGGACGGCTATTATCAGCAGAGTAATGAGTTTAAAAGATAATTTATGATTTATGCATTATATCATGACATTATTAAAATGAAACGGGAGCTGATCGAATCCATTACAGGATATTTTGTGGCAATGTTAGTCATAATAGTTATGAGTTTTTGCATAATTTCTATAGTCGTGTTGAGAATGATGATTGCTCAGCTGCTGGCGGAGATTCTTCTTGTCAGGGATGATGATTTTAGAGTACTGTTTAGTGATGGCGGACGGTTGTCAACGTCAGAACTGAACTGTATACTGTCATATGTTGCGTTGAATCGTTCTTAATTCTTAGTTTTCTTTGTGTTGTACCTCGATTATGATTTTATATACTAAAATAGGCCTTTTGATCATACAAACTGCTAGTGGTACTATAATGGGTACATTGGTGACAGCAATACTAGGCTTTCTAATAATAATGACAATATCTGTAAGCACAACTAATTCAACATAAGTTGATTCATTTTCCAAAGAGCAGGCCAGACGTCAAGAGTAGTGGTCTTGATACAACCAGCAATCCAGCATGTACCTGGTCCGCCAAGTTTGAACACGTACAATAATGTCTGTATTGTTTGAAATTTGTTGCTGTTGCATGACTACTGTGTGAAAAATTTGTGTATGATTGCAATATTTAGGCTGTGTTAATAAATTTGTTTTGCAGAATGGACAATGATTTGTGCATAAAACAACCTGCTGGAATTGTTCCACCAAACGATGTCACAGATCACTCCCAGTGCTCTGCTGTCGGTCATTTTCCAGTTGATGTGAAAGTGTGTATTCACTTGTTTTTTTACTTCGTTACTTGATAGATGAGAAAACCATTTCCATTTCTTAATTGTTACTTAAACAATAATGAACGAGGGAACAGACATTAGGTATGTTCTGTTTGTTGTTTACAAGTATGGTGTGCCAACCCAACAGGTTGAAGTGGACGTCAACAATGAACAGAACTGTACAGCTCATGTGCACCTGGAAAGTGATGTCAACAACTTAGGCGAGCGGCAACAGGTTCAGATATACATTCTTGTTTCTAACACCTGTTTATGTCAGCGTTTCAGCTACTGTACTATGAACTGCTGACTAAATGAGTGGTAGCATAAGAACGTTTAAACTTTTTGGCACATGTAGTTGCAGATGGAAACAGCTAAATGTAGATGTTTTATTGGTTAAAAGTATGGTTCAGGAACTGTTCACTTGGTTTCGGTCCAAATGTGTGTTGGTTGCCGACGGCAATCCATCCATTGTCTGTCCTGTGGTCATGCTGTACCAATACGATGAAGTGTGCATCGCCCACAGGTGTTGTAAACAAACTCCTGCGATCAGCGGGATAACTAGGGATGTTAAACTTGATTTTGTTTGTAATCGATGATCAGTTTGTGAAATTTGATTGAAATTTGACGATCGACGCTTGTCCAGGGTATAATTACCAAAGTGTCACTGACATGCCAATCAACTGCGCTAACCAGTCCAGTAACCATAGTTGCCTGACACACACCACGCCCGCCTGCCCATTAACACTGGGATCAACTGTTCTTTTCCTCCATGAAAGGAAAACAAGCCAAACAGTGTGTTGGGTAATTGCCCAGGCCACGTGCTTGTGTGATGCAGTTCACACCCACCCGCCATGTTCACGGTGATGTTCGTCTTTACTTCTCCCTGTAAATGTCCTGTTTATTTAGCAAGTGGTGCAAGCCATGGAGCTGCTTGATGCTGAGCTGAAGCACAGATTAAATGCTGCCGTCACTGGTGCTGGACACTCATTGTTGTCCCCTGCCGTGGGCGAAGTCCTGTTGTTTACAATATATCGGTTATGGAGTGCAGTAATCGATGATAACTTTAACAAACGATCATCAATTAATTGAGTTCATTTACCATCCCTAGTGATGACTTGTTGCAATGGTCGCGCTGTATTGATGACACCTGTGGTATAACGAGAATACCCCCTTCTAGAAAGCACAGTTGTGGGCCAGATTTTTATTGCAGCCACAAAAAATAGTCTAAAGGCAATATAATCAGTATTTTTCACTCAGTGTGAACATATTCACAAGATGATTTGAACTGTTTGTGGAGAAAAGCATTTCTGTAAAAAAAACAATAGAAATTACATTGAAGTTAATATTAATGACTTCTGCTATAGTCACAGGCCTTTAGTGTAATGACACTATTGAATGGCATCAGTAAAGGTATCTGGTCGGTAAAATCCCGATCCTGCGATTACCAAAGGTTTCTCTGCAGATACTTTTGGGGGACCTGACCAAGGAAATATAGGGTGTGTGTATTTTTAGTCATTTTTGTAGGCTGAAAACCTAGTATGGTTTTACTGCAACGTTTAACGGGGAACCATCAGAGTTGCCAATTTATTTATGCCTGTGGGAAATGGCTGTAAATATACAAAGCTACTACATTGCATATCTGATCTGGACCAATGAAGACTCAGAACGCATCATTCCATGCAAAGATGTGCCTTTCATGGGGTCTGAATGATGGTCCCCTAAATTTTGGCAATTAAACCCCATAAACTGAAATTTTGGCCCATGAATAGGACTTTCAAGCATGAACAATGAAAAAATTCAAATGCTTATAACACTACTAAGCCAATCGTGACGAAAGTTTTACAGAGGATATCAACCGTGAATAGGCCTCCACATCTATCTTTGGCCTCGTGTGACCTCATCCTTTAACCTCCTGATCCCCAAAGTTGACTGTTTTATGCCGGAGCCCCATGGACCACTTGTGCAAATTAGCATCAAAATCGGTTCATTCATATTTAAAATATCATGTTCGCAAGTTTGGTAACAGACGAACAAACGGGTGCATGGATTGATGAACAAGCAGACATGATGTAAACATTATGCCTCCCTCTGCCTGTCTGGCCTGTTGGAGGCACGACAATGTCATTTAATGTGGAAACTGTTGCACTGTCTGCAGTTGTCAGTCCAGCAAATAGTTATTCACAAGAGAGAAGCATAAGAATAATCTTCTGGTCCAGTGACTACAGTGAGCCCATCCAATTAAATGAGCCAACTGACTACTTGCTGTTTATGCGTCTACAGTAAAGTCTTAACATAGTTGTGTCTTCGATATTGCTGATTTTGTGCGCCATATTGTTGATATTTGCCACACTGTGAACTTTGTGAAGATATCACATTGACTCGTCAGTTATAAATATTAGTATTTCATCTCAACATTCTTTCCATATCAACTAATATTTTCACCATGTAAACATGTTCTGATAACCACCACCAACAAGCGGAGGTTATGTGAACGTTCTGTCTGTCATTCAGATGAAAACGAAAAGGGACATCGACCAAACTTGGCAGGCATGGGCAAGGGGTAACCCTACAGAAGTGATTAACTTTTGTTGGTGATCCGGATCTGTGTGTGGATTCCGAATCACCTTTCGTTTTTTCACGATTGTGGAATCGGGGATTTTCGGACATTTGTTAACATAACTCATACAATCAACAGCCGATTTGTACTATACTTGGCAAAATGACTGACGCTGACAACGTAATGCATTCACCACATTTTGGTACAGATGCAACAGACATCCGGATTAATCCGAAAATTTGGATTCGAATCCCGGATGACTTTTGGTTCAAATTTTGGCATTGGTGGAGCTTTGCACTGTCTGAGTTCTCTTGTTATTTCTGTTTTATATTGATGTGTTTTTCAGACAAACAGTGAAGAGCCACAGTTACCAAGTTATGAATCATGGAACACAAATTTTCCTGCTGTCTGGTGCCAGACTCCTGCGGATGAAGTGACGTTCATCAGTGTAGACTGTGAGCAGCAAAATGATCCGACGGATAATTCATCACATGCATTGCATACCACTATGGTTGCTGATGAAAATGATAGCATAAATGGGTACAATATTGTGTCTAGTAGTATTCAAACAAACTGCTCCGAGAAACCACATGAGTATGGTGTGAATATGCAGTCGTTTGTTGTTGGCACCAGTTCTAGCAGACACGTACAACTTCCTGCTGGTGTAAACCCGTATGCATGCAACATTTGTAGCATGGCATTTAGGAGATTGCACGATCTTGTCACACACATACGTACTCATACTGGTGGAAAACCTTATGCATGTGACCTGTGTGACAAGGCATTTAGTAACGCATATGGGCTTGCCAATCACAAACGTGTTCATAACAGTGATAAACAACCTCACATGAGTGGCAAGTCATGCAATCTTGTCAAACACAAACAACTGTGCGCTTGTGAAAAGCCGTACAAATGTAACATTTGTAACAAATCTCATAGCAACTTCAACAATCTTGCCGAAGACGAGTGTTATTGCGTTGGCGACAGAACATACTTATGTGACATGTGTGCCAAGTCCTTTAATCATTTGAGCGATATCCTGAGACACAGACATCTTCATACAGATGAACAGGCATACATTTGTGACAAGTGTAACATGGCATTTGGTGACTCGTATGATCTGGCCAGACACGAGTGTATTTATGCTAATGAGAAACCTGCCATATATGACTTCTCCTTCACTCAGTCCAGCAATCTGACCAGAAGTCAACGAATTCGTGCAAATGAAAAAACTAACAAATGTAAAAAACCATTTAGTGACTCGAGCTATTTTGCCATGCACAGATGTATTCGTACAACAGACAAACTATATGTGTGCGACGTATGTGACAAATCCTTCAGTCAATTCTCTGATCTTAAGAGACACAGACGTATTCACACAAATGAACGGCCACATGCATGTGACGTGTGTGACAAGGCATTTAGGGAGTCATCTGATCTTGCAAAACATAAACGTGTTCATAGCGGTGAGCGACCTTACATATGCGACACGTGCGGCGGGTCTTTTACTCGGTCTTACCGTCTCCGCAGTCATAAACGACTTCACACGAAGAAGGCATATGAATGTAACATTTGTAACAAGTCGTACAACAGTTCTCGATATCTTGCTGTACACAAATGTATAGTTACTACCAACAAACTATACGTATGCGACATATGTGACAAGTCCTTTAGCAAATCCAGTAATCTGATCAGACACAGATGTGGTCATACAGATGAATGGCCTTATCGATGTGATATATGTGGTAAGTCATTTAGGGTTTCATGTGATCTTGTCAGACACATACGCGTTCATGCTCGTGAATTCCGTTACATGTGTGGCATATCATTTAGTCAGTCCAGCAGTCTTATCAAACATGAGCAAATTCACACTAACGTAAAACAATACGAGTGTAACAATTGCGGCAAATCGCACAGCAGTTCTGCCAGTCTCGCCGGACATAAATGTATCGGTAATGGTAATACAGCATACGTATGTGACATATGTCACAAATCCTTCAGTCAGTCCTCTGATCTTAAGAGACACCGACGTATTCATACGAATGAACGGCCACATGCATGTGTCTTGTGTGACAAGGCATTTAGGGAGTCATCTGATCTTGCCAGACACAAACTTATTCATAGCGGTGAACGGCCTTACATGTGTGACTTGTGTGGCAAGTCTTTTACTCAGTCTAGCAGCCTCATCAGTCATAAACGACTTCACACAAATGAGAAGTTGCATGAATGTAATATTTGCAACAGACGATATAGTGCTAGCTATTTTGCCATACATAAGTGTGTTGGCAATAAACGACTTCACACAAATGAGAAGCTGCACGAATGTAATATTTGTAACAAACGATACAGCAGTTTAAGCTATTTTACCGTACATAGGTGTGTTGGCAATGATGATACAGCATACATGTGTAATGTGTGTGATAAATCATTCAGTCAATACTCTGATTTTAAGAAACACAGAAGTATTCACACCAGTGAACTGCCTTATACATGTGACTTGTGTGACAAGCCATTTAGGGACTCAACCGAGCTTGCCAGACACGCATGTGTTCATGGTGTTGAACAACCTTACATGTGTGACATCTGCGGCAAGTTGTTTGCTCAGTTCGGCAGTCTCATCCGTCATAAACAACTTCACGGAAATAAGAAACCGTATGAGTGTAATATTTGTAACAAACGATATAGCAGTTCAAATTATTTTGCTGTACACAAGTGCATCGGCGATGATAATAGAGCATATGTATGCGAGATGTGTGACAAATCCTTCAGTCGCGCCTGCGATTTTAAGAAACACAGACGTATTCACACAAATGAACGGCCACATGCATGTAACTTGTGTGACAAGGCATTTAGGGACTCTTATGACCTTGCGAAACACAAACTTGTTCATAGCGGTGAGCGACCTCATATGTGTGACATCTGTGGAAAGTCTTTTTCTCAGACTGGCAGTCTCAGTAATCACAAAAGAAATATTCACACTGGTGATAGACGTTACGTGTGCGATGTGTGCGGTGCAGCATTTTATTGGAGGACGAATCTGGTGGAACACAGTTCGGTTCATACAGAAGCCCGACCTTATGAGTGTGACATGTGTCATAAGAAGTTTAAAAGTCAGTCCTGTCTTTCCAAACACAGACTAACTCACTCTTCTGGCACACCACACAAGTGTGACGTATGTGACCGCAGGTTTGCTCAGTTGTCTCAGCTTACCACACACATGCGTATTCACACTGGTGAGAGACCTTACAAGTGTACCATATGTAAGAACGCCTATACCCGCTCTAGTGCTCTTGCAGATCATTTACGAGTTCATTCTGGCCGTAAACCATACAAATGCCACACTTGTGGTAGTTCATTTGCAGTGTCTAAAAATCTGGCCAAGCACAAACGCAAGGTTCACCGCTCTTCTGTCGTATCTGCTGTTTGAACATTTATGGCATGTAGAGATGGGTTATAAATGCTTATGTTTGTCATATATTTGTTTAGCCTATTAGGTCACCATAGATTGTTCAAGTTTGTGATATGCGGTAAATAGTTAAACAAGCTGGATTTGGGCATGAGCTTCCTGGGCAGTGACCAGAAATCCCCACTTGGAGCGCACAGTACCATAATTTGGTTGAAATGTGAATGACTGTTATTGTTGTACAAATTACAAAATGATATGTCATTTCGCCTGTGATTCATTATCATCACTAAACTTCTGCGCATTATAAATGCATGTGTAATAATAATGTGTATGTCTTGTGGCCTATTTTCGACAACTTCTCGAAGTTCTGGTAACCAAACGGATATGGGGTACAGTAGAGCCCCCACTGCCGCTGTGCTTGGAGCCACCTGGTTTATAAATCCAGCCCTGATTAAATAAATGTAGCTTGGTTAACTCATTTGTATGTCATTTTTATCGCGCGTCACGCGCGATATTGATATAGCAAATATGTCCGTCTGTCCGTCCGTCTGTAACGTTCCGGTATCAGATGAAAATGGCTTAACATATCGTCATGGTTTTTTCACCATACGGTAGCCCAATCATTCTGTTTTATCAGCATCAAACATCTTCACGAAATTCCGAAGGGGTCACCCCTTGCGGGGGCACTAAATACAGGTGTGGTATAATAATTTCGCGATTTTCTACCAATAAGTCGCTATATCTCGTAATCGATACAAGATAGCGCCATTTATTATGGAAGGAGAATTGGAACTCGTATGCGATCTATCAAATGGTGCCATTTCCAATGACCTTGAACAAACCCTAACCTTGTTTTCAAGGTCACGCCACTCTTTGACGCTAAATGTTTCACAAACAGCTACAAATACAGCCAAAGTTACTATAGAAGGCGAATAGGAAACCGTATGCAAGCTTTTGAATGGCACCAGTGTCCAGTGTCAATGACCTCGAGTGACCTCTAACCTAGATTTCAAGGTCACGATATTATTCAACGTCAAAAAACTCGAAAATGGTACTAGATAACGCTATATTTACGATGGCCGACCAATAGAAAGTCGTACATGGTCTATCGAACTGCGCCATTTTCAATGACCTTGAACGACCCATAACCTGGTTTTCAAGGTCACACCATTCTTTTGACACTGAATATCTCTGAAATGGCTAAACATACGACCATAGTTACTATGCAAGGCGAATAGGAAACTGTGCTCAAGCTTTCAAATGGTACCACTTTTAATGACCTTCAGTGACCTCTAACCCACATGTCAAGGTCACAGTAGTATTCAGCGTCAAATAACTCGACTACTACTAAGTCGTGTATGATCTATCCAATGGTTCCGTTTCCAGTGACCTTGAGTGACCCTTAACCTAGATTTCAAGTTCACGGTGTAATATTTAAGCCTATAGGTGCACTCAGTGTATTGTGTGCGCAGCTGACGCGCGATCTGTCGGCGATAGCTAAGTTCTTGTGACTGTTGGATTAATACCGCATCTGTGTTGTCTTTGTTCACAATTTTATCACTTCGTGATTTCTTTGCAGTACTCATACTACACATACATGTAATATGTTTATGAGGTACAACAGAAGAGTTGACAGCTATAATAATTTTTGTATAGTAAGTTTATTGTCAATATCATGACTAACTCATTCTTCTCTTGGTACCAATATTGGTTAAGGAATATCAGATACAACCGTGAAGGCAAAAAAGGCTGAGTGTTTCTGCAAAGTAGTTGGTAAGGACTTGATGTCTGGATGTGCCCGTTACCTGGAGATGCAGATCACAATATTAATAGATGATTGACAGCACAAAGGTGAACTTTTTGATGAAATTGAGATTTTGATGCCGGGTGATAGCCCGAGCATTTTCCCATCTCTGGACAAAGTGTGAAACGAAGAAAATTGACTGTTGGAGCAGTTCATGAAACTCGAGTGGACCTGCAAAGGCGTTATGTCCATTACGCTCTTCCACAAACGTTTTAAGTCTAGCCATTGACTTACTTCCTAGGCTATATTAGTTTTTTATGACCTGTAACAGAATATTTATTGCAAGTCATTCAACGAAAGTGCATGTTTTGTTTACATCATTGCAAAATAGATTGATTTTGTCCATAATAGTCATAGTACGAGCCGGTGTCAAAAGCACAAATGTCATATGTCCACGTGACGGGACATACGATATTTGTATGTTAGCAATTTTCTAAAAAGCAGGTTTTGTGACATAGCACCTTTGTGCTGCAAACCATTGAGATATTGTGTAATACTAAGTAACACGTCAGAACGCTTGTTATCGTAATCAACGTGCTATAGTATAAATGTCCAGTCCATAGTTGTAGGTAAGCTATGGTATATACTTGTACTTGTGTGTATAGCAAACCTAAATATTGATGCATTTGGTAAGTCTTGGCGTGAAGCTGTTAGGCGCCTATGGAATTCGCCATACAACTGCCATGTTGCCATTCTTGACGTACTGTGTGAGTCTCCACCATTATTTGATGTGTTTTGCAAGCGTTCTTTAAAATTTTATTAATCGTTGTCTTGTCTCGGACAATGCAGTCGTTAGTTTTGTGGCACGTCACAGAGTTTTCATAGTCGTATGTTTTCATGTACTGGGCGCAGTCTTCAGTTCTGCTGTAATAGATACGTTACGCGCATGCGATCTTGTCAACGGCGCACATTATGACCATGTCATCGACAAAGCGTCTACTGGTAGACTGGATCATAGTGTCCAGTGCTGTGCTGATCTAATACGAGAGTTAGTTATGGTACTACGTGGGGAATGTTAGTTCTGTCGGACAGTAGAATTAGCACATATGACATCTGTAAGGCTATAGGACATTTCTGTGTAGAGTGATTGTATAACTGTGTTATGCTTTATTTTTTTTGCTTGTTTATACTTATTATGTGCTTCGTGTACGATAGTAATAATAGTGCCAAAGAACAATAGTGAATGCATTTCAGCCGTTGCAATTTAGTTATGCCTTTGTACGGGTGTGCTGTGAAAAAAACGTTAGGCAACAACATTTGTGTTAACACCTCAACTTGTGCCTTCATCTTGTCTGCCATTATTGATGTTCATCTTCAGCCCCTCATTGTTCTATGCTGCATTTTCACTTTTGCACTTTAGTCATATTCAGTCCTGCGTCTTTAACAAGAAAAGAGACCAAATGCGAGGATGATCCCTCAGCCTTCACTTGAAGAAACGTATGATACGGAAACGGCGTGATACTCCCTGAGGAGGTCTACCAATTATTCATCAAGACATGATGAAAGCATTCGTTTGGAATATTGCTTTGTATGGAATCGAAACATCAACTCTACAAAAAGAATATATTTGACGACTTGAGGTATTTGAAATATGGATATGGAGGCGTAATGATGAAAGTAACATGGACCAAGCATAAAACAAATGAAGAGATAATGCAGATGGTTGAGACTGAAAGAGAAAATGGACACTGTTAGAAGTCTATAGAAAAGGTGGCAAATACAGGGAACAAGGTTTTCGAGAGACCAAGAATAATGTTCTTGGATTGGCTACTGAAGACGAGAGGAAGGCAATATTAGTTGTGAAGAATTAAAGATGTTAGCCCAGGAAGGAGCAAGATGGCGTCAATGAAGATTGAAACCTGCCATATGGCAGAACACTGCAGTGAGAGTCCTACGTTGTCATTGAAATCAGTTAGGTTTTGAATTATCATGCTGGCCGTGCATTTTGTACCCAAAGTTTCGGGGTGAAACTATGCATTGGCAATATTTTCTACATCTCAGTTTATTAACAAGACTCACAGGATATAAGGATGGACAGATGGATACAATCCGTACTTTTGGTAGCCACTATATAATATAGTAGCCTACTTGTTATACAAGTAGGCTACTAAAAGTACGGATTGCATCCATCTGTCCATCCTTATTTCCTGTGTTTCCCCTAACTCCAGAATGAATAGCTCTAGAGGCCAAAATGATGGGAAGGTGACCACTATTACAGGTAGGCCTAACTGATGAAGGCCGAAGCGGTTTTGAGATGTGAGATGACAGGAAAAGCAAAAGGTGTAAGCAGTGTTTACCATTTAAACTGTGAAAAAAGAAGTGGCGGAACGCTGGAAGCGAGGCGCCGAAACGAACGCCGAAGGCGTGAGAATCGAGGGGAGGGGTGTCCCCATCTCCAACCGACTAGGGGTTCTGTGGGAGCGTCGTGAGCTCCCCCAGCGGGGTCCGGGGCGGAGCCCTGGCCGAAAACGAATTCGGTGCATTTTATGGCTGCTAGAAGGACGCTGATAGCAACTATTTGCTTAATTTATGTTTCATTAAACACTGCAGTTGTTCACTCTCACTATTGTTTTGAACGTTGCAAAAAGTACAATAATGTAATTACGGCTAATAGGCTCAGTATCTATAGACATAGGCGCCGGAACCGTGTGGGACGTGTGGGACTCGTCCCACACAGATTTTGTGGCGTGTGGGACCTCAATGCATTCGTCCCACACGGATTTTGGGCC
>Ga0209339_1000679_pt1 | contig 12883 bp, 8 predicted proteins | sample OlaalgELextract3_FD_187376 | JGI IMG/M metagenome (GOLD analysis project Ga0209339, IMG submission 187376) | Olavius algarvensis symbiont microbial communities from Tuscany, Italy - Type A ELBA extract 3 (SPAdes) (version 2) | ecosystem: Host-associated > Annelida > Digestive system >... | reverse complement strand
TCATCGATACTGGTTTCTGTAAATGTGATCGATATAAAATGGGCAAAGTGCTAATATTGGTGTGAAATGTGTTACTTTTGTGTCTGAGACTTTCACACTGTATAGCAACATAACGAATGTGTGGTGATAAATTTTTACGCCAATGACTTTGGCATTGCCTTGCGAAGTTGTGCACGAAAAATTATGAAAATCCGTCAATATTTGTAAAAGTTACAGTAAAAAAGAGGAAAAAAACAGTGGCACCTTTTTTCTTGGACACGATGTATATATAGTGCGACCGTCTGGACCTGTTGTTAACACTCACTGAGCGCGATTTTCACCGCGGCGAATAACTGGGCATGTCTGACATAATTTTCAAGTGACCTCTATAGGCCAGGCAGGTGTGTGTCTTGTTCATGCACTGTACTTCATTTTTATTGCGCGACGCGTATGCATAGCGCGGACTGTGCTGTAACAAGATGTCTGTCCGACACACGCCGGTATTGTATCGAAACGGCTAAAACTATCATCAAACATTTTACCGCCATTCTAGTTTTTCTGTACCAAACGTTGTGACGATATTCGGATGGAGACCCGTAACGGGGGGCGCCGAGCGAATGCAGGTGGGGTATGAAAAATAGCGATTTTCGACCAATATTTCGCTTTATCTGGGAAATGATACAAGAGAGAGCTATTGTTGCAATGGAAGACTGATAGGAAATCATGATCGACTTGTGCCAGTTTCAATGACCTTGAATGAGTCACGCTATACGCCATTATTTGACGTTGAATTATCTCAGAAACGACATCAAATACAGACACCGTTACAATGAAATGCTAGTGGGAACTCACACGCGGCTTACTCAACTGTGTAATTTCTAATGACTTTGAACGAGAGCGACCACGAGAGACAGCAAGATTTTCAACGACATGGAGCGTTGTGCGGCCTCTCTGTGACAGCTGATCTTCTTGTTGCTGTGCGTGCGGGTTCTTCGAAAGCCTGGAGTGGAAGTGGAACGACGCGCCTCCATCACCCTGGCTGCTCTGGATTAGAACATTTCTCGGTAACGTATCTCACTGGATAGAAAACGCAGGGTGCACAAAAAACACCGGTTTCCCGACAATCTGTGTCGTACGTACAATTACATTTGACGTCTTGACAACTGATGCTGTGTCTGATCCTGGACTGAACGCGAAAAACTACTTACACGAACTCAGCCTCCTACCAGCAACGGGGAGGGAATAGTAGGCCTGAGTACTAGTTGCATATTGTGGGATGGGTAAAAGGCTTCGCTGCTGGCATCATCAGCATCATCATCATCAAGTTGCTACATGTATTTTAGTTTCTCTCTCTTGATTGTTTTTAATTATTGTATATTGTATATTCTGTCCATGCGCTACGAGCCTGCTATTGAATTTAATTGAAATTGAATTAATATTATTACTGCTAGTATAAATAGTTCTGATACCATTCTGCAGCGACGAGTTATGATTTCTGGACGAGATGGCGCTGTTGGATGCTGACAGTCCGTACGTGATGGAGGGAGTAGGCGGCTGCGGACGATGATGTGCTGGATAGCCGGCTCCGACACTCGTGGCCCCGGTCAGCAGCGACCCGTACGCCGCTCCGTTGAGTAGCGGCGCAAACAGGGCGGCCGTCTGCAGGTCCTGGGCACATAGTTGTCAACACCGCTTTGATGCTTCTAATTCGTCACTAATAAGAGTAACGCCAATGAATAACAGTGACGCAGATGAGAAAATGCGGCCAAGCTAAGATCCACGATTACGTTGTCGTGTTGTGGCGCTATTGGTAGCGTCGCAGTACGCGCTGCCTGGCTACGGTGATCGGCGAGTCTGGGTTCGAGGCCCGGGTTGGCCGGATTAATGTGTCAGGTTATAGCGGCGTATACTTTGAGATCGAATTCTCGGGCAGGCACAGAGGGTTCAACGGTGTCCTCTTTAATCTATGACCGTTGGATAATACTGGGTTCAGAGACGCTCAGTATTAGTCGGTGCTTGAACCACTGATAACAGATGGCCTCCTGCTGTATGCGCTGGCCGGTCATCAATGGCTCTGCTGGCACGCACCGCCAGATGAAAGTGTCGCCACCCCGGTGCCCCCCCCCTCCAAAAATATGAAAACCCCAGAACCGCCACTGGACCCACCCTCCGGCACTACCTGCGGGTGGGTACTATTTTACATGGCGTCACGCTGTTGGTCAGTATGTGTGTCCAGACTATACGGCCACGTGTTCAGATCGTGTCGCCCCCTAGCGAGTCGATTCAAACTATAGTGTAGACAATCCCACGGACCGGTTTGCTTGCTGTTCCACGCACTGTGGATTTTCTTGTTTATTGTATGAATATCATATTTTCGTTAAAATCACATTTTTATATTTTTTAAGTCGATGTTTAATAACTGTGCCTGTGAACTGGCGACGAGCGGCGTGGAAACTAGACGTCGAGGAAGTGATCCGGCAGCCGTGCTGGCAACACCGCGCATCACGGGGTCATCTCCGGCGAACAACGACGCCGGTTCCAGCTTGGTCGGCAGGTACAACGGCGTCGCTGACGGGCTGAGCACTGCGCTGCTGGCAGCCAGCGACAGCGGTGCGAAGTCGATGGCGCCTGGTCGACAGCGTCCGGCTGACGGCACCGGTTGACTCGCTACGGCTGCTGATGATAAGCCCGATGACGTGTAAGTGCCAGCTGCTGAAACCTGCAGTCGTCACAAGTAATGGGTAGTCCAAATAACGATTAATTTTGACTTACATAGTGACTGAATCACCTGTTAGCCACCCCGACAGTTACAACCGTAGGGCGGGTACTGTTTTAAGCGCGACATAATGCGGGTCTGTTCGTAGTCTAGTTCGTGATTCCGTTGCTCTGTCCATCCGTCCGTCTGTGCGTCAGCATCCGCCACGCGATTTAGATCAAATACAGACCAAAATGTTCCTCTATGGTCTCCTTATCGTCAAGGTTTATGGTCCACTTCCACATATCGTCAAGGTCAAGGACGCGAAAATGCCAAAGTCGTTTTTCGGCAGTAACTCCGCTGCGTATGATCCGACATATACTACAAGCACAGACCACGTTATTCTAGTTCCGCGGGGGAGGGGGCGAGTATGTGCGCTGTGCCTCGCACTGTAGGCCTAGATCTTCTTGTGTTGACTGATTTGACTACTAGAAGATTTGATTTAAAACACGCGATTTGACATGGATTTATCGTGATTTGATTTGAGATTTTAACAAATATCAAATCTCACTATAAGTCTTAATCGTATTAGGTACCATCTCTACGGCGATAATGATTATTCTACGATGTACCAACTGCTATTTTAGCCATTTTTTGTGTTTTAAGACTGCCTCTTCGATAGACTATGTTTTCAGTAAGAATAGATTTTTAAAAGTTTTATATTATAATTGTGATATCAGAATTGATTTGTGAGTTGCCCATCTCTGGTCATCGTGATATCGATCGATGTCGTCTTAATCCGTGCACACATCGGAAACACATCCTTCTTGTGTGTTCTTCCGGTCCTCGCCCATGAGTTGCCGCCGGCAGCGGACAGTATAGATGATCTTTAGTCACTGGTTCCCGCTCTCTTTCTTGTGCGTCGTCTTCCTTTTGCTACTAATTCTCGTCAATATCGTCTATCCATCTCTTTCTCTTTCTTGTTTCCTTTTCGCCAGTGCTTTGTCGGTCAACGGAAGTTATTAATCCCTTTGACGTGTCCACATCACTGTAATCTGCGTCTTTGTCGTCATCTCGTTTAATTTAATTCTGATGAACTTACACAGATGACGAAACAAGGACACGGTTGCGTTGTTATGTAAGTCGTGATACAACTAATGACACTGTCATTTCTACACTAAATGATTCCCACTGGGCATATTTCGTTTAGCACAACATTACCAGTATTTTTTTTAAATTTACCTTCCTTGCTTTAATCGATGTTCATTGGCGTAAGAGCTACTAGGCGTAATCATACGCAGCTAAGCTGCACTGTTCTGTAGTTTTTTTGTCATTATCTTTGTTATTTCAATTATAATAATGTACAGTAAATATAAAATACGCCAGTTAACGTTATAGGCTATAGGCTATGGCTGTGTACACTCGTTTTTATCGGCCTTGTGAAACGTTTGTTGCCTAGGACAAATAGGACATTTTATCTTTTTTATTACATATTATTATCTTACAATTTGCATACTGTATTCAGCAATTCAGCTGATAGCCGGATGTTCAACTACATTTTTCGCAGTTGATACTGGACCGCAAACAAAGAATTACTATTAGAGACAAGACAACGCCTTTGTTCCTCAGCATTATAAGAGGAATCTCCGTGATTCAAATTTAAAAACCAGCGTCGTCTGCGGCGATAGACTGCAACCAGTTGCGGACTTTTAACCCTCCAAAGGCAATTATAGTGCCACATCGAATAACACGTGCGAAGTTGGTACACTGGCCGTTAACGGGTAAGCTGTAACATTTGGTACAGCGAGGAGGGGCCTGGCCGGGCTGCGGCCCCGTCCAGTCCCCTCATCGCTGTACCAAATATAACAGCCCACCCATCAACGGCCAGTGTACCAATCACGGTCCGTTGCTGTGAGGTTTTAATGTGGTGATTAAAGCGTTAATATCGGAGTTCAGCCTCATTGCGGTCTTTCAGTCAGAGAAGAAAACAAAGTTTAGACTGAAGAGAATGTTTCCATGTCTCAGTCACTACACCGCCGCCAACTGTTCGTCAATTCGTAGACCTGTCGGCTTCGCCGCAGATAAAAGACATAGCGAGCGACGGCAAACTAAAGTAAACGTATACATATAAATTATACAGCAGACGGAAGTCAGTTACGCTGTGAGCCGGAAGTGGTTCGAGTCCCATGCGCATGCGCTTGGCGTTGTTGCTCTCGTTCTCGCACGCCTGCGCGAGAATTGTCTCGGCCATTGCTGACGTCAGGTGAGGAGGAGTCGGACGCAGCTGCAACAACCGTCAAATACCTAGTAGTGAAACATTATGTATTTAAAGATCTGCCAAAATATTTATAATGGAGCTGATGTTGCACAATTACGATTCACAGATGCGATCTGTTTTGTTTTGACCTCATAAGCGAAAAAATATAATTTATAAATTAGTCTTTGGTCCGTGCAGAGAGATGGGTCCATGGGCGCTACCGTTGTGCAGCGGCGACAATGTCATCTACCGGGCAAAATTGTTCTGGACCTCATGTGACGTCACATGTGGAAAACAAAAAACAAAATAAAACAAAATATCTCACTCATAAAAAAACATCAAAAAGTACCTTTAACTGCATTTACTTTACTATATAATAAGTTTATTATCGTACTTGTCAGGATTTCTGTCATTCCGAAAAATTAGCATTCCGTCGTCATACTAAAAAGTTAAAACCTCACACGCAGACCATCACAGACCACATGTGACGTCACGCGATCATTATGCTGCTAGATGGCAGGAGTGTGGTTTCAACTTTCAATCACTCAGTTAAGCGTTGTAACGAATTTTAATTTCATTCGTTTTCTATTATATCGTCTCTAATCAAGCTGTGTTGTGCGGTATTGGTATTGTAATACATCTGCTTCTCAACTGACGCAATGATTGTTAGGACGCTTTAGCTTCCCTTTACATATCACAAGTAAAGCTAACGAGCAGTGCGGTCCATACTTCTACGGGAGCATATTTGCGATTGTTCATCTCCATTGTTGTTGTACATTTATAGCCGTACATAGTCAACACCGGCAGGCATAGTCCATTAGGCGTACAGTACTTTCCCATATCCGATGACGTCACGTGACGTCAATAATAGCGCATAGCCACCTTATAACCGGCGGACTGGTACTGTTTCGGGGCACGACAAATGTGAGTCTGCCTGTGTGTCTGTCCGACCGTCCGCCAAAATGATCAGATTTACTTGAAGTAAAATCGTCAATCGCTCCGCTACATTTTGACCTTGAAAGATCAAAGGTCAGGTCTCAGCGCCATAGAGTTGCCTGCCCTGTTCCATGAAGATGAAGATGATCAAAGGTCAAGATAAATGACGCAAAAAACGATGAAATCGATTTTTGGCCGTGACCTCCACCGCCTCCACAACGTTCCACAACGGTGCCTTTGTTGCCTCGTTACATTTCGGACTTTGAAAAGTCAAAGTCTAACGCCAAGAACGCGAAAATGCGGAAATAATTTTTTTCTGCGGTAAATCCGCCGTGTATGGTCTAATTACTTTTAAGTACCGTCCACACTGTTCCAATGCCGGGGGCGGGTAGGCTTGTTGTGCCTCGCACTACAGACTACAGACGATCGTAACGTAATGGAATAAATTAAATTAACTTCCTTATTTATTTATTTATTTGTTTGTTTATTTATTTTAACCAGTGCAAAAATCATACAAATGAAATTGGGCTATTTTGCAGGTGTCAGTAATCGAACAATGGCCTCACTTTTGGGCCACCCTGTAGTAGGCCTATGACAGTATCCGACCTGTTCGATTCCGTTGCTGTCCTTGCAGCGACGCATTCGGCGGCAAGATTTCAGGTAGGTGCGAATTCTCTTGCGAGATCGCTCGTGGAACTCGACGAACTGTCGATTGCACGCCTCCAGTATCGCCTGAACCTTGTCCTTCGGCTGCTTCGAGATCGGTACCAGTCGATCCAAATTCTCGTCCACGAACAGTCGTACAAACAACTGAAAATCAAGCCGGTACGCGTTGTAAAGTCGCTGAAGCAGTATGTGCCCAGCCAGCGACAGAAATATAAATTAGAGCTGGGCAAAATCGAATTGAAATGGTCTGAAATGCAAAACAAACATTGGAGGTCGGTCTCCGCTCTCACAGACTCTCTATAGCTTATTTTAGGGGAAGATAGGGACAGTAATGAGGAGAGAGAAAAGAGATTGGAGACTGATAAATGCTTTCGCGCGTAGCATCGCGCGGTAAAAACTATGCAATGGAAGTAACGCTTCAAGTAGAAATTCAAAGCCTTCGAAACTTAGGTGAAAGGCCGTATTACATAGCGATTTATTTACAGTAACTTGACAGACGCAAAAGCCCACCAATCAGTCACTTGAAATGGTAGAACTTACGTTGAACGCCTTGAGTCTGTCCGGATCAACGCCGGATGATTGAAGCTTGGCATCGTCTTCATCGTCGTCGTCATCATCATCGTCATCTCTGACGTCACTCGCACTTGTCTCGGCACTCTTCGCCACACTCTGAACACAACCGATCAACACTCAGTCATAGATATACAATGTCGATTCAGGAGACACTTCAAGCCACAGATCGAAAATTTTGCGACTGTTAATTTTTAACTCACGTCGTCACGAATTACTCGAATTTGCAAAACGTCCACCAACAAAAGAAAATAAACTTCTACTATTAACCACATTACCAATAAGGTCAGGCTGTCTTCAAACGGAATACAGCAAACAATGGGCAAACGTTACGAGGCATGCAGTAGTAAAAATAGTTGCGACAACAGTTCAACGTGTTTTAATGTTTACTAGTCTACATCAAACACAGACACAAATGGCATCAGTCATTTGAACTTATAATACATTATACAATGTGTGCGAAAAAAATGAGACTTGTGTAATCTTGAATATCTTGTACAGTTGTAAGCCTGTTGCAATGAAACTTAGCTTGTAATAATAGCTATTAAACGCGTACATAAATTGCCACCGCACACAGTTATGTTTCTACACTACCTATATTTATTCGTTTTGACAGAATTACGAACGTGACGGACAGACGCACAGACGGACACCGCATGACGGCATAGGCCGCACTTATGAGCATCGCGCGGCCAAAATTGTAAGAACAAATTCACAACATTGTAGTAAAATTCCATAGAGACAATGAAACCATTAAGTGAGTGCGTATTGATTTACACAAACTTGTACGTTGGTAGCCAATAAAATATCCATCTTTCTAAGAGTATCGGCATTAAAATGGCTCAAACTGATGCTCACATGTCTTACGTCGATCGTGCTTAAAAGGGTTCTTCGGATTATTATACTTTTCTTGCTTACTAAATGTGGATGGGCGGCAGACAGTTTTACCTATGTCGTGTCACTGTGTATAATGCTCTTCCCTCGCGAGAAAGGGCGTAGAACGGTAGAAATGAGGGGAACATACATTATAGAAGGTAAGCTGATTGTAATCCACGCGGTCTGTTAAAGATAATGCATGTATAGAATGAAGCGCGTACTTCGTGGCTGTCGCCGCTGGCTCGTCGCTTCCTCCCATGAGACCAGTGCACCTGAAGGCGCTTAGCAGCAGCCGCTGCAGCCGCCTTGCTGTCCTCATCTCCGGTCATCAGCGGCACCAGCTTACGGGGGTCGTCGGCGCTACCTGTGCAGCTGGTTCCGACCACCGGTGAGCCGCCGGAAGTTGGTCGGCTGTCAGCGACGGCGGCCGGCGTGTGTGACGTGGGCGGCCCTGGAGACGGCACTGACGACGTGGGTGGGCCCACGTCTGACGCTTCCTCGCTCGGCGATGCTGACATGTGTCTCGGGAACCCTGGAGACTGACAGGACTGCCGAGTAGTCATATCTGTTGCCACACACACGACACCGTTGTGTAAAACGCCGTCCATTAGAACAGGAGTCCGTGACCTTTTTCATGTTGAGACATCCAACGTATTGCCACTCTTCATATTCACACTATATCACTGTTCCAGTCAATTGACGTGCGCTGCTAGAAGCTAGATTCTCATGCCATCACATTTTTGTACCCACTACCCCCCCCCCACGTAGAGATTTAGATGTTATTAAAATTTGTATAATAGCGCGCAATATAAAGGCCAAATTCCGTTGCGCGATTTTTCTGGAGACGTCGGTGACTTCTCCGAAACTTCCCCGAGACACTGTAGGTCCGAGATAAGTCGCGCACTTTTGTCTCGGAGAAGTTTCGGGGAAGTTCGCGCAATGAAATTTGTACATACACTGATACACGACCCGCATAATTTATACAACAGACGTTAAGTGAACGTAAAATCGTCGTATCTTATCGTGAGTTATATGTAAATACGTATACGGTGTACAGAATGCGGTGTTTACAACCACGGAAAGTCGAAAAGGACGTGGGCCTAACTGAAATGAGCAAACCTGCGATGAAAATATTTGATGTAGGTTACCTTTGAGCGCCTAAATATAAAAATGTATGTATTTTTGGCATAATAAACTGATATTAATGAAACTTTTATTCATCACAAATAGTAGAAAGCAAGTAAAATAAAAAATACGAATATCACAACATGCTACTTAACTAAAACTTAATTAAGTTGCGCGTTTCACAGGAATTGTATGTTCATATCTACGGCAAATTACAAAATTTTATTCAATTATCTTTAAATTTGACACCAATATGCCATATTAAGCACAACCACCCAGTGAATTTTCACTTTTCACTGTACCGACTTCATCGCAAAGGACGAATGGCCACCAAATTCTCCAGACCTCAACCCACTTGACTATCATGTGTGGGGTGCAATGCTTCAGGCATTTCACAAACTTCACTCAAAACCCAAGAACATTCCGGAGCTAAAATGTGCACTGCAGCAGATCTGGGATGACTTGCCGCAGACAACGATCAACAAAGCTATTAACGACTTTCATAAACTTCTAAACGCATGCCTCGGCCGGTGGTGGACATTTTGAACATACGACAGGAACTTTATACAGAAATATTTTGACTGAATTCTGTTTGCTGTTTCAGAAGAAATGTGATAAATTGTGTGTTTTAACCCGTTGTTTATCGTCAAACAGTAAAAATTCATGCTAGATGCGCTGTGAAAGGTGAAAATTCACTGGGTGGATGCGCTTAATATGGCATAACTTTGTCAAATTTAGAGATAATCGAATAAAATTTTGTATTTTGGCGTAAATATGAACATACAATAGGCGTGTAAAATTTTTGCTTAAAAATTCTAAGCCGTTGGGGAAAAAATTTCAGAAAACCTCAGGGGATAAAATTTTTTGACTCACACTGTATATATTCATACTGTATACACTAAAGCTAACACGAGGTTGAAGAAATACGGCGAAATGCGCCTTAGTCACTGTATAATAATCGCGTGGTGCGTACGTACGCCAGCTGCGTACCCTAGCGGCATGTCGCACTGAGCTTACTGAGCTTGGCAACATGGCTGCATGAACTACCTTATTCGCTTTGGAGATAGGCCTAGCAGGGGTTCCAAAAGTGGGACACAGATCCCAGGTTAAGGGTCACGCTAGCGGGTTTAAACGATACCATTGAATATCTGAGGTAAGGTTACTATTGGTGTTCAATTGTGATTAACGTTTAGCTGCGAACGTGATCAACTAACAACCAAAATATGTGCCGCTCACTGCGAGTGAGGCGCACAAAAACGTGGAATTGCCTTTAAAGGTCACTCAAGGTTATCGACTTTGGTGATAATTGATAGAGCGTATAATACACTGTGTCCACAAAAAAACAAAGCCACAAAATTTGTAGCATAATTTTAGTTAGGAGTGACAAAATTTTTATAAAATTTGGAGAACTTATTCCTGAGTGCAGGACACAACTGCAGTTACATTTCCAACGAAATCAGTGTAATACCGTTAACCCTTCAATACCCACATTAAAACCGCAGAGCAACTGACCATTATACAGTAATACGGTGATTGGTACACTGGCCGTTGATGGGTAGACTGTTATATTTGGTACAGCGAGGAGGGAGGGGCCTGGGCGGGCTGCGGCCCCGCCCAGTCCCCTCATCGCTGTACCAAATGTACAAGTCCACCCATCAACGGCCAGTGTACCAACTTCATATTATTTGATGTGGCAATATAATTGCCTCTGGACTCTTCACTTCACTTCACTTTATTTCAATAGCAGGCAGAGCCCATGAACAGTGAGAATATAATAAAATGTGTAAAAAAAGATTGAAAAACGTTTAAAAAATAACAACAAAATACAACATTAGTACAGTAGCTGGCGCCAACGTTTAAATAGTTTAGACTCAAAATAAATGTCTGACGCGAACAATTTATCAACCAGAACATTAGAACTATTGTGACAACTACGCCATAAGGCATAAATCAGTTTACGAATAAGAGCATCAAACGTGGGAACTTTGTGATATACAAATAGCGAAGATGCACTGCACCATCGAGGTTCATTAAGTAACAGTCGAAACCCATCGTTATATGCAACTTTTAGCTTATTAAGTGAAAACTGAAACGACGATGACCAGAGTTGACAACCATACATCGGTGTGCAATAGGCTTTCAACAGCACAATCTTAGAAGCCAAAGAGGCTTGAGAAAATTTCCTAATAATCGACATAGCACGAGCATATAATAATCTGGTTTGTTTCATTACATCAGCATCGTCAGTAAGGTCAGCACAAATCACATGGCCCAGATATTTGTATTTATCACTATAGGGTAAGCAGGCAGAGAACAATTGAAATGACGGATTGCGAAGGACTTTCCATTTGGAGTTCATGATCATCCATTGCGACTCAGTAGTATTAAAAACAACATTATGAGATTGGGAAAACTGGTGCATACATCTAACAGCTCCTTCGGGCCCTTGGCAGATGGGGAAAAATGACAGCATCATATGCAAACAAAAAGTGGTTGATGATAATATTACTGAAATGACAACCAACAATTACAGACTGAAGCTGCGCTGACAGATCATCAATATACACCGCAAATAAAAACGGAGACAAAATCTCTCCTTGGCGGACACCGTTACAAATTCTAAATGAGTTGGTTAAAATATCAGCCCTCTGCACACTGGCCTGATGACAGCTATACCAATTCCATAACAGACGTATAATGTAGCCAGGAATACCACGGTTAATCAGCTTACGAAATAAAACAAAATAATCAACGCGATCAAATGCTTTACTGGCGTCTAGATAACAAACATACATATTGCTACCATGATTGTTGTAATATCTTAAGAGTTCTTTCAATTCAACAACATTACTGGCATGAGAGTGGAATGTCTACGTTTAAAACCAAATTGATGGTCCGACGTATGCAAAAAAATCAACAACAGCTGTTCAAATATCTAGTAACTAGAGCAATGGGGCGGTAATTAGAAATGTCAGAAAGTGGGCCATTTTTGTATTTGATAGTTGGACAAATGACCGTTTGAGTAGCTGCACCAGGGATATAGCTGTGGGTAAGCATAAGGTTATAACACACAGCAAGAAAGCTAAAAGGTTAACGAAGACGTAATAAGGAAGTCTTGCAGAACTGTTAGTCGAATGGATGAATGGAGCTGAAACATTCGATTGTTGTTGCAGCCATCAGTCAGTGGCGTCGCTGTCTCTCAGCTTGTGTCAGGGCTCACGGTGGACATTTTGAGCACGTTTTGTCATGAATTCATCGTTCAGTGTGTTAAGTAAATGGTGAGTAAATTTCCGCATTTGTGGTTTGACTGTTTGACTGTTTTGTTTGTCTCCAAAATGTAAGTTGTCTGAAACTTATTACCAGTACGTGTATTACGGTATTAGCAGGTGCATGATGTGAACGACACCATAGCCAGACTCGCCATTGTTTGTTAAATCGCTGTGCCAAACTACACTGTGTCCCAAAAAAACTGTGGTCCCGAACTTTGGCGATAACTTTGTCAAATCTTAATCGATTTCAAAAATTCTTGCACTAGAGCGTTTAGCTGCGGTTTGATGATGCTGTGCAAAAAAGTAATTAGCTTTGTTTTTCTTTCATGGACATACTGTATATGACCCATATTAGTGGTATCTATCTTACACCGTTTGCGAGATATTAGCCTTTGTTTAGCGTATGTGACTTCCTGTTTACCCAAACAATTGCATTTTGTCGTAGCTGTGTTATGTCCTTATGAGGACAGGACTATAGTCGCGGATCCGCTATTGATAATCCACAATCCA
>Ga0209339_1000678_pt1 | contig 12901 bp, 8 predicted proteins | sample OlaalgELextract3_FD_187376 | JGI IMG/M metagenome (GOLD analysis project Ga0209339, IMG submission 187376) | Olavius algarvensis symbiont microbial communities from Tuscany, Italy - Type A ELBA extract 3 (SPAdes) (version 2) | ecosystem: Host-associated > Annelida > Digestive system >... | reverse complement strand
CAATCAGCTGCCACTTCCGAGATTGTAAAGCGCTGCTGGTCACGAGTCAGACTCATTTAAGTGGCGCTATAGCAAGTGTCCAGACCTTTACCTTCATGCTGCCAAACACAATGGCGCGACTGGTCGTCTCCGTATGACGTAATGGGCGTATCGGTACGACGTTTGGCCGGTCACTTCCGCTGACAGAGCGGCGACGAGACGGCTTCGTACGGTTGCCAGTGACGACGTACGCGCCGTTGCCAGTAGGCCGCAGACGAGGAACCGAACGACGAAAGCGGCGGCCAGCCCGACAGCCGCGGTGACGGCGAAGGCCCAGTACGCGCGCAGCAGCCGCAGCAGCCAGTGGAACGTGTGCACTGGACCGTAACGACAGCCGGTCGTATACAATACAGTCCGCGCGACCTTTGGACCCTCCATTATGGCCGGTGTGCTGGGACCAACGTGATGAAAATGTGTCGAATATCAAGTCATCGTACGGAACAACGAACGCAAAAACGACACATTCAAACGCTCACCAATGCGCTACAGAACCTTTTGATAATAGTATCCATATTTCAGGAACAAGAACTTCCTGATGCCGTCAGCAAACGTCAAAACATCGGGGCTGTTACAACACGACGGCTGCCGTCGTGTTGTAATACCAACGAATACCAACCTATAGTATAGTTGGTAGCGTATACATGCGTTGGATAGACACAGCTTATTAGAGAAAGCAATATGAGTATGTCATATTGATTGATAACACTTCTGCATTGCAAATTTTGTCATAACGCGTCTTTGGGTTTGCGGTCGTCCGAAGTGTCAGCGAGCCAAGTCAGTTGATTGCTTGACGCGCGTGATGGATGGAACGTTCTGACGACGAGTGAAAGAGGTTCAGCTGTCATTGAGAAGCCGGGCGCGACTCCGTCTTCATACTCAGATCGTTAAATATTCAACACAGTAATTTTATGGCATGCGTCGTCCGTCTGTCGTCTGTCTGTCTGTAACGTTGTTGCACCATAGGCGTTGAACTTTTCGGCAGTGTTTTCACACTGTCTAACAACCAAGGGACTAGGATAGTTTGTATTAAAATTTTAGGAAAAAATTCAAAAAATTCTAGGTCAGGCCAGTAGGTAGGGGAGGGTTCGATGGGTTCGACCGAACCCCTCCCCCTGCGACGGAACAAGTAGGCTGAATGATGACCAGGATTCTACCTGCGTCCACTCTGCTACGAATACAAACCGCATATGTCGCACTGTTATTTGCTACCTGCAATCTTCGAACAGTCTGGCTAAATGTTGCTTTATTACTTGGAGTAAGCATTTGATTACGTTAAACCAACAGTGCCTAATTACTTAGGCCTAAATAGAAATACTTAAATCGAAAACAAGCTACTGTCTATCCGAACATCTACACGCTGCTGAAGCTCGGCTGCACAGTTCCAGTAACGAGTTGTGAATGCGAACGTAGCATTAGTTGTCCCCGACCACTGGCGTATTTATTATTGGGCCACTTCGGCCATGCCCCTCCCCCTTGACCTGCGAAAAAAATCGCATAGGGCAAAAAATGCAACGTTAGAAAAGTTGTCTCAATTATTTTGGATGTTTCTGTGTTATATCCATTAGAAAACAACACAATGGTCTAAACACCGTGGAGAAGTGGGCATCATCACCAGTTATTCACTGCTGCGTTTACCAGTCACCACGTCATCAAGTGAACGACCTTTCAGTGCACTGAAGTTTATCAAGAACTATCTTCGGTCTATTATGACTGATGAACGTTTAAACGGACTGGCTCTGCCCTATTAAATGGAACGCTTTTTACCGCGCGATGCAATGCATAAGCACGGTCTTTGCTGTCATGCAGTGTCTGTCCGTTCGTCCGTCTGTCCGTCACGTTCGTGGATCACGTCAAAACAAATAAACATATCTTCGAAATTTTATGACCGTCGGGTAGCGACACCATTCTAGTTTTTCCGTACCAAAGGGGGTGCCGATATTCTAACGGGAACCCCCCTAACGGGGGCATCGAATGCAAAGGGGTATGATAAAATGCCGATTTTTTCACAAATATCTCGCTGTATCTCAGAAACGGTTATACTTAGATGGGCACATGCAGCGAGACAATTGTAAGCATCGAATTCTCTTTCCATCCATACAACATTTAGTGTGATTGCCCCAGGGGCGTCCCCAGGGGAAACAAAAATGTGGTAAAAATAGCGATGTTTGGACTTACGCATTGACTTAAGCATCGTATAACTCGGAAACTATTGAAGATAGATAGGTACATGCTGCGAGGGGTTTGGCAAGCATTGAATTGTCTTTCCATCCGTGCAACATATTGCGTGATAGTCGCAGGGGCGTCTCCAGGGGAAACAAAAATGTGGGCTGCAGTACGTGAATATAGGTCCACAACTAGAAACCTTCCTGTGTGCAGTGGCACCATAAATGTTTTGAAAATTACACTGCTTAATAGCGTTTCTGTTTTTACAAACTGCTTAATTCCACAAGCGTGACAAAAACAAATTCAAACAAAAAACATAACATTTTTTTCGTCTAGAACCGGCGTACGACGTACGATCCCGACCAAAATGTCGTGGTGATAGAGGATGTTCGTCCCATTTTTTGAATCTCTAACTTTTTTGGACGAGATCAGTAGTTTTGCCGCCAGGGGCTATTAGAAATTTGTGGGAAAATGCCCCTATCAAGGGTAAGTGCATATGACGTGGCTGTCTGTCCACCGAAAGCGACCAAACTAAAAACGTAAAGGCTACCCACAGAGAAGCATAAAATGCTAAGAATCTCGTAAAAATCATGCAAACGCTTCGCCCCTCAGGAATAAATTTATGGACAAGTTCCAAATTTTGACAGTTTCGGGGGCTGTAATCCATTTCTGCGCCGATAAACGCGAAACTTGGCACGCTGCCTGACCGTGCGAAATTTCACGTTTATCGGTGCATCATGTTGCCCCTGTGGGCAAAAAAACATTTTTGAGCTACTGCAGATAATTAGAGGGAATTGCATCATAGAAAATTACAACCAGTATTCACATCGTGAAAGTCATAATGTTTATAACGTATCAGTTTGTCGCGGCTTATACTTAGTGTTTCAACTGAAGTGTGTTTCTGTTGTAGGTCGTGGGTGTAATCAGGACACAACCGACTGTGTAAGTGTGCGATAAAATACTTTGTCGATAGTTTTATGAACTGATTACATAAAGAGCCGAATTAAAACTATGCAGGCTTGAATGCTGTAAGTAAGTAAGAGTATTGTACATGGCACGTACAAAGACAAAGTCACTAGGCGCCGCAGCCTCAGTCAAACATGCAGATGTGCTATTAACTGTCGCTTGAAACATGCGTAGTTTACTCCGATCGCAATGGAGGTGGAAACTTGTTCCAAACCTATGGACCAGCGACAGCAAAGGACCTGTCACCCAGCCGAGTCCTGGTCATTGCTACGACACACATCAGTGTGTCAGATGACCGTAGTCAGCGACACCAGCCTCCAGGTGATGTGCTTCCGATATATACAGCGCTGCAAGTCTGTGAAGTGTATTGAACATGAAGAAAGAAACCAGTTTGCAGTCGTCGACACGTTGTCGAAAGGGCGGCATCGATGTGTTGACGGCGACATGTCCACGTCCACGTACCTGCCTGGCTGCGCTGTCCGTACTGACTGCGTGTATTATTGTCAGTCCTGTCGTACAGCACCGAGTTGCAGTAGTCCAGGCCGTGCGCCTGAACCCATGTCTTTGCGGCATATCTGACAACGACGACTGTGCACGTCAAATCTGCTGACTGACACAACGTGGTCTGGTCTGCCACTGTCAACGCACCATCAGTGAACGTACGCCGAGGTCACGTGCACAGCCGACAACGCAGGGCAGCGCATGTGTCAACGGTTCTAATAATGCCAGTATGCATTAGTGAAAGTGGGAGTTGTCGATTTTCATAGTATTTACCTCGTTTAATTCAGGGCACACACTGGCAGGGCAGGCATAATGTTCTCGACCTGTCCGTTTGTTTGTCCGTCCGTCACGAAATTGTGAACATGATAATTTGAAAACAAGTGAAGCGATGTTGATGGCAATTGACGCAAATGGTCCATGGCGCAAGAGCATGAAACGGTGAACTTGGGAGGTCAGTAGGTCGAAGGTCAGTAGGTCAAAGACCAAGGTCACACGAGGTCCAGTTTTTAAATTTGGGACCCATTCCTATCTCTGGAATTGGTGAAGATAGACACTTCATGGCAAATTTTAGCGAATGAATCATCTGTTGCCTCTAAAAGGGACGTACGTGGTCTCTATCACTTGACCCCTTTCTATTTATTTTTGGATCTGGAATGGTTTTAGCTAGACATTTCAAACTGGGAGCGTAGCCGGTTCACGTGACACAGTGAGATGCGCATTATGCGACTGACCGTGTCGTGACGTCGACGTCGTTGGTTGGCTGATCACGTTTGTGAATTGTGCCTAAACGGTGCATCGTAGGCCTAACCAATAAATTTAGTTGTCGGCCTACCTTTTTCTATCCCCTAGGGTGATTATATTGTATGAAAATTAACAGGCCCTATATATGGATAGGCAATCGGTTTACATCGTACACTATTAGGTGACTTTCCAAACTCGTTGTTAACTGGCAAACATTTCGTGATGAATAAAACATATTTTTAAACATTGCACTGCAGCACGTACTGCTTGTCATTTCGGTATTTAAACATTTTAGTTGATGATTTGGCAGTTTTGTTTCTTTTTCAGAGTAAATTGCTATATATTTTTTTAAAAAATGAGTCAGCAGTTAGCTTACGGTTGTCTTCTCTTTGTCGTTGTCTTTGAGTCGGTCCCGTTGACAGCAGATGATGCGTTTCGCTTGATGGATGGATCCACGCTGTTGTGGCGTTGGCTTTTTGCTCACACTTGCCTTGACTTTTGCTATATAGTAATACTGCAAGAGACAATCGTGTCAGATCGAGCAGCCACGCAGCGAGCAGTTAGTGACAGTAGTGAGAGAAGTGAAGTTTGGGGCGGTGGATTGTAGGAAAAACAACGAAGATGAGCTGGTGGACGATGCAGCTAATCGTTGGATGTGGTGTGCTTGTAGAGCTGCAAGGTAGAGTCAGGCGTTGAAGACGAAGATAAGGGCAAGAATGGATGCAGCTCATACATATCAGATGAGGATGACGACGATGTTGATGATGATGGGGATCAATGTGAGACGGACGATAGTCGAGAAGAAGTGCCATTTTTTGACAATAGAGCGCAAACTAAAAAGCGCCATGGGCATGTGCGACAACGTCTCACTGAAGCGAGAAGTGGACGCAGAGTGACTCCGGAAGAACACATCGATGGCTTGGAGCGAAAAGTAGCGACTAGTAGTCCGCAATCAGTCTTGTGTGAGTGTCCAGGCCGGCGCGGAGGCAGGTCAGAGAGAGTAAGAAGGTCGAGTGTAGGTAGACTGGATAGTGCGGCTACGTTTAGCAGACAACGGCAGCCCAGCGTGGACGCCAGTCGACCAGGCGGGAGATCAAGTACAGGTCCGTGTCGACGGAGAAAATTTAACTGGCGTATCGAGGGTTCAGACAGCGAGTTACTATGCGACGAAGAGCAACAGTTTCTGTCGACATCTTCGACGCAGCGTCAGCGCGGAGTTTTAAAGCAGACGGCTGATACTACAGTCTCCGACAGACTGGAAGATGAGGACAGCGCCAGACCAGCGTGCCCGTTTGGATTTCCATCGCTGTCCAGCATCAGGTCGTTGTTGTCGACTAACAGTGAAACAGAAAAGCGAGATTCGCGAGAATATCGTCAGCAGAAGTACAAGCACAGTGGCTCTTACGACTTTATCTGTCCTTCTGGATCCGACTCAGAGTCTGGTACATGTAGAAGGTTCACACAAGGTAGCTGCCGAGATTTGCTCCAAAAGTTTCTTGCGTGTAGGCCTACGTCCACTGCCAGTGAAATACGTGCCAAAACGTCGTCCGCGTTCGGTTTTTTGACGACTGGCGCTAATTCGACAGCGCATTCGAAGACGTTGGATCAACGGCGATCCGGTTCCGTCGTCAAGACGGCACACGGGGTCAACTCGTCGACTGACAAGCCGTCCGAAGCGTTCAACAATGCTGACGTCGGTGACCTTTCACCCGACCTTGTTGTCAACGACTCCCGCCATTCGCCTGACGACAAGCCGGTCGACGGTCAGGGTTCACGTCACTCTTCCACCGACAGACCAGCTGGATCGTTCAACATTGCCGACCTCATTGCCAGTTCTCCTGTAGTCGGGTCTTCTAGCTATGATTCCAGACGTCCTTTGACGGCGGGAGTACACGTCGAACACGGCGATCCTTCAGTCGTTAGCCGGCGGCCTCTCCACTTGTACTCTGATTGCACAGATTGTCCGCAGTGTCTCAGCTACGTCCTGTGCGGCGTCTGTAACACACTTCACCAGCCGGATCACGACGTCGACGTCGATTACTTACCGCTCGCGTCCGATCTTTGCGATCGAGATTTTCTCACCGGTAACGATGTGTCGGATCCAGTATCTATGGGCCGCTACGCGTCCTGCAGCGCGGAGCTGGGTAGCAGCGACAGCGGAACTGTCCAATTTCTGGACGGGCCGACAGCGGCGTGTGTTGTTGGGACTATGGACCTGCACTCGTTTGTTGACCGAGACACCGCGAGGTCTGACGACTGTGAATGGTTGTCACGGACACCTAGGAATAGATCGTGTTCTCGGCGGCGTCTGGACGAGCGACCGAGCGAGATGGCTTGCGTGAGACGGCGCTGTCTTCATTTCTACACGGACTGCTCTGACTGTCCAGACTGCTGCTCGACCGTCGTCCGCGGCTCGTGCTGTTCGGTCCACGGACCGCCGCTAGAACCTGCCGATCTGAGTCCCAGGTGCGCGAAACGCCGGCCCGACGACGACAACTCACGTACCGCTGCTGACGTTAGTGAAGTGCTAGGCGACATGCTGGATCGTGGTCACGAACTGCCGACCTCGGATGACTCTGCGACCCGTACCGCGATGCTAGATCTGAACGACGTCAAAGCTGGTGTGCCGGAAGACTCAGCATTGAAAGACAGTAACACCGACGACACTGCCGGGAACGAAACATCTATCACCGACACTGATAACTCTGCTCCATCTACTACTCCCGCCCCCGTTCTGTTTACTACTCCCGTCGAGCATAACATCACTAAGTCGTTAGACGTGAGTCCTGTGACAGCTGATCCAATGCAGCTGGCTAGTTCCGGCGATGCTGCAGACGACGAGGAGTGCTGGACGGTCGTTGAAAAGGTGACGTGCGGCGCTCTGGCGTTACTGATCTTCATCGTCTTCTTTGCCATTTACCTGCAGCTCACGCGCCGCCACTTCACCGGTGTCTACAACAGCATCTAAAATACCGTCCGTTGAATTAACGCCAGTGCCAGATGACCGGAGCCACGGAACGTGCTGCGTGCCAGTATCGACACTGCCTCTAAGAACAACAGTACTGTCAGACGTGGACTTCATCTCGTACAGAAGACCTGTCATGGACTGTCCCGGCCAACACCATCCAAACCAAGGAAGAACGCTGTGGTCATGAAAGTTTCTGGCTTAGCTACTGCGCATCGGTGTGACGAGCATAATCGTATATCGTCGAAATTGCACATACACATATACATCGGTTGTTTTCGCTGGCGTAAAAAACCGAGCCAGAACGTCGACGGAGATCGCAATTGTACGAAGTCGCGCGTAACGTACAGAAATGTAAATCGATTCTAGGTGGTCGAGAAAAGACTTTCCGCCAGTTAAAAATACAGAAAACTACAATGCTACTTCGGGAAATCTGTGGTAGAAACTGATCTTCGAACTGGTCTGTCGACGACTTTATGTTTATTGTTCGTTGACGTTCGTGTTCAAGTCTGATCGTCTGGTCATATTCTCGTGCTCACGGTCGATCGTCATCTGTACAAAGATTAGGCTGCCAAACAACGATCCGGCGTGATTATGTTCTCATTATTATCACAAATGTCGTCGTTCCATCTGCTGTCGGCGAAATTCAAGGACCGAGTCGTTTAACTGCATCGCAAATTAGCTGCGTGAGTATAAACGAAACAAACTGAACGTTTTAGTTATTTCCTTTGTTTTGCAGTTTTACAACAGTGTTGACTTGCTAAATAAATGTTACGTCAAACTGAACAAATTTCTACCAATCCTTTCAATGTCACCAGACAAATTTTGCGGTTTGTTTGCCGTTTTTACTGTTAAACTTTACTCCAGCAACCGATCGTTAATGCATTGCAACGATCTGCATTTTCTGATAATTCTGTATTTTAGGACGTATAGGCTTAAGCAAGCCTGACACTGGCACGAATATTGTTCCTGCAATACCCCGCAATATGGCGTGCCAAGTCGTGCCATTTTAGTGTCACGAAGTCTGTATTTGCGGTATGTCGTGCCATGTCGTGCCATCTGTCACGCATAAGTTATGAACTGTTCACGAAATGCGTGACACTCAATATCACACACATGTGCACTTAACAATTTCGTCGTGACAAGTCGTGACGTGCTTGAATTTTTTTTTGATATTTCAAAATTGTTGCCACGTTACGTCACGCACTACTTCACCTGATCCGCATCGCCACACACTTTCACTCACTGTCACGAGTTCTTTCCTCATCGGCACGTCAAACTGCGTGCCACGGCGTAAACCGTTTGTCATGCCAGTGTGAGGCTTGTTTTATTTTGCTGTCATTGTCGACAGTTTCGTCCACTGTCCAGCGTCCACCCAATATTGATTATGTGTTCGATCTCTACCGGAGCTGTGTCCTAGACCCCGTTGCAGGTTTATCCCCACCAGATCGGTTCTAGGGTGGGGACAGGGACACCGACACGTCCCCCTAAATGTTGGCCACGCCCCCACATTTTTGAGACTGCATTTGACGATAGAGATCGACGTTCACGGTGCATTCGCGTACTAATAGTTATATATACGAACCATGGGGTAAAGCATCCTAAACATTTTCGTCGCGAACTGTCCCTCGTCCCCTACTGAACTAGCTTGACTACTGTAACACAGGCATGTGTGATTATCGTGATGCAGCCGCCACGCAAGCCGTGCGCTGGCTCACAACCTAAGAACTACGTGACGTGTCCAGACCCGTGCAAGGATGTCGGCGACGATAACGTTGACATGGAGCTGACGTGTACAGACTGGGATCGACCAAGGAAGTTGCCGGGGCATAGCTGCAGTAATCACACGAACACACCGAGGTACGTCTGACCGCCGAATCCGTCTCATATGAGTAAACTTACTGGTTTACGTCGCACCATTATTTACATGTCTATCGTGTGGCTATGGCAGCTGTGGAGCTCACATGTTTGGGCAAGTTTTATGAAGTTTTATTGGGATACTATAGCACTACGCTCTGGTTTTTACGGCACAGTGGGCTGCTACGTTTAAATTTTGCTGTCACTTCACTCGAAGTCATTCGAATTTTTACCATAGGGCGTGTGTGAGTTCCTATTAGTATTCCGTTGTAACTAATATTCTATCTTGTACAGTTTTTGAGATATTCTACGTTGAATAATAACCTACTCTTGAAGTCTTGGTTAGGGATGGTTCAAGGTCATTGAAAATGATAGAATTCGATAGATCATGTACGAATTCCCACGAGTCTGCCTTCGTGAATATAGCTCTCTTGTAGTGCCTACAGTTTTCGAGTTATTTGACGTTAAAGAATGTCATGAACATGGCTCGAGGATACGCGTCGCTAAAATAGACTACGTTAGCGTGTCTTTCGAAAAAAACAGAATACGCGTATGATACGTTTCATACGCAAACCGTGACCTATTCGAAACGTAACGAGTGGAAGCACGTAAAATGTTGCAAAGTGGTAAAAAAAACTGCCTGGTTCAGTGTAACTATTGTGACAAACAATTATGGAAACTGTTTACCTTCTTTGTTTTAATCAAACTATTATGTTTTAATTGCAACATATTCTATTCATGTTTAAGTACGCTAATAATAGAATACGTTATCATACGTACGTATCCTTCGAAAATAGAATACGTACGCTATGTATCCTCGAGCCTTGGTCATGAACTTGATGAGTCACTCACGCAAGATCATTCGAAATTAAACCGTTAAATAGGACGTATTTACGTTACTGTTAATTAGTACTGCACTGTAATTATGTCTCTATCTTGTACTGTTTTAGAGATAATCAACGTCGAATATTGGCGTGCCCTTGAAATATAGGTTAGAGTCATTCAGTGCCATTGGAAATCAGTGTCATTGGAAATTGAACCATTCGCTCGATTGCCTACGAGTTCTTATTCGTCTCCCATCGTAACTACGGATATATTTTATATCGTTTCCCAGATAGAGCGAGATAGTGATCGAAAGTCGTATTTTTCACGTACACCCCTTCTACACAACAACCCTCTGGCAAAACGGTTGCAAATATTTTCGTGTTTTTTTCTCAACCAAGCCAGATGCCTGGCCTATCAGGTAAGATTCTGTTTACTGACAGCTCAAGCGCGTCACAGATAGACACACAGACAGACAGACAGACACACAGACAGACAGACAGATGGAGATGCGATCTCGCTGGCTATAGAAATCGCCAGTTTCTGGTTAATATAACTCTAATGTCTCTTGACGAATTTTGCGTGTTATCTATGTCCATCTAAAGTATATGTTGTTTTGGTGAGCGTAACGTAGTAAACGCTCCGCTATTGAGGTCGCATTTCCGTCCGTCCGTCCGTCTGTCTGTCTGTCTGTCCGTCTGTGACGCACTTTAGCTGTGAGTAAACGGAGGACTTTTTGCAGAAGTTGTACCCAACTAAACTGCAGACATCTATCTTTTACCAATGATTTATGAAGAAGTCGTAGTTAGAGAACGTCAAGATGCTGCAAACCTGCAATTCGAGTTGATTCGTTCCTTTTATGTTAGCTGGCTCCGACGACAGCCGGTGATGTATTGTTTTACCGTTGTAATGCTACTGAGATAATGCTGTTAAATTCGCCAGGTGGCAGCACCATGCAGTGGGCGCGGGGCGAGAGCTGGAACCACTTGCTTTTGCGTGCTTTAAATGTGTTATGTAGGCGTGAGGTTTCGGGTTCAGGTTCAAGATCAAGAAGCTATAACCAAAACATGTCCGCCAGTAGTACGTGTGACGACTACGACAAGTGTCCGAAACCGAAAGACAGGTGCGCCAAGCGCGACCACTGCGGCGATCCGCCCAAGGAGACAGAGAGAAAGGAGAAGAAGAAGGACAAGAAGAAAAAGTTTGTATATAAAAAAATCCATGTCACGTTCTTCAGATTCTGCAGCACGATGTAAAGTGTCGAGTGTATTGCCTCGAGACAGTCTTGAGACGTCGTTACATTCAACTTTAATATCTTGCCTAGACTTTCTATTAGAGACCAGAAAAGTAGGCTACGGTACTTATGTTCAGACAAAACTGCTAAAATGACTTACTCAAGGATGTCATTTCAATGACTTTGAGTGACTTAGCAAAATATTCAATGACACGAAGCATCGCGCGGCCTCTCTGCGACAACTGAGCTTCCTGTATTGTTGTGTGGACGACAACAGAGGTGCTGGCAAGCCGTGCTGTCCGGGTAACTCGTGCGGTGGCCAAGGATGGTTGAGCTGGCTGCGGTCGTCGTCAAGCCGCTGCAGCTCTCGTGACGCTGATCCTTGCCAGCAGTCGACAACGTCGCGTCTAGGCCGCGACACGTGCGACGTCATCTGCGTCAAGGAGTCGTATCGCCTGGTATAACGGCGTCAAGCACATTCTCTTCATTACTACTGAACACCACGGATGCGTGCGTTTTTATGCTGATTACCCCCGAAAACGATAGTCGGAAGACGTTATATTTTTGGTTCTGTTGGTACGTTTGTGTGCAATCAGTTGATTTCAAAGAAACTTGTTATGATTGGGCGAAGCAGTAGGAAGAATCGATTAACTTTTGGTCGTGGTCCGGTCCTGGATACGGATTCCTGATCAGTGTTCCACTTCCTCACCATTGCAGAATAGGACAGGAGATTTATTAGCATTTCTCACACTCACATAGTTGCCGGTCGTTTTTCACGAAACTCGGTGAAATGATCGGTGCCGATAATGGAATGAACCCACTACTATTTGGGAGCCATCTGACGGACACCCGGAGCCGGATAAATCCGGAAATCTGGATTCGAATCCCGTATCATTTTGGTTGAGGCTCAAGTGCACTTGGCGTTGACGCTGTCGCCGACTGCATGTTAATTGTTCTTTGTAAATTCTTACTGCAGAATAAATATGACGATGATGTCCCTGCCTATCAGGAAGGCATTTCAAGTGTTGTTAGCAAGGTCTTGAGACGCCAAATCAAATTATATCAAGGACTAGAACCCGTGATGATGATCAGGACTTGATGGCCAAGACTTTCACAGAAATACCGTACACTTCCGCGCATAAGGCGATTCTGATAATTATAAGTTGACCGCCTGTTTGGAAGCAGAAAAATTAAACAAAATGGAGACTCGCACATAAGTCGACCCCCATCAGTAAGTGGCCGCTCCAATCGCGTTTTTGTGTCTGCGTCAGTCTAGACTGTGAGGAGTCATAATGTCTCGAAGTGTCCGTTCGTCCGTCTGTTACCAAGTTCGTGAACACGAAATCTTGACAACAAGTGCGCCAATTTTGCTGTATATGGACAATGAAGAAGACAATAATTTATGTGCAATGGCGGAAGTTGAACTGTGCGTGTCCGTGTCATGTGGCAACTTGTAGAAGAGCAAGTGTTCGTGTTTCAAGCCGGTTGTTAAGCCGAAGGTCTGCCCGGAGAGGGCCGGCTGCTCGGACATGGATGGCTGTAGCGAGAGATCTGTGCCGGTGGGCGGCAAGTGTCGGCATCGTGGAGATCAGTGCAAGACAGCCGCCGTCGTC
>Ga0209339_1000676_pt1 | contig 12906 bp, 6 predicted proteins | sample OlaalgELextract3_FD_187376 | JGI IMG/M metagenome (GOLD analysis project Ga0209339, IMG submission 187376) | Olavius algarvensis symbiont microbial communities from Tuscany, Italy - Type A ELBA extract 3 (SPAdes) (version 2) | ecosystem: Host-associated > Annelida > Digestive system >... | reverse complement strand
ATATAATCTGTTACAGATTATATATTTCAGTCGCGTTGTTTCCAAAAAATCGACCAATCTATGATGGCCGTTTCCCGGGTTGTAGAGTTTGACGATCTGACAGAGAAATCATTGGTTAATTCGTTAAAGAGAGTGTTATTTCAAGTATAAATAAGTACCTTTAAGTGGTTAGATGTGTTAATATGCTCTATCCTCCCCTACTGGTTCGATAGAGCATGTACGACTTTCTATTAGTCCGCCATTGTAACTATAGCTCTATCTTGTACCGTTTGCGAGTTATAGCGACTTATTGGTAGAAAATCGCGAATTTTTTATACCCCACTTGTATTTAGCGCCCCCGCAGGGGGTGACCCCGTCGGAATTTCGGAAGGTGTTTGATGCTGGTAAAACTAGAATGATTGGGCTACCGTACGGTGAAAAAACCATGACGATATGTTAAGCCGTTTTCATCTGATACCGAAACGTTACGGACGGACAGACGGACAGATTTGCTATATCAATATCGCGCGTCAGTATGCTGACGCGCGATAAAAATTAAGACTGCAGCTTGTGTCACTTCTTGAAAACAAACGCCGTTTACTGTTTTTTTCTGTTATTACAATTTATGTAGTACAAGTGTATCGGAGACGATACGAAAGCCGCCGCTCGTCAAAGCCCAAACTGCATTTAAAAAACAAAATAAATAAAATATGGCGAAAAACGATTTTCAAGACGGCGGATAGAATTATTACACCCTGCAATGTGGCATGTGGTTCTGGAATCATGACAGTGAGTTCACCAAGTGGCAGCACCTGCAGTGTGATACGTGGGTCTGGGATGACATGCCATGGAATTCGCCCAAACGTCCGCCATATTGGAATTCTACTTCTGGTTTAGATTTTGACCATATCACCGCAGTCGACATGTCATTCTGCACCAGTTTGCGAAATTTTATCCAAATCGGACCACCCTTGGCAGAAAAAAGTGACGTCATGTCGATTTTCAAGATGGCGGATACAGCCATCTTGGATTTTAGAGGTCCAATAATGGGTTCTTTGAAAAGTCCATGTACGACTTCTTATAGGTCGTCAATAGACACCATAGCTCTAAATTGCTTAGTTTTTGAGAAAATTGCGTTTTTGCAACTTGGCGACAGACAGACAAACAGACAAACAGACGAACAGATGGACACGCCCTTTGCATGAAGCCGCTCTCGCTGTCGCGAGCGGCGGCTTAATAATATGGAACACTGTTGACACAATGATGTCATATGTGATCTCCTGCTGTTGAAAAATTTTTGGAAAAATACTGACTTCGTAAATCGGTGATAAATTGATGGTACTTGCACTGTGCACGTGCTCGAAACCTGACGTCAATTTATAGTTAGTTAGTTAGTTAGTTAGTCAACAAAGCTGATTAAGGTGGCATAATGTCAAAGACTGCTAGGACACCTTACAAAACAAAAAATACAAAAACAAAAGGAAGTGTGAGCAGTAAAAAGCAGTGTGTCAGACGCGGCCGGAGCTATGGAGCTATGGATAGCTCCGAACAAACAGTTCTGTTTTCAGCCGTCTCTTGATGTCGACAGCGATGGCGACGAAGTGACATCGGCCGGCAGACTGTTCCACACGCGAGCAGCGGCCACCGGAAACGCACGGTCTCCGACTGTTGACAGGCGCGTCACAGGCACGACGAGTGTGCTCGTTGATGCCGAGCGAAGACACCGCCGGGCGTCGAGGTCCGCCACACACTGGAGGTCGTTGGCGAGGTACGACGGAGCCAGGCCGTTGAGGCAGCGGTAGACGAGAACTGCCAGTTTGTAGTCGATTCGCTGACTCATCCTCAGCCAGTGCAGCTCACGAAGAAGAGGCGTCACGTGATCGTACCTCCGTGATGAGTAGACCACCCGGGCGGCGGCGTTCAACACGGACTGCAGCCGATCGATCAGGTATGCCGGAAGGCCGACGAGTATGGCACTGCCGTAATCGAGTCGTGACAAAACCAGCGACACGACCAAAGACAGCACCGCCTGCCTGGGGACACAGCAGCGTATGCTGTGGATCCGTCGAAGAGCAGCAAAGCAGTCTCCTAATTACATCATAGCCAGACAGACCTCTGAATTTGAAAAAAAACTGGTCCAACATCCTTAGCTGACGATTCATATTCGTCCAATCTTCTTGCACCTTTATGGTGCACAGCGTCCCGATCATTCTCCTACTATCAAGCCGATACGGTCTACCTTGCATAATTTTAGCCGATTTCATTTAAACTCAGTGTTAAGATTTGGCTACCAACAGGATGTATCCATTAACTTTTGTTGGTGATCCTGTCCCGCATACCGATTCCGGATCACTTTTTCCAGTTCCTTCAGCATTGCAGAATGCGAAACAGGGAATTTTAGGAAATTTATAAGCATTTCTCATACAGCCACCGCCGGCTCATCGGTCGCTTTTCACGAAACTGGGCAAAATAACTGAAGCGACCAGGGAACGAATCAACTACACTTTTGGTTGTGGTTGAGGCAACAAACGTTCAAGAGGTTAGGAGCACTGTGCGTTTGCGGAGGTATGTGCTCTCTGAGTGCACTCTCGTCACTCATCTGACAAGTCAATCGCTCTTCTGTAATACACTTGTATACTTGAAAGTAATTCTTTAGCTACTACACAATCCACATCCTGCATCCACAATTTAAAAACCAGTTAAGAAATAGGCCTAAATTACGCAAAAACGCAGTATAAAATGCAGAGTGCAAAAAATAAAAGGCCAAGGGTCAAAAATTATTCATATTATATGTTAAGGTACGTTTTTAAATCAAAATTGTTCTAGCTATGTCTAAAGGGCTCATTCAGCAGCGTGTAAACTAAACTGTGACAGTACCGTTAAAAATAGATAGTGAAATACATGACTAAACGTTATCAAAAACACGCTGATAATGCAATACTATTGTACTGCATTATCAGCGTGTTTTTGCTAACGTTTAGTCATGTATTTCACGGTCTATTTTTATGGTATTTACTGATATTCATCCAGTGGTTTTCGAAGCGTATTCTGGAAGCATCATTATTACCCTTATCAGAGTCATAAATTGATGCACGCTAGCTTCACACGACAAACTGAAATGATGAAAACTGCCGCATTCTTATCGAAAGAAGCTTTATCAACGTGACAAATTAGTGTTTACAATATACTGCGTATATATCAACTATGAGTTGGCTTTTTATTGGCATTTCACGAGCCGAGGTTCGTGCTATACCACGAGGATACGCGCACACATCAGCTTCGGTTAGTCTGCTATCTAGCGGTCTTAACGTAATCCATCATATTATTATCCCCAGTCCCCACAATACCAAAATAATCCAGTTCTCCGTCCCATCCTGGAAATATCACTACCAAACGCTGACGTCATTAGCGAGCGGTACGTAGTAAACCTCCCGCTGTTGAGATCGCATTTCCTACTGTCTGTCTGTCTGCATGTCTGTGGCGCGCGCGAACGAACTCTGAGTAAACGTAGGACTTTCTACAGAATCTATTTGAGACCACTGACAGGCCACGGATCTGAGTCGGTTGTGAAAAAAACAGCGCGTAAAGATTCGCAACCGTTTCGCCAGGGGATTGTTATGTATAGAATGGCGGCATAAAATCGCGATTTTCGACCAATATCTCGCTTCATCTTGAAACGATACAACATTTGGCCATAGTTACAATGGAATACTAATAGGAACTTACACACGCCTTACTCAGCGGTGTAAATTCGAATGACCTTGAGTGACTGAGTGACAGCAAAATACCAACGACAAGGAGCACCGCGCGGCCTCTTTGCGACAGCTGAGCTTTTTATTTATTTCATGAAAGGTAACTTGCCAACGCCCGACTATTCGCGACTTGAAAGCTTCGCTTTGTTGCCGTCATCATCAATCTCGCGTATAGCTAAGTCCGCTCGCATGACGAGGAGTTGATGGGATGCAAGACAACGGCATTGGTTGTCAAAACATCCACGTCCTCTACTAATGCCATTGACTGACACGTGGCAATCTGCGCTGGTCAGTAATGCCCGCTACTGCTGCTGCTGCAACTTTTTCCCCGCATCCTGCCTCTATGTGCCTCCTTGCTTACCAAACGTAACAAGAAGCTCAGCTATCGCTGACAAAACAGCTATCGCTGACAAACCGCGCGATGCTGTTTTGTAAAGTTATTGAGATATTGCAGGACGTTTTGTCAGACTAGAATGGTGCGGCTACCCGATGGTAATTTCCAAGATATTTTGACATGATCTACGAACGTGACAGATTGACGGACAGACAGGCAGACGGACGAACACATAGACACCGCATGACAGCATAGACCGCGCTTGCATAGCATCGCGCGGTAAAAACGCCTGGCAGCATGTACCCGTCTATCTACAACAGTTTCCCAGTTATTCGAACCACAAGTGCAAAAAATCGCCGTTTTCACGTACCGCAGCCCACATTTTTGTTTCCCCTGGAGACGCCCATGCGACTATCACGCAATAATGTTGCATGGATGGAAAGATAATTCAATGCTTGTCAAACGCCTCGCAGCATGTACCTATCTATCTGCAATAGTTTCCGAGTTACGATGCTGAAATCAATGCGTAAGTCCAAAAATCGCTATTTTTACCACATTTTTGTTCCCCCTGGAGACGCCCCTGGGGCAATCACGCTAAATGTGGTACAGATGGAAACAGAATGCGATGCTTTCAAATTGTCTCGCAGAACGTACCCATCTTTCTTCAACAGTTTCCCAGTTATTCGAACCGCAAGTGCAAAAAATCGCCGTTTTCAATTACCGCAGCCCACATTTTTGTTTCCCCTGGAGACGCCCCTGCGACTATCACGCAATATGTTGCATGGATGGAAAGACAATTCAATGCTTGTCAACCGCCTCGCAGCATGTACCTATCTATCTTGGACACTTTCCGAGTTATACGATGCTTAAGTCAATGCGTAAGTCCAAAAATCCCTATTTTTACCACATTTTGGTTTCCCCTGGAGACGCCCCTGGGGCAATCACGCTAAATGTTATATGGATGGAAAGGGAATTCGATGCTTACAAATTGTCTCGCTGCATGTGCCCATGTAACTATAACCGTTACTGAGATACAGCGAGATATTCGTGAAAAAATCGGCAATATTTCATACCCCCCTTGTATTCGACGCCCCCTTTAGGGGTTTTCCGTCGGAATATCGGCACCCCATTTGGTATGGAAAACTAGAATGGTGTCGCTACCTGATGGTGAAAAAAAATTTGAAGATATCTTTATTCGTTTTGGCGCAACTCACGAACATGACGGACGGACAGACAGACGGACACCGGGTAACAGCATATACCGTGCTTATGCATATCATCATATCATATTTTCATATCATATCATATTTATTTGATTGACACAAACAGCACGTCAGCATATAAACACATCGTAGACAGTTCAAATTAATGTGCCAACTAGGATTCCAAGGCAGAATAATATGCACGGACAGGAACCCTAAATAGCAGTGGAAAGAGTGACATCTTAACTCTTAAGTACATAAAGATCGCGCGGTAAAAACTCATCCATCGACAGCCAATTAACGCGCTAATGAACATCTCATCTCGTATTTCGTATGTGATTACACCAGCCGACATTAAAAGCTGCAACTACATCGACATAAAAAGGTTGAGTCGGAATGCGGCGCACGTTGTCGTCAACTTGTCGACAGGCATGTCGGCGCAGGTGGCGCCAATGTGTGCACACTCTAACGACGTCTATAAATAGCTGCTGTCGTCAGAACGCTTGGATATCAGTAAACAGTACGTCGCCAACGTACTGTATCAAACGACTGTGTATAACCCATGTGTATAGTCACCTTTGGTTTGACCCACGAATGTTGCGTATCATAGGGAGTTCTATACTAGGCCATGTAATCATATATAATATACCACACTGTGCAAGCTGTTTTGTTCAGTAGTTAGCTTCAACAGTACAAAACGTCGAGCAGAGTCTTTTATTGTTAGTTACGTAGGCTACAGATTTGTCACTGCGCGCAGTTAAATGCGCTGTACTGTTGTCTTCGGTGTAACGTTGAGGCTTCTTGTCATAAACATTTCGTCGTCTTCTCTCGCAATCAACACCGCCACTTACTACCAGCGATGTGTCACAACTTGCGGCGGGACGGTGGCCGTGGTACACCGGCGACCATGTTGACAACACCTGGCCTGTTGCAGCCTTAACAGCAGGCAGATATAGGCTCAGAATCTCGATATCTGCCTACCTCACCTGCATTCGACGCTCCCGTTAGGGGGTTCCCGTCGGAATATTGCCATGCCGTTTGGTATGGAAAAACTAGAATGGTGTGGCTACCCGACGGTATAAAAACTTCGAAGATATATTTATTCGTTTTGACAAAATGTACGAACGTGACAGATGGACAAACGCACAGACACCGCATGACGGCATAGGCCGCGCTTATGCATAGCATCGCGCGGCAAAAATAACAACAAAGTTTAAATTAACGAATTCAATGGATCACTTTGTCCAAGGCAAAACTGCGAGCCATAAAAGTGTTCCACATTGCGATGTGATGCTCTTATGACGTCATCGAGCCGTTAACTAAGTAAACTGCAGAGTATTCATTCCTGTTTCCACTGGTACAAAAGTATAACAAGAAACTTAGCTATCGCTGTTACAAAGTAACAGCAGTAAATTTCGAACAATTGTAGCGGGTTTATAGACGTTACGTGTAAGCCCCCGCCGCAACCATAAATGTCACGGGCATTTTACCCGGACTTTTTTTACAGCGGAGGAAACATATGGGACACCGGTGTTGGTGGCCGCTATGTGGCCGCTGCGTCCGCTAGCATGCATTTTAAGGGGGTTTTCACGGGGAAGAAACATCTGCGACACCCTTGGTAGCGACCGCAGCGGCCGCGCTACACGGCTAAGGCGACAGAAAAATCGCGAAATTTATATAACCCACCGGTATCTGACCCCGTCGGAATGTTGCAAGGATGTTTCGTACTGCGAAAACTAGGATGATTGGGCTACCATATGCTGACGAAAGTATGACGATACGTTAAGCCGTTTCGACACCATACCGGAAGGTGATAGACGGACAAACAGACGGACAGAATTGCTATATCAATATCGCGCGTCAGCAGTGCTGTGTTGACGGCAGTTGTAGTCGAAAACACAGTGGCACACGTTGTAGTAAAGCTGCGAATTAAGACTGTTGCACAATGCAAGAATAAGTCATTAATTCATGGCAATTATTATTATAATCACTCACGGAAGCTCGGTGAAGTTTCCGTTGACGGATAGTAGAAGCGGTTCGTGTGCGTTGTTTGTTGACACGCTTCGTACGAGCGTCGCCGAGGAGCTGGTCTGTCCAGCTGGGTCGCGGCACTGTCCTTGACCTTGAGACATACTTCTCTTGACGACAGCGACTCCCTGACGCTCGACGACCTTGTCGGATGATGCGGCGACACCAGTAGTGACGTCGGCAGTCTGCCGTTGACTGCTGGTCGTCGTCGTCGTGGCTGCGTCGTCGTTTCCGGTGTCACGGAGCTGACGTGCGGCTGAACGCCCAGACGACGACGTCGCCGAGGGTCTGAAGACGACGCTCTCGATGATCCGCTGCTCCGCCAGACTCGACCTCGCCGGCTTGTTCGGCTCGGTCAACAGACGAAACGGAGACCTGATGCGACGCCGACGGACGCCGCTCTGAGTCGGGGCTGATCCGCGACCTTCACCAGCTCGCTGCCCGACCGCAACCTCCGTCGTGACGTCCGTCTGGACGGAAGTGACGTCACTGACGCACGTGTCTACGGCGGAACGCTGGCGTCGTACAGCGGTGTGGTTGACTTTGGCGATAAATGACGACTTGATAAATGCCAGTGTACTGGACATACTCGCCGACTGACTCGTAGTGTTGGCGCTCATGTCGTTGTCGCGGCTGCTGCAACTGTTGAACGTCATCACTCGTCATACATTCATTCAACACCGCAGAGTGTGTACAATGCGGCCAATATAAAGTGGCCGTTTATTTTCGATAGTAACTCTATCTCAGTTAATAAGTTTAATAGTAAGGGCAGAAATGATGATGAATTCAAGGTTAACTTAACAGTGAGAACTTAGAAACTGTTGCTATTTCCTCACAAAATTTAAGGTCAGAAGTATAAGGGGATGCCTTTTTCAATTCAATAACAATATTACATCCTAACTGTAACTCAACCCATAACATTAGAGCGCACGAACAATCAATAGAGGAGTAGAGCGAATGGTGCTATTTGGCGCTGTGCCGGAAGACTCGACGACGACGACGTGATCCGCATAGCATATTGGTCGTACGTCTCATTGCCGTCGTCTGTCTACCGGGTGGGCCAAAATAAGCATTACCAACTCATTTTTTTATCGCGTCAGCATACTGACGCGCAATATTGATATAGCAATTCTGTCTGCGTTCCGGTATTCTATGGAAACGGCTTAAGATGTTGCTATAGTTTCTTCACCACACGGTAGCCCAATAATTCTAGCGTTATCAGTATCAAACACTTTCGCGGAATTCTGACGGGGTCACTCCCTGCGGGGTCGCAAAGTACAGGTGGGGTGTAAAAATTTCGCGATTTGCGACCAACAACTCGCTATATCTCACAAGCGATACAAGATAGCGCCATAGTTACTATGAAACGCAAATAAGAACTCATATGCGATCTCTCAAATGGTGCCATTTCCAATGACCTTGAACGAACCCTAACCCTGTTTTCAAGGTCACGCCATTCTTTGACGATGAATATTTTACAAACGGCTACAGATACGGCCTTAGTTACTATAGAAGGCGAATAGGAAACCGCACCCACGCTTTCGAATGGAACCAGCTTCAACGACCTTGAGTGACATCTAAGCCAGATTTCAAGGTCACGATATTATTCATTGTCAAATAACTCGACTAATAGTAAGTCGTGTATGATCTATCCAATGTAACAGCCCACCCATCAACGGCCAGTGTACCAACTTCATATTATTCGATGTGGCACGATGCGTTTGAACTAGGCCTATGAAGGGTTAACGTAACAATTATATAGTGAAAAGTCGAATGTGAGGCTCCTGCTTTTGTACATTTCATGATGCTAACATACAGACCTATAGTTGGCAAATAAATATTGTAAACTAAAACTGGACGTTTTTAGACACAAAATTGTAGGTAAACAGATGTGAACTGATCAGCGAGCACCTGCGGCCCGACGTCATCAGTAGCTATATATAGTCGACAAACACGGCGGTCGATCAGCACGGCACGTCAAGGGTCGTAGGTAATTGCCGTCAGTCAAAAAACTCGTTCAATCGAACCGACCGACTCATTGAATTCAATCGTCGACTATTATGCATTCCGTTCATACCACACGGCGCACGCATTGAAAATCGTTCGAGTTACCTGTGTGTGTGTCTATAATATTGCATTTCAACGGTAATGCTTTCAGCCGCCGATCTCTAAGTAAGTAAGTAAATAGATTTATAAAGCGCCATAGTCGAGAACGAATCACTTGTGCACGACAATGATGCAGCAAATGAACCTTTTAGTGCAAAATACGACATGTTCTCCGCCCACTTTTGCTAGATGTGTTGTCCGCGCGTTTATTTTTGGGGCAAATGATGTGAATTTTTGGCCCAATTTTGGTCCAAAATTTAATGGCATGATCCTACTGCAATTGTCTATTGTAGAGTTTTATCTCTATCCGACTGTAAGTACAGCCTTAATCCACTTAATCAAACCTGGATTGATCATGTGAGACTAAATCGGAAAAGGTGTACGTTCAAACGAGTTGTAATTTGGTCTATGGCAACCATCAGGCGTATTGTAACGTATAAGATATTTATTAATAAACAAGTAAAACATATTTGAATTGACAGAAATGCTGGCACTGTATATTCTATAATACAGTTTAATCTAAGCTAGGCTCGAGCCATGCAATGCGTGCGGGCGATGCTTGGATCTGGAAGCTAGCAATGTTCATCTCACGAAGATGCGATCTGTTTCGTTGATCCGCTGTCTTCCGAAGATGTCGCCGTCGTCGTCGACTTCCACTGGTTCACAGATTGCTATCTGGAGGCGATCTTTAACATGAACACGTCGCGAGTTCAGTCACAATCTCCGACCACTGTTGACGGGAAAGATGTTCGTCTGATCACCGGCGTTTCTCTCTGAACCCGGCTCAGCGCGATATTCTTCCGCACCGTCAATCACAACTGTCTGATCTAACTATCAGACTTCATAACGACTTCTTTGAAGTCTATATCACAGAAACGGTGACTTTATCACCAATATTCAAATGGTCCTTTTGACCAGTTCAGTTCTCTCAATGTCAATCACGTGATCAATCATTCTTCGTTCTCACTGGTCAATGCCTTGTAGCTGAAGCAACCGTTAAGGTAGGTCATAAGTATGTAAATGTAAACAGACATTAGTTGTTGATCTCCAGTGAAATCAATAATGTATGATCGATGACAGTGACTGTCCTTCAACTGTCCTTCAACGCAAAGCTAGCACGCAACAAATAGGCCTCCTATTAGTGTCAGCAATTAAAGGAGCTGTCTACATTAATACACATTGTAACTATAGCCAGCCTGAGCTAACTAAATTATACAATGAAAATATTGGTGGGCATCCTTACACCTTTACACCTATCTATTCTGAAAGTTTCACGACGATACATGTAATCGTTTCTTGCTAAGTACGAACAAACAAAGAACACAAGCGACCAAAAGCAATACCTCATCGGCTGTCGCCGCGGCCAGGTAGGCCTAATAATACAACACACAACAACGTTGATTTGGAGAAAATGTTAGCGGTATTAGCATTAGTTGGATACAGGAATATCGTTCATGTTTGCTTAGTAACACTTAGTTCTGCTGTCGCAAAGAGGCCGCGCGATGCTTCGTGTCTGTCAGTAGTTCGCTTCAATAGTACAAAACGTCCAGCACAGTCTGTTATTGTTAGTTACACAGGCTGCAGATTTCACTGCGCACATTAAATTCTGTTCTGTTGTCTTCGGCGTAACTTTGAGACTTCTTGTCATAAACATCTCGTAGTCGTCTCCCGCCATCAACAAACTCCGCCGCTTACTACTAGCGATGAGTGTCACAACTTGCCACGGTCCGGGGCACCGTGTTGATAACACCCAGCCGGTCGCAGCGTTGACAGCACGCGATGAAGCAAGATACAGATCGGAAATCGCGGTTTTTGCCAAAACATAACACTGCGACGGAAAACTGAACAAGATAATTAAACCCAGAGACAACTAATAATGTGACTAGATGACCACACGTGCTTGTACCTTAAATGAACTTTTGGCTGACGAAAAGTGCATTGAATACGGTAACTGAATAGGCGGTAGTAGAGACATACATTTTAACAGATGTATAAGCCGAGATGAAGATAACGCAGAGTTACTGAAAACAATAAAGTAGAAAGATTTAAGTTTTATTATCGACACATATATCTGTGAGACCGTGTAATAGTTGTGCTGACCTGAGGTCGTGCGTACACCGTTAATTGATACATGTAGTTACGTCTACTGAAGTCCAAAAATTTGCATAAAATGACAATTACTGTCTAATGTCGACTGCCGCCACATAACTTACCTCATAGCCAGTGTAACGAGTCTGTTGTCGAATGTTGTTTTCTGCCGTCAGTGTGTCCCAAAAGAACTAACTTGGTAGTCAGCAGCGTTCACTCTCAACTAGCAGCACAGAGATTGCTCAAGCGGCGTCTACACTGCTGCGTCGAGTTGTTGTTTTAGCGGTTTAGATCATGCTGCATACTTTCTAGTGTTGAGGCCTGGATCGCTAGTCGTTCAGCATTTCAATTAACCCTTTATAGTGCAAAGGCAATTATAGTGCCACATCGAATAATATGAAGTTGGTACACTGGCCGTTGAAGGGTGGGCTGTTACATTTGGTACAGCGAGGAGGGGACTAAACAGGGCCGCAGCCCGCCCAGATCTCTCCTCACTGTACCAAATGTAACACCCGTCAACGTATGACAAGCGGATTTTATTCATTTTTTCAGATATCCGAAATAGTTATTATGAATATCCAGAATAATTATGTTGGATATCCAAAATACTGATTTTGGATATCTTAAATGCTTTTTGGATATCTTTTAAAAATTCTTCACTCTTACGGATATACAAAATAGTTTTTCAGGTATCGGAAATTCTTTTCTGGATATCCAGAATAACTATTTCGTATATCTGAAAAAAATACTTAATTCCGCTTGCATTATCAACGGCCAGCGTTGGTACCAATCATCGTGTTGCTGTATAAGGGTCCGTTTCTCAGTGGTTTTAATGTGCCAATTAAAGTTATTAAACGCAGTTCTCTGCAGAACTTAATAATAAATTGTTTGTTTATATTTTTAATTTTTGCTACCACTTGTGGTGAATAAAGATGTTCAATATCCAGTGGCGTAGCAGTTGCAGAACGGATAGACACAGTCGATGGGCCCTGAGTGCCAACGAATTTGACTTATACAATGCTATTAACAAATCTGCACAGGTTAAGGCTCGAAAAGTTCAAATTGTACATTTTACTCGCCTCCGGTTACAGACAGACGGACGGATCGCGGACAGCTGCTACGGCCGCGCTTGCATAGCATCGCGCGGCAAAATTCACGTTGCATTTTCTGCTTTTTGCCGAACGATGCTATGCAAGCGCAGCCTATGCCGTCATACGGTGTCCGTCCGCCCGTCCGTGACGTTCGTCGATTCTCTCAAAACGAATAAACATATCTTCAACTTTTTTAACCATCGGGTAGCCACACCATTTTTGGCCGACCGTTAGGTCAGGCCATTGCTACAGGAAATCCGTCCGTCTGTCTGTCTGTCTGTAACGTTGGTGTATTGTGGCCAAACGGCTTAAGCGATCGGGATGAT
>Ga0209339_1000675_pt1 | contig 12906 bp, 5 predicted proteins | sample OlaalgELextract3_FD_187376 | JGI IMG/M metagenome (GOLD analysis project Ga0209339, IMG submission 187376) | Olavius algarvensis symbiont microbial communities from Tuscany, Italy - Type A ELBA extract 3 (SPAdes) (version 2) | ecosystem: Host-associated > Annelida > Digestive system >... | reverse complement strand
TATTTCGGTGTTGTCTTATGTCAGTGTCGATGGTTGCGCTATCTAGCGGCGCTATCTAGCGGGCGAATGTTGAATAAGCACCAGGTACAAACCTGCACTTTGCGACATTGCTGATTTACTACTACCAGCATTTCGTTTACCCTTCTACTGATTTTGTTTACGGCAGATGCCACGCCCGGGTACTTTGAAGATAAGTAGGCGCAATATTAGAAGTCGACCGTCAGTCCCCGTACGGGACTAATTTTTATTGGTTAGATTTTCCTAATCAAGTCTGCATTTGAAAAAGTTTAGCGTGTTAGCTGCCTGACAAAACAACTGGGTACAGAACTGCACATACTGACAATCCTATTAGTGAAATAAAATTTACATAAGTCATCTTCAGGGTTACGGTTGAAGTTAGCCAGTCTACCGCTATTCTTCCTGTGTTGGCTGTTTCAAGTGATCAATAGCAGCAAACTGTCGACTGTGATAGTGTCTAGTAGCGCTCTCCGCACTGCATAATTCACTTGGTTTGGCTTCTAGGTGGCCACATGTCAGGCTCGATAAGGTAGGCTGAGATTTTAACACTTCAGTTAGCTGACTTCTGGCGTGTGACACTGTCTGGTGAACGCATGTAATCAATGTCTCGCCGGGCAAGCTATGCATTTTCCACAGAAAAATGAGAAGCTCAGCTGTCGTAGACAGGTCACGCGATGGTTCATGTCTGTTGTGTGTCTGCCTGTAGTTAGCTCCAACAGTACAATACCTCGAATGCAGTTTTTTGTTATTAGTTACTTCAGCATCAGATTTACCAATGCATACAATTAATATGTTCTGTTGTCTTCGGCGTAACATCGTAACATCCCAAATTCGGCACGGGAGCAATTTTTACCTCATGAGAATTCTTGCGGGTGCATAAAAATTGAATATTAGTGCACAACTGGAAACCTTAACATATACAATGGCACCATAAGTGTTTAAAAAATTACACTGTTTAATAGTACTGCCGTTGTCACAAACTTCAAAGCAAGATAAACAAAAAAAGAAACAAAAAATATCACACGAGAACAAATGTGCGTTGTACGATACCTGCCAAACATGGCACGATGATAGAGGAGGTCTGTCCCTTTTTGGACCCATAACTTTTTCGGATCTGATGACTACCGGTATAGTTTTGCCGCCATGGGCTGTTGAGAATCTGTGAGGAAAATTCCCCAGTCGAGGGTAAATACTTATAACTTGGTTGTGTGTTCACCGAAAGAGATCAAATTACAAATAAAAGGCTGGCTATAGATGCGTAGAAATGCTGATAATTTTTTAAAAATCGTGCACACGATTCGCCCCACAGGCGCAAATTTGTGGACAAAATTCCAAAGTTTTGACGGTTTATCCATTCCCCCGTGCCAAATTTGAAGTTTATCGGTGCAACGCCCTATTTCTGGACCACTGCCCAGCCTATATGGTATTAGTTTCCATTGTCATCTAGCCGACAGGACCAATGTAGTATTTACCTACACTGTATAGCGCAACTTGATGACGATGATGAACATTGCGTCATGGATGATCGAATATTATTAGCTGTATGTAGCAATGAAAGCTGAATGTGATGTACTAAACTGGAAATTACCATTGAGTGAGTTTTCAACTGTGCATAGGCCACAAAGTTTATGCATTCATTCAACTAATATTGTGACAAACACTTCAACATGTGAAATACATCCTGATCAAAATCTGTTTGCCAAAATGGTCACAGTAACGACAATACCTACCATATATACTTGCTGTCACAATGCTGTGAGTCAATAATTTTGCTGGACAGTACTATATTTATGCACAATATTAGTTGAATGGCTGCAAGCAAAAGCTTTGTATTTTTGTGCTGAATTTGTTGTATCGTAGTTGACTATCTAAATATATAGCAACATTATTCTGACAACATAATAAGATAACTATGTGATGTTTAAACAGTGACATCATGTTCTCAAGAGGAATGATTTTACGAGAACTGGCTTTACAAAATAATAGACGAACGCAAACACAGCAATGGATAAATACAGGACATCATGTGTTTAGTGATAAGGAAAATGTGCCGTTAAAGCCCATTAAATTTCGAAGTCAAGATACTAGTATAGTTCCAGATTCTACCACTGGCTCCAATCTAACTGAAGTAAACAGTGTATTGCGTCCACCTGATTTGAGCAGACACTTGCCAGTTAAAAAAATTTACCAGACTATAGATAAACAGTCCACCAGAGTTCAGTTAACGGAAAACACAGAAAGTGAGAATGACAGAGAAGTGCACTTGTGTGATGTTCCGGACAAAATCCAAGATGATGACATTTCCAGTGAGTCAATGTCAGTGTCTGAAGTTCTTCAACATAAAAAACTTAAGTATGACAATCGAACTCTAGTTCTGTCTGAGGTACCAGTGCAGAATGTGTTGCATCCACCAGATTTGAGCAAGCACTTGCCAGTTAAAAAAATTTACCAGACTATAGATAAACAGTCAACCAGAGTTCAGTTAACGGAAAACACAGAAGGTGAGAATGACAGAGAAGCGCACTTGTGTGATGTTCCGGACAAAATCCAAGATGATGACATTTCCAGTGAGTCAATGTCAGTGTCTGAAGTTCTTCAACATAAAAAACTTAAGTATGACAATCGAACTCTAGTTCTGTCTGAGGTACCAGTGCAGAATGTGTTGCACCCAGCAGATTTGAGCAGACACTTGCCAGGTACGAATGTTAACAAAAGTATAGATAAAGAGTCAACCGGAGTGCAGTTGACTGAAAACAGAGAAGGCGAGAATGACAGTGAAGAGGATTTGTCTGACGATCCAGACTACATTCCAGATGATGACATATCCAGTGACTCGGATGATGAAGAACTTCATCACGACGATGAAACTCTAGTTCTGTCTGAGGTACAGAATGTGTTGCACGCACCAGATTTGAGCAGGCACTTGCCAGGTACGAATGTTAACAAGAGTATAGATAAACAATCAAGCGGAGTGCAGTTGACTGAAAACAAAGAAGGTGAGAATTACAGTGAAGAGGACTTGTCTGACGATCCAGACTACATTCCAGATGATGACATATCCAGTGACTCGGATGATGAAGAACTTCATCACGACGATGAAACTCTAGTTCTGTCTGAGGTACAGAATGTGTTGCACGCACCAGATTTGAGCAGGCACTTGCCAGGTACGAATGTTAACAAGAGTATAGATAAACAATCAAGCGGAGTGCAGTTGACTGAAAACAAAGAAGGTGAGAATTACAGTGAAGAGGAGTTGTCTGACGATCCAGACTACATTCCATATGATGACATTTCCAGTAAGTCAGTTGATGAGGAACGTGAAGAACATGAGCACGACGATGAAACTCTAGTTTTGTCTGAGTTACAGAATGTGTCGCATCCACCAGATTTGAGCAGGCAATTGCCAGTTACGAAAATTGACCAGTTTATAGATAAACAATCAACAACTGGAGTGACAAAAGCGTGTGACCGACCATCCAGACCGTGCCCATTTTGTCATAAGTTTAAAGTAAGATTAACAAGACATATAAAGAGAGTACATAAGGAAGAGAATGTTGTGAAAATGGCATTACATGTAAATGCTAAGGAACAACGAATATTGTTTAGACAGTGCAGGAGAACAGGAATGATGAAGTACAATATGCATAAAATGGGCTCAAAGGATGGAGCTCTGCTGCGAGAACGCGTTCCCAAAAGTGGCCAACATAAGGATGGCGTTGTGTGTGATAAATGCAGAGGGATCTTTTCTCGGACGTGGTTTTATGGACACAAGAAATTATGCGTAGGAGGTAACTACACCTGTATTGAACCAAAGCCAGTACCAGCGTCTGTTTATTATAGCAGTGACAAACTGTCTGAAGACTTTAAACTGCAGATACTGAGCAAATTTAATCAGGATCAGGTAGGTCGCATCTGTCAGACAGATAGTATGGTGACAATGATTGGATCTAAGTTGTATACTAAAGTGAAAGCAAGAGTTGATAAAAAGACAGAAGTCAGGCGTTCAGTCATGGCTGACATGAGACGATTGTCAACATTGTATGTGCATTTCAAGAATGCATTTGGAAAAGAAACTGTGACACCAGCCAATACTAATACAAGAGTTGGTGTTGTGCCACAGCCAAGCTTTACAGACATGTTTCATCGGAGAAACTATGAAACTGTGGAGGAAGCATGCAGAGCATACACTGCAGGTGATGGTAAAGACAAATCAGGATTGATGATAAGTCTATACTACTTGCTAGTAAAAGCAGCAAAGATTTTGAGAGTTTATTACTTAACTAAGGAGGAAACTGTAACAGCCAATGCTGTAGCTGAATTTCTTGAAGTTTTGGCATACAACAAAAACAACCTGATTGGCGGAGCAGTCTATGCAAACAACAAAAACAGACAAACAAGATTGAGGCGACCACAGCAGATGCCACAGCGTGAAGACTTACAGAAACTGAGAACCCACAGTATTAACAGAATGAAGTCCATTCTTGATGATCCTTTCATGATGTTGACAAGCACAGAATTTGTCGAGCTGCGAGATATGACGTGCAGCAGACTGACACTGTTTAATGCGAGAAGAGGCGGCGAACCAGCACGACTACACCTGTCAGACTGGGCTGATGCCCGCAACAAAGTGTGGTTTGACATGTCAAGAATAGAGGCGATGTGTGACACAGAAAAGGAAGTTTTCAAGGACAGTATTATTATTTACAGTACTGGTAAAGGAATTAATCATCTTGTGCCTATCATAGTGCCGCCAGACACAGTTGCAGCAATTGAGAAACTTTCAGATTTGTCTGTTAGAGAGGCTTGTGGAGTACGGTCAGATAATGCATATCTCTTTCCAAGCACCCTACAGAGTGACGATCATGTTAGTGGAAGTCATGCTATCAAGTCTACCTGTGAAAACGCAGGTGTTGCAAACATCACAGCGACTGGAATGAGACATTTAACCAGTACCATGTATGCCAGCTTAGACATACCCGAGAACAAGCGCTCGGCTTTTTACAAGCACATGGGTCATTCTCGGACAATCAACGAAAACATCTACCAAACACCGTTGGCAGAGGTCGAAATGTTGGAGGTCGGAACTATACTTGCACAATTTGGTGAGTTTCATGATATGTTTCACTAGTGATCTGTAACCGTTAATGGGAAAAGGTGGTATAGATATTAAATTTTGTTTTTGGGACTCCAAATAGGAACATCCTTGGGCAAAAAAAGTGTCCTTTGATGTATTACACGTTGAAATCTGTGCCACAATCTTCGTTATAGAGTTCTGCAGCATGTTGACATTCGGCAGTGTGCACTACAGCTAAAATAACAGTTTTGACATTTGCTGTTTTAGATGAGCGATGTTGCCATTAACACATGTATAAACTTGAGTTTTTTAGCTGCTTCTTCCCCACCCTCTGGAACAATCTCCCTCAGGATGTTCGATTATGCGCTAGCCAGGCTACTTTCAAATCGAGACTAAAATCACACCTCTTTTCTCGCGCTTTTACCGTCTAGTCACTCCATGCGTCTGCACAATGATTCTTTTAAGATTCCTGGCGCTATATAATTTTTAAAAAAATTTGTATTGCCTACATTAATGTTGTTCATGTATATATGACATTGCAACACTCTTACTGTTCATTTATTCTCTGCGCGTGTTTTTCTGTCTGTTTAGTTTTACATATCTGTCCAAATTACTGTACCTTCATAGTGAATAAACGAATATATAACAAGAAATACGTTCTGTCCAACTCGGAGTCTGTCCAATGCAACTTTTTTTATTTTTGATCACGTGACGTTCATCCAGTTCAAAATCTGCTGCTGTGTATACAATTTCATGAAAATCGGATACTTTTTCAATTCTTCTTCTCGTATGCGTGACATTAACCATAACTGGTTAGTCACGATTTTTCACTGAGATATGGCAATATATCGATTTTCAAAATGGCGGCCGTCCGCCATCTTGCAATTTCTATACTACCATACGAGACCACCCACAAAGTCTATGTCGCTGGCTGCAGCTGCCTGTCAAATTTCATGTAAATATGATACACATATCTGAAGATAATTCGCATGTTTGGCTTGAAGTGGCTATTCAGGCCCCCAAAATAGGAGTTTTGGGGGACTTTGGACCCCTAAATGTGATTATTCATCATCGAGACCCCCTAAAGGCACATCCTTGCATAAATTCGCGTCTTTTAAGCTATCAACTGTAAAAATCTGTTGAGAGGTCTGACCTGTAGGCGAGTTGACAGAAAGTGTGACGGACACACACATCACAGAGACACAGATGCAGGTAAATTTATATTCTGTCCATCCATGCATAGTATTGGACAGACAACAAAACTTAGATATCGCTAACAAACCGCGCGGCGCTGCCACATCATTCTATGTCAAAAAATAAGGTGACCTTGAAATGACGTCGCGTCGTGTATATATAATAAACGTACAGTATCATTTTCACAACAGTAAAGAGCGGGAAAACATAAATGTATATGCAGTGTGTGCCTATAATGAAACATGCACTCGTGCAGTCAGTTTATGATGTATAACAATATGTTTGTCATTAAAAGACCAGTATTGAGTCATTTAGCTACACACTGAAGCACAGTAGGCCTATATGTACTTCAAATTATAACAATGTTACAACTGAACAGTGTGCCATATGCCAAAACAATGGCGACCTTGTTGTAGTTATTTTTTTTACAAAATTTCTGTTGCCTTGTCAGGATAAGACAACATGGGTAATGTGATACTGCAGATGAAGGAAGGCAGATGGCAGAAGTTGACAGAGTTGCTCATACACATTCCGGATGTGCAACATCACACTCACGTGCTGCAGCAGGTATAAATGTCTATGAAGTATGTTACTAGGAATGTGTAGTTGTTAGCAGATTTTGTAGTACTAACACGAATTCTTTGTCACTGTAATGTAGGTTGCTTTAATTGGGTTATCATCCACTACAACAGTCATTGCAAGTTTTATGTCAAAAATCTATGAATATGTTTCATGTGGTTTGCTTTGCGATAGCGAAAGCTTGTAGTTTTCAACATTTATGTGACGACGAGGATGATGATGAGATGCTAAAACTGCTAATGTGAAATTTAAGAATCAAGAATATCAGAAATTTCAAAATAAATGTATATTATACCGTAAGTGAAATGCACGGATCCCAACAAAATAATCGTCTGAACATACAATGTCAGCCATGATAACACAAAAGAAATTTCTAAAACTAGGTAAGATAGGTCCAAATACACTCAAAGTGGTTTTCGCAACGACTACTAACACAAGAGACAAATCTAGCACACCTAGAAGTTCTCTTTACAGTCTGTTTATCCACAATAGGATCAGCAACAGACTACTACGACAGTCTTACAATCTCTTGTAGTAGATAAGGACTGCTAAGACCCTAGATTTGACTTACAGTGAAAATCTGCACACACCCCGCTCTACTCGCTGGATACTTCCAGACAGAGCCACAATTCACACAGTGAATTTACCACCTGGTCTATCAATCCACTACACTAAGTAAGATTGCCTAGACCTGCACACATGGGAGAAAACATTAAGTTTAAACCCACAAATCCCCTTAGGTGACCTCTGTCAACATATATCATACACTAATGTGTACTCACATGTGCTCAGTCCGCTACACTGCCAGAAAGAGCTACTAACAATTCACTCGCAGTGAATTTGCTAACCAATCTAGCAATCTCCCACACTGAGAAAGATTAACTGGACACACGAGGTAAGATGACACGTATAACGTTACTTACGTCGTACGTTGCTCAGTCGGCCAAATCACCAGAAAAAGCGCGATCAGGGGAAAAACCTTTCCTTATATATTACAACGAACCTTCTGCTGTCTTCCAGACTATGGAGAACTTTCCACGGTAGCCTAGACTGACAAAAAAATAACTAGCACACTCAGAACTAGGACATCGAACCATTCAGCTGTTTCTATAAATAGCACATATAGTACACATAGTGTCTAAAAGTGGATCAAGAATTCCACCAAGAGCAACAAATCAACACACACCGCAGTAGGTAGTTCACTTCCGGCTTCATAGAAACGTCACAGTGTATGTCTTGTCTATGGGCACCAAGTCAAAAAAACTTGTTAGCATGGTAGCTTTGCGTACGGGTCGCGGCTGATGTGGTCCAATCGCAGATGCTTTCAAATTTCTAGTTACTGTTGTTGTATGTTTGTATGCTGTGCAACTGGTCATAGACAAAAGAAACTATGATGCTGCTGATGTCACTCTTAACTCTCTTACTGGTGAAACACCTCTCTTGTCTGGATCGGTTTCATCATCCTCAGCTGCAGCAGGTGGGCATACTATGCTTACCTGCAGATTAGATTAGATGTCAGTTTGAATGCAGTTGTTCATTGTTAAGATTATTTTGTTTCATTTTAAAAGTTTTTTTTCAGTTTAGTTGATGGAGGTTACAGTAAAACAACAACAACAACTTCGTTTTTACCGCGCAACACATGCATAGCGCGGACTATGCTGTTGAGAGATGTCTGTCTGTCTGTCTGTCCGTCTGTCACATGCCAGTATTGTGTCAAAACGGCTAAACATATCATCAAACTTTTTTCAACAACAGATCAAAATTTAGTATTATTGTACGCATTGGTAAATCTAAAACCATCTTATTTTTCGACCTGGAATGATGTGGCAGCGTCAAGTGATTTGTTAGCGACAGCTAAGTTCTTGTGTTTAACCGGCATAGTTTTCCAGAGTACTCCAGGTCTCCCAAGAGTGAACCTTACAGACAGGATACCCTTCCCGGTTTTAAAGCACTTGAAGGTATGTTGATTGAGATTACAGTGGTTTGAATAAAACTGTTTGATATGCAATAACTGGATGCAGATGAAGAAAGTCCAAAAGCGGTTCACACGGAGCACAAACGTCGTCGTGTATGTGCAGCACGCAAGTCTGTTTTGGTGAAAACATCTTCTGCTGGATTTGGTATGAAAATTTGGAAAATTGTGATTATCGCACAGTAAATTATGAGATAAAGCGCACTAAGTTATTTTTTATCACGTGTCAGCACACTGAGTCGCAATATTGATATAGGCCTAGCAATTCTGTCTGTCTGTCCGTAATGCTCCGGTATCAGATGAAAGCGGCTTAACATTTTATCACAGTCTTTTCACCATACGGTAGCCCAATCATTCTACTTTTACCAGCAGCAAACATTTTCACAAAATTCCGACGGGTTCACCCCCTGTGGGGGCGCTAAATACAGGTGGGGTATAAAAAAATTCACGATTTTCTACCAATAAGTCGCTATATCTTGCTGACAATATAAGAGAGTGCCATTGTTACTATAGAAGCTTTGAATGGCACCAGTTTCAATGATCTTGAGTGACCTCTAACCCCGATTTCAAGGTCACAATATTATTCAATGTCAAATAACTGGAAAACGGTACAAGATAGAGCTATAGTTACAATGGCAAACCCATAGAAAGTAATACATGGTTTATCAAACTGCGCCATTTTTCAATAATCTTGAACTACCCCAAATCCAACATTCTAGGTCAGATCATTCTTTGATGTTGAATATCTCCAAAATGTCTACAGATATAGCCATACCGGTTATTATGGAAGGCGAATAGGAAACCGTAATCACGCTTTCAAATGGTACCAATGATCTTGAGTGACCTCTAACCCAAATGTCAAGGTCACGATAATATTCAACATCAAATAACTCGACTAATAGTGTCGTGTATGATTTTCCCAGTGGTTCCGTTTCCAGTGACCCTTAACCCAGATTTCAAGGTCACGGGGATGCCTTCGACGTATTGTGTGCGCAGCCGACGCGCGATCTTTTTGCAATAGCTAAGTTCTTGTTTAGCTCCGCTAGAGCATAGCTATACGGAGCTTTTGGTGAGGGTGAATTCTGTTTGGATGTGTGTGTGTGTGTGTGTGTGTGTGTGTGTCAGACTTTCGCTACTCCTCCTACAGTTTTTGGCTAATTCGCATGAAAGTCGACACACATGTTCTGTGTATCAATATACACAAAACTGTGCAACATATTTTCAAAATTTGTCTTTGTTCCCCCAAAATTCAATCAGCAAAATGTGTCTGAAAATGATGAAATTTTGCTTGCAGTGTTGGAAATCCCAGGCATCATACTCTTCCACGTCGGCCGGATGTTTGTGTCATGTGTAATGTGTGTGATGATAATCTGGTGAGACCACTGTACTGCTGTCTACTTGTTAATTGTTAGGTGGAAGTGCCAGTGCAGACGACATGGAGTCAACGTGAGTCACGTGTTGTTTTGTCACTTTAGCAATCCATAACCTGCGTTGTAATGAAATGTTAGTTTTGGTTTCAAAACGCCAATATATTGCACTTTACTGCCTTTGTCTGTGATTTTCTGTGAATTTAGTCTTGACATGTGGAATTGAGTGTTATGCTGTTAAGTATATTTGACTGAAGAGAGACGAAACAACAACGATGATAGTCCGCATCACAGTATTTAATGTTGTTAAACAATGTTTCAACCGTAAATTGAATATTAACAGATAGCTGAATTTTTGTGCACTATAATGACACCTACATTTAAGTTTAATCCAGTTGTACCAGTGCATTATATTTATAGATCCATATGTCTGTCAGTATTTCGTTTTACGTGCGCCAGCCAGCACAGCAAAGCTGATGCACATATTAGCTACAGCAAGTCTGTCTGTCTGTCCATCTGTCACACGCTGGTATTGTGTTGAAACGGCTGAACCTATGATCATGCCAGATAGTAGCCCTGCATTTCTTGTTTCCCAGTACCAAACATGAGCCCCATAGTTGTAGGGGGTCAAATGGAAGGAGGATATGAAACCTTTGCGATTTTTAGCCAATAAGTTGCTGTATCTTGAAAACGGTACAAGATAGAGATATAGTTACAATGGAAGAGTAATAGGAACTCAGATGTGCTCTGTCAAACGGCATCATTTCCAGTGACCTTGAGAGACTTCTTAACGTCATTTCAAAGTCGTCATATTTTTTGACATGGAATGATTAACAGAACGATCCACTTTTGAGTGAAATGCACCATCGTCATTATTATGGGCCTAAATATGAGTCTGCCACTGATGACATGTTAAATATAAATGAAAACTAAAAGACGTCGACTTTGTGATCATTGATGTGAATAATGTTTGTGTAGAGCATGCACCCCTGTCTGTCCGTCAGCAGCGGATCATGCACCGTGTCTGTCCGTCAGCAGTCATGGTCATCCAGCACGTCAGCAACGCAAGTTCACAAGATGGGCGGCTGCAGAAACTGATGCGGTTCTTACCTATTTTGACGACTGGATATCTGGAGTTCGTGACCGTGGCCTACCTGGCAAAGCAGATATTCTGCAGTTCAAGAGAGATAATCCATCAGTCTCACATGACTGGACAACTGTTAGAAATAAAGTGCTCAATGAAAGAATGGCATTTGCAAAGCGCAAAAAGCTAAGACTGAATAGTTTGAGTTACTGAGTTACAGTTATCAGTGATCGAGTACTGACAGTTGTTCATAGTTGATAGTTGTAGTTAAAACTGCTGAGCTTTACACTTGAATTTCAAGCGTTTACATTGTGACAATCGAAGGAGTTTAATCGAGTATTATTAATCCAAACAGACTGTTTTACTGTCCTCACTGGATGATATTGACTGTCTATGAAGGTATGAGAATGAAGAATGTCAAACAGTTGCACCAAAATCAACATTATACACAGTGGTCGATAAAAAGAATTACGATTGGTCCTTAATCTTTACTTGCATATCACTTCAGTCAGTCACCCACCGACGATGAATATACTACATTTGTTGTCACCACATGGTTCTTTCAAGCTCAAAATGTACCAAAACCCGTTTTCGGCCAGGGCTCCTCTGTGGACCCTCCTGGGGGAGCACAACGCTCGCCCAGACGCCTTTGAATTGCGTGGCTACCAGATAGTGAGAAAAGTTTGATGATACGTTTAGTCCTATGATTTTTTTCTAAAAATTTTAACACAAACTGTCCGAGTCTGTAAGCTATTAGATGGAGCTAAAATATTTATGAAAAGTTCATATCTCTGGGTAGGGTGCAAGGACGTCACAGAGAGACGACAGACGGATTTACTGCGACATAAGGCGAACGTAACGTAGTAACGTTCGCCTAAAAACGCTTCACGAAGCAAAGGTCATGATGCAAGCGATGAAGCCTGAAGTAAGAACACTGTTTCTTGAAGTCGAATGGCTTGTTGATGTTGTGTCCGGTTTCGTCGAACGTTCATTTAGCTGCCTGGGGCGACTAACATGGCTGTGCAGAATGATAACACAGCAGCGTCTGAATTCTGTAGTTGTCTGCCACATCGACCACGAAGCGCTGGACATGCTCGACATTTCAGCGATTGCAGCTGAAATTGCGGGACGGTCAACCACTAGACGATCAGTGTTTGGTAACGGTCTCTTTAAGTAAGTAAGTAACTTAGTAAGTAAGTAAACAAAGTAAGTACGTTTATTGGCTGCTTACTTGTATAGGCTATGTATTGTATATATAAACTGTGTTCCAAAAAAACGTGACCACATTTACGATGATAATTTAAACAAGAACTGTCCGTTTACAAAGATTTTTGGCACACTTATTACCAAGAGTATAGGACATCGACAGGTGTTTTTATTCTCCCACCTCGACTATTTATTGCACCTACTTTACCTTGGGAAAACGTCAAGACCTAGATATTTAAAAAAATAAACAAAATCATGAAAATTTCACAGGAAGATGCAATTCTGATTAAATATCTCTATCTGTCAATGCAGTATGCTGCATGGAGACTGTTGAGTGAATTGCCCCACAAGGGTTGGAAACTTGGAAGCATAGACAGTCTGCTGAAGAGAATCCGCAAGACGGGTACAATTG
>Ga0209339_1000674_pt1 | contig 12907 bp, 7 predicted proteins | sample OlaalgELextract3_FD_187376 | JGI IMG/M metagenome (GOLD analysis project Ga0209339, IMG submission 187376) | Olavius algarvensis symbiont microbial communities from Tuscany, Italy - Type A ELBA extract 3 (SPAdes) (version 2) | ecosystem: Host-associated > Annelida > Digestive system >... | reverse complement strand
ACACTTTTTTCTCTAGTATCTAAAGGAACACAAAGAAAACATAGACAGCATTAAATCAGACACTTTATTTTTTGCCATACTGGTCTGATGCACCCTAGTGACCGCCTCCCACAGCAGCCCTCGGTTCTGCCCATATATTCAACAAGAAAAATGCCTCTGAAAGGACACATCGTCGCCGACGCGTATCAGTCACAATACGGGAATGATTTGAACACAAAATCAGCACAGCAAAATCCTATACCACATACACAAGAGGCACAAGTCTAATAGTTAAGCGCAGTCAGAAGCAAGCTAGACATGCGTAATTGCGTATATTACTGAAAATATAATTTAATCGTGGCAGCTAAACAAAAAGCATCCAAAAAGCAATGGCAACGGCAGTAGCTTATTCTGACACAACTACAACCTAAAGAAAACCTGATACAAACGTTCTCACAGCAGTAATTTCCAAACTCATTAATGTAGAATGACTGACGACAAAAGACAATAACACAACATTAGTAACTACAATCAGAACAACACAGAGAAGTGATCAACGGCCAAAACTAAGCTGTCATTGTTAATACATTTTTCTAAAATATGTAATTGATAATAATCTATATTTTAAGCATCTGTGGCTCACTCAGTACAAAAAACCATCAAAATCAGCATACCAGATATCTTGAATTAAACAAACAGCTGAAACTGGACTCATGCTTTGTGATTGGTTAGATTCGTTTACAAGCAAAGACAGTAAAAAAACTCTACAGATACTCCTCAACGTGGTCTTTGTTGAGATAATCTCTCTCAATTCACAAGATGTCTGATTGCAGTAGTTTTTCCAGCTTGGCTATGCTACCGATAAACCAAACATACAACTAACACAAAAAACCGAGACAACTAAAAATAACAAAAACAAACTGATCCTGGGTTAGAAAATAATCCTGGCTCATTTGCCTCGTACAACACTGGCCAGGAAACAATCAGGTCTCCTGTAACAAAAGAACACCTCCTGAAGCCCGCACGGGCTAACGAGCAGCAAGACTATTATGTCCCACCTTTATACAGTGAACTGGCTTAACCTACGCCCATAGTAGTCTGTTTAGACTGTTGACTTTCTTGCTTACTGAGTGCTGTGCTACTGACAAAACTGCCAACAGGAGATATTACAGTCACTAACGGACTGTAGGAGAAATGCTACTAAATCTCCCAAAATCCCTTATTCCGCTATGGTGTGGGAAATGAAAAAGTGATTTGGAATCCATATCCGGGACTATAGCACCAACAAAAGTTAATTAGTTCTTTCGACTGGCAGCCGAATCATACGAACACCAAGTTCAAAGAAATCGGCTTTTACTTTTTCACTAATCCGGCTCAGAGACAGACAGACAGACAGCATCGATCACATAACCTCCATGGCGGAGGTAATAATAACCCTTTATGAGGTGTGATAAGTAACTTCCTGGCCCACCCAATACAGGTTCACCAGTCTATTTATAATGTAGAAATATCCAAAAATTCTGATTTAGTTTAAATACGTAGGCAACTGGGTATCGTAACAGACATTTACGATAAATACGCCAGAAAAATTGTCATCAACAGCATCACACTTACAATAATCCGCATTCACGCAACATAACAACATGCAGCGGTACAATGCAATATTTTACAACGTGGTGGCTAAGTTAGTACTGTAACTAGGGACGTCAGAATTCTGTGCCAAAAAATTGCAAATTCTGCGCGCCATTTCGACCCGTTTTTTCTATGGTACAATTGTCTGTGACACTGGTGTACTATCCAGAGTATCGTGGTTTGTTGGTCCACTTCAGTTAAGAGTTACTATTCAACTTACACTTAGTCTTAGAAGTTGTCTACCAACAACCGGAAGTTCAAATGACATCATGTGAAGGATGTTTATTGTTTACATTTGTGAAAGAAAATTAACGACGAGAGGTATACTGTGTAATTTTAACTGTTGTAAGTGAAAGGGTTAACAAAAATCAGCAAAATCTTCGCATTTTCTGCACCATTTGGTAAATTTTCCTCAAGTCTGTGCAGGACCCCAAATTCTGCACAGGGTGGCAGATTCTGCGCAAAGTTCTGCTTGCGCAGAATTGCAGAATCCCAACATTCCTAACGGCAACTAACAATGTAACGTTACATTTAATGATCTCTCCACCTTTGTTTAACTGGCCTATTAACACACGCTGGGCAAAGTCCCTAAAGATACCTCTGGATATTGCTGGACTGGCATTATTTGATGCTCTTTCCCTGGCGGTTTAGCTTAGTGGCAACGGCATCTCATAAGTTACTCTACGTTGAGCTGGGTTAGTACCGAGATGGGTGACCGTTCGTGGGTATACCATATTGGCCTTTAACCAGCCACCCAGGCCAACTCAGCCTGGCCATACTTCTGTGGGTAACCGCAACGAGTAACGGCAATGGTCATGCACGGCCATCGCTGGGAAAGAAACAGTGAGTTCTGCGTAACAGCAGGCCATCTTAATAGGACCGCCGACATACTGGCATAATGGGTACAAGGCACTGGCTGTCAGATGAGTCAGCCATCCATTCCACTTGCGTCGTATGCTAGCTCAACTGGGTTTAACTCTTGCCGATTCAAAAGCACAGTAAAAAGGATAAGCTCTCACATAACGGACCTTGCTGTGTATGCGCTAGCGGACACAACCACCTAGCAATGTCAGAACAAGGACGGCAAAGCAGTTACATACAACTTAAGTACTTACGACGTAAATTTATACCAGACAAAATCACACCAATGTACACAGTATATTACACAGCCGCAGACAAAGACTACAAAGTATAACTTGAAACAAGCACAAAATTGTAGGTTTCTTTTGTAAAATAAATGCTGACAGCTTTCATCACAGGAAAGGCATCCATAAAAACTGTGTTGTGTTAGACCTACTGGCATTTTCTTCATGTAAAGAATTCAAACTCCAAAAATAAATACGACTGTTCTCAGCAACTTGTAATGTGTCACAAACTTTCAGTAATGTTATCAATATAGCGCAAAGCTGTGTTTCAATTAACAAAAATATTCTAATACTATGTGAACTAATCTGCTGCCATCTTGGTATACAGCAGATTGTTATTTGGTCAAATTTAATCTACAAAAAAACGTCATTATATCTGAATAAAACAATGAAACACATTTCACCAAAGACTCGACAATATTATACACAAAATGGTCCCATCTGTGTTCCTATAATGACAAGCCACATCTAGCAGCACCCTCCTGAACTTGACGGTTTGACCGGAGTGCTGGCATTGATTTTAACGTTAGATCGTTGATCGGCACTCGACGATGCAGCCGGTCCCGTGCGACGTTTAATCTCGGCAGCCATTGTCAGAAATGCCTGTTCTACGTTTGTCGCATTCTTTGCACTGGTCTCCAAGAACGGAATGCTCAGTCCGTCGGCAAACTCCTACATAATTTTCCGCTGTATGCTTTACACCATGACAGTAACAAATTTAGTCAGACAGCATGAATAAACATGCAATAGGGCTCTTTAACGGCACAGTGCAGCAGCTATTTAATAGCAAATAAAGTAAGTAAAAGTAAAGGGATAAGAAAAGTTGAATATACATATCATTTTTGAAAGTGTACTGATGCCGCTAACCAAAAATTATCAAAGTTAGTCCATCCTTGTTGAAACTACGGCTCGCCAAATTTGGCGATTTTGAGATGCAGTGTAGTAATCAAATCCAAGCAATGATCATACAATGTCGAGACTGTTGTGCTTTGTCTTACTAACACACATCTGCTTTGACAGTCATTTTACAGGTTTATCTGGCTTTGCCAGTGATGCTCTAAAGGTCTCCAAGGAAACCTATGAAAACTACTACAGCAGTATTTATTGTTACAGGCTGACTCTGATGCCAGGCAACAGCGTAAAAGCAATGAAGGCTGTCAATTCATCTCAAAATGGAAAATTGCACGATATGTAATCTGACAGGCTGAGACGACCAAGCCCTGGAATTCACAATCCAGCACACTGTGGCCCGGTCCCAAGCCCGGGTGACTTGGGAGGGATGTGGCAGGAGAACCATGGGGTGGGACGTAGGTTATCTCGCTGTCATCTGTGTGGCTGATGGAAGTCAGGCTAGAGGTCACACAGTGACAGGCGAGAGCAAGTGAGTTTCAGCAACCAACATGTGCAGTGGTCACACAACCAACTGGTGCCACTAAATATTGAAATAAAGCGAGTGATCATTTTCTGGTACCAGCTCACCTGGACTGTCCCGGAAACGGCTGTGAAATGTTTGTTGTTAATAGGCTGAGATGACTGTCAGATGTAAAAAAATAAGTTAACACCTGTTGGCCTTGAAATGCAATACCTGTGTAGTGCAGTTATGAAAAACAATGAAAAGTGTCAGACTACAGTGCTACATACAAACTATCATGCTGTGCTTTGGCTCAAAACCTGTAATTAACACGTTCTTTCTAAACTAACAAACCAACAAGCAGTCAAAGTATCCGACGCGAACATCCAGACAAAATGCCTTGCACCCTTCCACTCTAGGGCTTAGACACCATATGGAGCAGAGCAGTAACTCTGGCTGGACATCTTTCCCAAAGCCATCAATAGATCACAGCAGGGATTGAATTCAGCTCCACCGGATCAGAATCCATTGCCTCAACCACCGGCTGTTCTCACGTCATCCTGCAATTACTTGAATTTAACTCGACATTTAATTCGACTGATACAGATAGACAATCACTGCAGAGTCTACGGCAGCTTTTAAAACCAACCTTTGCCGTTGTGTAGTCAACAACCTTCTTAGCGGTCATGTCACACTTGTTGCCGACGAGCAGCTTGTTCACATTTTCACTAGCATAGCGGTCGATTTCGCCGAGCCACTGACGAATGTTATTGAACGATTCCTGTGCAATGCACATCAAAATATCTCAAAGCCTTCTTTCTTTCTTTCTCCTACAGGGCGGCACACGATTCCTTCGCATGCCACCACTGAGGCCTGGCTCACTGGCTGGCCCAATGCGCATCCCCAGGGATGGCACTAGTGTAGTGTAGCACGACACAAATTAGGCTAGCCTAATGGTGTGTGTAGTGTAGTTGTTGCGCGACCTCCCTTTTCAAAGAGTTTTAGAGAGAGGTGTATACAAGGGCTAAGGCAGGGAATGGTAGTGGAGACCTTGTGCCATGATATTTACCCTGCTCAGCCTATAACCACTGTTTCTCTGGCAGCTAATACCTCATGCCATGGGTCCCTGGGTCCCATTTAGTGGTGCATGTGAACAGAGCCATTAATGACCGGCCAGTGCATACAGCAGAATGCCATCTGTTATCAGTGGTTCAAGCAGCGACGACGGTAATACTAAGCATCTCTAAACCCAGCATTAGCCAATGGTCACAGATTAAAGAGGACACTGTCGAACCCTCTGTGCTTGCCCAAGATATTATTCTCTGAATATGCACTTAGTTGACCTGCATGCACCAACAAGCCGCCGAGGCCCGGACCTCCAGTGGTCTGGCTGCCAGACAGGCCATGCACACTATAGTGCAGTGACTTACCACTGCACAACGAGGGCAGACATGTATCAAAGTCACATTTGTAATATCTAAAGCTACAAACCTCACAGCATGTAACACTTAACATACAATCATACCGACATTTTAATGCTTTTAAAGTCACTGCTTCACATTTTGTTGTGAATATTTTCAAGATATTTATAACTCCAAAACAAAATTTAAATTTAAAGTTCAAAATGAAAGACAATCAGTGGTTCTTAGTATTACTAACTTGCCCAATTTCTTCACACCAATAAATTTTTTTACAAGTATAAATGGACAACATTATCATAAATAAATCAAAATCTGTTTAATCAAATGCGTAACAGATTTAAGTAATGGCTAAAATGTGCAGGTTAAGTAAAAACACATTCCTCTTAGCTTCACTTACAAATATAAGAAAATATATGACATTTTTTCATACAAGTTTTAAGACATTTCATTACAGTTAAAAGACAATCATTTCATGTAAGTTCAAATGAATTTAATTACTATTAAAATGGTTGTTAAGGCAAGTCCTTTAAAGTCTCTAGCGAACAACTGATGTACACACTGGACACTGGCCTTAAAGCTGAATAAATTGGTCACTCACTACTAGAAACCTTTTCAATCTTGTTGCCGCACTATACTGGAGTCTACAGGCACGTTAAACAAAAAAAGAGAAATAATTCGACTGCATGAAGCTTCATCGCCAACAACGTGCATTTGGTCTAATGGAAGTATTTTATGACTCGTTTTGGTTATCCAACGAAATGAAATATGAACAATTAATAAATTTAGTTCACCACAATTGGTTAGTTTATGAACCACATCCCAGAAGGCTTTGTACTGTCTCCTGCGATTGTTAAAACAACTTATGTATTTTCTGAGTTTTGTTAGAGTAAATCTCGACTCTTTTTAGCACAATATCAACAACAGCCATTTCTATTTACACGTTTTATTTGCTGTTTTAACTAACTGCTATAAGTCAGTCGACACTGTCAAAATTGAGGAATAATTGATAATAATTTATCAAAGCAGTAATGGAATTTCAACAGCTGATGACGTCAAAACTTTGTCACCTGATCTGTTACATCATAGACGACAATGATGCCGTGTGCACCGCGGTAGTAGCTCGACGTGATAGTTCGGAATCGTTCTTGACCTGCCGTGTCCCACTACAACCGTATCAGCAACTGCAACTGTTTTGTTGCACCGATCAGATATTACACTTTTAGATATGACTGTTAAGTGATATTTCTAATCACAAGATCACTTATGAATTTTTAACGTACTACGCAAAACACATAACAATTTCACGGTGACCGATGCCGTTCATTTCACTTAAAACCACCCATTAAAACCACAGAGCAATGAACCATTATACAGCAATGTGGTGATTTGTAAACTGGCTGTTGATGGGTGGGCTATTACATCATTTGGTAAAGCGAGGAGGAGCCTGGATGGGCTGTGGCCATACCCAGTCCCCTCCCCACTGTACTAAATATAACAAGCCGCCCATCAACGGCCAACTTCACATTATTCGATGTGTCACTAAAATTACCTTTGCATTCTAAAGGGTTAAATAACTGCGCAGCAAGACACTTAAACTTAAACTATAACTAAATAATAATAATAATAAGCACGACAATGTTTATGGTGCTGTCATCATGGCAGAGCCATTGCGAGAGTTCACCCGGTTCATTTGATGAATGTATAATGGCGCCAAGCGGCCGCCGACCCAAGACCAAGCCAGACGACTTAGGCTGTGGGTCCGCCTGTACAGGCTGCCAGAAACTACACCCACCATCGCCATTTATTAACCTCAGCAGAAAATGAAAGACAGAATTAAGATCATTATCTGATTCAACTGATTAAGTCAAGAAAATTAATTTCTACAGTAATGCAATACTTAAACATCACATACTTTAATTAATGGAAATGACTGTGTGCCCGCGCGGGCACACTGACAGTACCCGCACGTGCGGGCACCGTAAGTGTGCCCGCATGCAGTTAAAATAACATTCACCAGACGGCGAAAACAGCATGCAAATTACAATACACCCAAAAAACATGTGAACTTAAACAATAATTTTTCGGTAGGGCCAAGGGACTGGGGGGGTGGGTGTTAACGTGGCTAACAATGCATAACTGGCACTAACCCTTACTACTGAGCCCTAACTGACCCACGAGATGGTATAATACTGAATAAGTGCTATAATACTATAACTGGCACTAACCCTTACTCCAGTACGCTAACCGACCCACGAGGCATGCGTAACACTTACCGTACCAGCACGCAGGCATGCTCACGGTGCCCGCGAGCTGGTACACAGCCACTTCCTTAATTAATTGACTGCATCTGTCAAATTTCACAAACAAGATGAGAAGAAATACAAAAAAAATTTAAAAAATCAACTTACAATCTGCAGCTTAATCGTTTTGCCATCTAAATCAATTGTTCTAATTTTCTACAAGAAAAACCACCAAAAAACACACAATTATGTAACAAATTGCTAGTAATTTCACGCAAATCACTTCAGTACATGATTCTATTTACCTCCAGAACAGACAGCAATTTGTTTAAAGAAAATGTTCCTATTACAACAAGTGAACTATACAATGATTTTCAGCACAACAATTCACAGATTCACTCCAAATTGCCACAATTCTAAGCTATATAAACCAAATTATGTTAATCCATAAACAAGACATCATCAGTTTCATTCAATACCGGTAACTCTTTTTTTCACCTTTGAAAAATAAACTATATTTAAACATAGCATATTCAATACATGGTCTATATCCATTCCATGTGTTGCTGATATTGCTTACTAAATCAATTTAAAGAATTCAGTGCTTGTCTGCCAATCTGCAGACCTTACAGTGTCTCAAAAAATGTCCCAAGTTTGCTTGGCTATAGCTTTAACACACATCCACCAACTTTTACAATTTTTTGCACATGTCACCAGCAGAGATTCAGAAATCGGCTGCAGGTATAACTTTCTAAAATACCTCGCTTTTACTTACTTTATAATGCTCTGAAGTGAAATGACGGAAATGACGCGTTTCCAGGTCACTGTTATAGCGTCAACGGGAGCGTTGTGTAAACATGGTTTTTAGAGCTAACGATAACGTTTTAATTAAAAGTTTGTTCCAATCTGCCACTGAATTGGTACAAACTTTTGATTACAACTAAAAACCATGTTTACACAACGCTCCCCGTGATGCTATAACAGTGACGTGGAAACGCATCATTTCACTTCAGAGCATTATAAAGTAAGTAAAAGCGAGGTATTTGAGAAAGTTATAGATGCAGCCGACTTTTAAATCTCTGCTAATGACACGTGCCAAAAATTGTAAAAGTTGGTGGATGTGTGTTAAACCTATATCCGGTCAAACTTTGGACATTGTTTCGAGACACACTGTACATGTAAATTTAATACTATGCAGATCACAGCGATCTAGCAGCAGTCACTATATATACAGCCTTTGGCATGGGCTGCACACCTTCACTGGTGCCTAGGTCTACAACTGAGCCTTCTACCCTTTGTGGGGCGGTAAAATGAGTACCAGCTTTCGGGCTGAGTAATAACAATAAATGGTGATGGTGGGTGTAGACTATAGCAGCCTACAGGTGGACTCGTGGCCCAAGTTGGTTGGCTTGGTCTGAGGTTGTTGGCCTTACTACTATTATTACTAACATTATTATTATTCTGTAGACTATCAATAACTAAGCCACTGGGGTATATGATCAGTATACTCTGGTACCAGTCCCAAACCGGGTTAATTGGGACGGCAGCGACAGGAAGGGTATAAAGTGTAAAATCTGGACTGAGATTAATAATTATCTGCTCAGCTTCAGTGTGCCATTCCTGCAGTAATGACTGCTGGCATGCCAGCCGGTGTACCCGAGGACAAGATCACGGTGGGAAGGAGAGCAGTACCTCCTGGGGTCACGCATAAATCCAGAATGGCTGATTGTTCGGGAGCCGGCTCATCCACGTTATCGTGGAAAAGGGCCGTAAAGTGAGTGAGCCGCTGTTGTTGTTGATATCGAAGCTATCAATCTGTATTGTTCTTAACAAGTCTCTTCATATTTATCAGAAGATAACAGTTAATATGACTGATCACACGCAGCTTAAATGTAACACGAACAACAGAGAGGCACTCACAAAGTCAACACCAATCGTACTGATGTAGCTCTCAGTATATGTATCGTCCTACAACATCCATCCACGTAACAAGTGACAAAATGTTCAGGCTTCACAATCATAATACTAACTATAACTGTGCATACTGTCATTAATGTTAACTTCACCAAATCCTGCAAATTCAACACAAACACAAAACACAAAAGCATGCTACTTATAGGACACATACTAGTTCTCTACACAATGTATGTAACCAATGAGAAAATTCTGACATCAACTGCTTATTAGTAAAGACAGCAGCCAGCAAACACATATTACGAAACACAAAGGATCTCATAAATTCTACAAGATACCATTAACAAGAAGTTCTGCTGTTGCAGAGAGACTGTGCAATGCTTAGTGTCTGTCTGTAGTTAGCTTCAGCAGTACAATACCTTGAGCGCTATCTTTTATTATTAGCTGCTTCGGCTTCAGATTTACCAGTGCGTACAATTAAATTCTGTTCTGTTATAAACAAGGTTCACTGATGCATGGCAGCTGTGATACACTTTAGCCCACGGTTGAAACTGTTGATGACACGTCACCAGTCATCAATGCCAAAGCCAGATATTGGTCAATAATTGCAATTTTTGCCTACCACACCTGCATTTGATGCCCCCACTGGGGGGGGGGTTCCCATCGTAATACTGCTATAACGTTTGGTACCAGTACGGAAAAACTAGAATGCTGTGGCTACCTGATGGTGAAAAAAATTTGAAGATATGTTTATTGTTTACTCATTTCGACAAAATACACAAATGTGATGGATGGACGGACAAACACTGCATGACAGTATACACCGTGCTTATGCTGCATGTTGCAAATTCCGAGTCTGTAAGATGCAACATTTTCTGGAGCAACTGTCTGTGCATACACTATCAGTGACTCGCAGCCCAGGTGACATTCCATTACCATACCTTAAACACTGAGCAACCAACTAAAGAATGTAACCAACATAAAGAAACGAGAAAGGTTTCAATGGAAATCAACTTCTCAATAAAGTGAACAAATGGGCATTTTAAGTATGTGAGGCAAGGAACAGATGGTCAGTGGCATATGGGAACAGTTACCACAGTACTGCACACCTAGCACTGTGCCGTGTTATACTCAGTTACTCACAAATACAGACGACATATACAGAAACTTCTTACTCTACACAACTGGGTAGAGTTACCTGTTGACAATGTTTCGATGTCCGTCGGACATCTCAATGTCAACAAGACGTGATCAAGATGTCCGACGGACATCGAAACGTTGTCAGTAGGTAACTACAGTTGTGTAGACTGCACAGTAAGATGTTTCTGTATGATGATTATGCCAACTGAATGAATCTATTCAACACTACAGATGATGTAAGTACACACCGCAAATCGTAGCAACAGACAAGACTTTCCCACACCAGAATCTCCAATCAGCAGCAGCTTGAACAGATAGTCACTGTCAAAATAACACACACATACACACAGTCTTTCTGCTGAGACACTTAACGTCAGTTTAACTTCACTATTACTAGTAATCATACCAAAGAAACTATTCCGGTAACTCAAGACAGCTGCAAAACAAATTTAAAGTGAGTTAGGGCATCCACAAAACTACAATAAAACGTTGTTGGACTGCAGTTTTATTGTAGCTGTGTGGGCCGCTTTAGTCACTAAGATTCTCACAGCAGCTTTGGAACTATGCGGTAGTATAACGCAATCTGGGATAGAGGTGCGATTCCTCATTAGCACCGTGAAATTCTTGCGAACTGAACGTATCTTTTGATAGGTGCAGTGTCACGCACTGCACCTATAATCATCGTTTCTCTTTACAAAGAGGGTTTAATCTGTGCATTAGATGAGGCAAGTTTGTTATGTAAAAGATAGTGCAACATTCCTTTGAATTACACGAGGAGAGTGCATTGGCAAGGTCGACGCTCACACGCGCTGCCAGACACAGTTGACCGAGATGGTAGGCCGGCTGGCTGTCAACTGCAGTGCACAAGGCAGCTGATCATTGACCTGAGACCACCAGGTCCGAGGGTCAATGATCATCTGGCTTGTGCAAGAGACACCTCACAGCCAGCCGGCATATCATTGAGGTCAACTGTGTCTGGCACTACTGCATGTGGGCGTCAATTCCAGACATGTGCTCATCTCCTCATGCAATTCAAAGGAAACGTTGCAATATCTTACTTAGTCAACGATCTGTTCGCGCCGCAGCTTAAAAATGTCGAAAAACACGGATTTCTCTTATATCAGTGACGACGAACTGATTAGATCTGCATCGTAGCTCATTGAACAACTTGACTGCGACTTCACTGTTGACGACGATTGATTTACAGCAGTCTGTGATGTTCTTCAACGATTCATCGAAGATTGCCACTGGTGGCGAAAAACGATTCGCTCCACCGCTGGATCAGATGGAATGTGATTTGCTGCGGCTTAGCCATTTTCCAAAGAAAACAGTCGACAAATCCATCTGGGCTGTGACTGTCTTCGGCGAATGGCAAGCACATCGCAACATGCTTCGTTTGCAAGATGCGTCGTCATCGATGGTTTATTTGGAGACGTTAGTTTTTGGTTATTTTTGGTTAAGTGGTCTTAATAAGTTTTAAATATTGATCTTGTGCAGTTTAGTAAGTTTCGTTATGTTAACTTTTGCATATGTTCGTGATGACTTGCAAATCGCGGTCTTGGCCGTTGTTGAAAGGTTCGTGCATCAGTTCGTCGGTCTGTCAGTCAGTATGTCTGTCCGCGTGAGCCTGCTAATGTGTGAAAATGGATAAACATGTTGTTACGATATCAACGTCGTATTGTAGGCCATCATTTTAGTTTTTTCACATATCAAAACTTTGTCTACATCCGACAGGAATTATCCCCAATGTGAACGTGAAATAACTTTGTACTGGTCTTTAGTTCGGTGCTGTGACATCATATCACTGTATGTGACAGACAGACAGACAGACAGAATTGTGATACATCTAACTGCAAAATGCAACGTTTCGTAATAACCGAGTTAACCAACAGTTTTTGACTGCATGTTGAATACGTTTTATAGGGCATGGCTGAAGAAAATCAACCAATGACGTGTAGTATATATGTGACCGCCCACGACTAAAGCAGTATTAAGTCGCCAAAACATATTTTTCGCTAGAGCTGTCAGACGATTGGCCGAGGTCAAACTGTCACTTTTGAGTTATCATTGCTATCATGAAATATG
>Ga0209339_1000673_pt1 | contig 12913 bp, 6 predicted proteins | sample OlaalgELextract3_FD_187376 | JGI IMG/M metagenome (GOLD analysis project Ga0209339, IMG submission 187376) | Olavius algarvensis symbiont microbial communities from Tuscany, Italy - Type A ELBA extract 3 (SPAdes) (version 2) | ecosystem: Host-associated > Annelida > Digestive system >... | reverse complement strand
CTTGAAACCTGATTCCGCTTCATCTGCTAATTTCCCGTAAAAAAGCTCGAGGTCCACTTTTGATCTAGCCTTGTAGACCCCTTTCAGTCTTTTCCATTCGTCATGGTTGCCTTTAAGTCGTGCTTCTTTCTTCTGGTCGATGATGTCCATGGTCTCTGTCGTGAGCCAAGGGCGACGCACGGCTCTTTTGACGGGAATATTTTCGGCAGCTGTGGATAATAATAATAATAATTCAAATACAACGTTTATGGTGCTGTCATCATGGCAGAGCCATTGCGATAGTTCACCCGGTTCATTTGATGAATGTAGAACGGCACCAAGCGGCCGCCGATCCAAGACCAAGCCAGACGACTTAGGCTGTGAGTCCGCAGTATAGCTGCCATAGTCTACACCCACCATTTCCATTTATTATTACTCAGCCAGAAAGCTGTTACTCATTTTACCGTCCCACGAAGGCTGAGTCGACCTAGTTGCCTGGTTACATACCGAGATGGTTTACCCGCCCACAGATGGTCACCCATCCTAGTACTAACCGGGTCTGACGTAGCGCAACTACGTTGATCGAAGCCAACGCGTTACAACTAAGCCAAACCGAGCCAAAAAGCCAAACCAAAAGGCGCAATGAACCCACTTTTGTTTTCTTACATAACTCTTAGAAAAAGTAATTTATTTGAATGAAAATTTCAGACAAAATCGCTAATGAAATGATGACTCTAAGAACATAAAAATAATTTGTATTCTTTTAACTATTCTTTGCTAGCAGCGATGTAAACCGGACGTCAGTAAAAGTGTCGTTACAGCAATGAGATTTACCATTGATGATAAAGTCTCATTAAATGGATATGAGTGAAAAATTACGCAGAAAGACGCTTGCTTAAGATGTTTTTGTCAGAAAATGAAGTCTTGATGGAGGTAAAGACACTGGTCAAAAAATATCAGTGCGAGACTTTTAACTTAGTTGATCTTTGCAGTGGGGTGGGCATTGTGTGGTCTACCACGACCCGAACACGAGTCAGTGATGCCACTGCTGTCACTTTTTCCATTAAATGTTTAAACCCATTAAAACTCTATCCTCTGTCAGGAAACACCTTCAAAAAGTGGTTTGCTTCATATTTTTATATATTCACAAGCATTTTATAATAATGTTATCTCCAACGGTAAATCTTATTGCTGTAATGACACTTTTAATAACATCAAATTTACATCGCTGCTAGCAAAGAATATTTAAGAAGAATACAAATTATTTTTATGCTGTTAGAATAAGCATTTCATTAGCTATTTTATCTGAAATTTTCATTCAAATTGGTTACTTTTTCTGAGAGTTATGCAAGAAAATATAAGTGGGTGTTTTTTCTGAACACAGTGTATAATAGTCTTACGAATGAACTCAACTCAGCTCAACAATAGCCACCCACAAGTGGTGGCTTGCACGAAGAAAGGTCATTTAAAGAACTTATTGATATCTCTGATCCTTCATAAAATAGTGAAGTCTTCTTCTAAAGGTCCCAACTGTGTTGCAGTGTAGTAGTCTTTCAGGCAAACTGTTCCATACATCCATAACTCTAATAGAAGAGAAAAATTTTCTAATGTCTAAATTAACTTGCGCTTTACATAGCTTACTTTCACGCCCTCTGAGATCCATAAATGACGTGGTGAAACATCAGTATGTTTCACCTCATCACCTTTGAAAATCTTGAACATCTCGGTGAAATCCCCACACAGTGTTCTAGTTTCAAGTGTAGTAAGAGATAACTCCTTTTTAAAAATTGCTGTAAAATTCTTAATATATTTATATGACTGTAAGTGAAATCTTTAAATTAACGTTAAATTGTATCCGGGATCGCATCTGCCGTCGTCTGTGCAGTTAAGTTGTGAATTCATTCGCTAGGCGTCAGCACCTGTTTGACATCGCGGCAAAACCGATTGAGATCGATTCGAATTTTCTCTTTTATCCTGTTCCCTTGTTTATGTACCAATTTCGCCCAAAACGTAATAATTTAATCTGTCGTGGTAGCAATTACGTCCCGCGAATTTCATCAAAATCGGTGAATTATTCTTGCAAAGCGAAAGAAATATTTGGCGTGGGACAAACAGAATACGGGACAGAATGGCATGCGCGATGGACAAGTCAAAAACATAATGTCTCCGGCTGCGGAGGTATTTATTACGTTTTAGTTCTAACTTGTCAGTGTAATATTGCACGTTACAAAGCATATTACTCTAAGCTAAATTTTTAGACTATTAATTGAGAGTTTCAGGCTTACGCAGGCGGACTGTGCTTTCTATATCAACAGGTTGTTGACAAATGATGCTCGTTTGGAACACAATTCGACGAGTCGGACTATCTGGACGTGGCGTGTTGTAGGTTCGCTACAAATAAGACATAGTCAGGAATCGGACGAAGGCAAGTACGAGTGCGTGGCTGAAAACACCGCCGGAGTCGCCTACTCGTACGCCGCCAACCTCTACGTCAGAGGTCAGTCCATTGCAGTGTCTGAATCTGAACCCCGCGGACACTAACTCGCCTGGACAGAACCCTCTGGATTAGGGTTAGGTTAGGGTGATATTTAGGTTAGGTGGTGGTGTTGGTGTCTCCGAGAGGGGTTTATGTCTGGGGGTTATTGTTTGGAGGGTTATGTCCGTGATTCTTGCATTACAGTCGGCATTTTTCAATGAGCAAGCTGATAACTTCCTTTTATATTTAAAACTAATATTATAATAGTTAAAGTACTATTTGCAGCAATAAAATGATACAAGATTAACAAAGTTCTCACCGCCATGATTTTGTCAAATTTATAACTATTTTTTAAAATTATACACATAAATTTATGATTATTTATAATTGTATGTAAGAACTCAAAACAGCAGAGGAAGATTTGTAAAAGGGAGCATTTGTAACTGTTGTCGGACCGGTCAGTTACAAAGACAAACAATCAATCGTTCTTTCGTTCTTTCTGACATCAATAATCTCAGGCCGACGACGGCGACGTCGTTGACGACGACGTCGACGACTAGAATGCAGCGTTCATTATCGTAGGCGTTTATCTACTCGTCGAGAGCGGCGGCGGCTACGGCGGCGGCGACGAGCGCGTGATGTACGGCGGGCAGGTCGTGACGCTCGCCGACAGGAGACGCTGGATTGTATGATGCAGTAGGGTCCTAGCATCGCTCGTGCAACGTGACGGCTTGGGCACTGTCTGTGTTGTTGAGATGCGTGGATAGTCTGGCGTATAACACGCTAGTCACAGTCACTGACTAGCCCTTAACCCTTTAATCGCCACATTAAAACCGCAAAGCAACGGACCATTATAGCAATACGGTGATTGGTACACTGGCCGTTGATTGGTGGGCTGTTACATTTGGTACAGCGAGGAGGGGACTGGGTGGGGCCGCAGCCCGCTCAGGCTCCTCCTCGTTGTACCAAATGTAACAGCACACCCATCAGCGGCTAATATACCAACTTGGTATTATTCGATGTGGCACTATAATTGCCTTTGGAGTCTAAAGGGTTAACGGCCAGCGAAAGACAACGTATAATCAATGTTGTGCCAAATGTGATACTAAACAAGTGGAACCACAGCCCCATTGCGGGGTGCTGCCATCTGGCGAATTTAAAGGCATGATCTCAGAGCCATTGCGTGTCTATTCTGAAAGTTTCATAAAACCTTTTTATCGTAATGTTGCATGGTTACAAACGTCGTTAGAAACCCGGGCGACGAGAATCATAGCTACCCGCCCACCATCCTGACGTCCCAGGCTGGTCCCAATACGTCACACTCAATAGACGTCAAAGCACCATAGTGTCACACCGTTGACGGCTTCTCTGTGCGCCGGCCAGCATGTGCCGAAGCGTGATGGCACATCGTTTCTGTTTAATGTTGTCTGGCTTTGGCAGCAGCCGCAGCTCTCAGTCGGTCCGTCCGTCGCTAAGTTCAGTCTTCGTCTGAAAACGCCTCAGATTATAAGACGCCACATCCGCCTGACGATTGGCGTCAAGTGACGTCATCCACTGGATTCCGTTAACACCTGGCTACTTTTGATTGCAATCCGTCTAAGTAATCTGTTTATGAATATCGTACTAAAAACTACTAATGGTGTAAATTATAATTACACTGTATTCTATTGTGTTGTGTATTACTCTTTTTAAAAAATGTTGCTAGATAATAACATTACTAGACCATTCCACGATAACAAGAGCGAAGTGAAACGGGCATCAGGATGCTAATAAGGCATAAGACACGGTCTTTAACTCTTTGAGGACCACAATTAAAACCGCAGAGCAACGGTCCATCATACAGCAATACGGTGATTGGTACACTGGCCGTTGATGGGTGGGCTGTTACATTTGGTACAGCGAGGAGAGGACTGGGCGGGAAATGTAACAGCCCACCCATCCACGGCCAGTGTACCAACTTCGTATTATTTAGTGTGGCACTATAATTGCCTCTGAATGCTAAAGGGTTATTAGTTGCCAAAAGGGTACCAGCTGACGGCAGGTCTGCTTTCTATTCGACTTGATATGTTCGGCTTGTTAACAGCACTCAGTCCGCTTGGTGGGCTGAGATGATGTTGAAGTAGGCTTAGTTTTTGGTGAGAAGTGCAAGTTAATTTTGCTGGTTTCTTCGGTAAATTTAAACACAATTGTAACGGTAACGTTACGCACGTAGCATGGCGGAAACGTTCGCAGGGAGGACTGGTGAAAGCCCCGAGTATTAATTTCTCAGGCGAGGAGAGTCATATCACAAATGTACAACATAATAGCTGTGTGGTGGATTATGGACGGCGTGTGATGCTCGGTATCACGTCACTTCCTGGACCGCCAGATCCTGGACTGTCTGATCCTGGACCACTGTACTGTAAAGTATACCCTTGAAAGCAGAATACTGACCATTTCTATTTCTATTCTGTAGAACAATAGAACAGGTAGCCGAACAATGGCTATTTAATGTTGAAATGTCAGTTCCTGAACCGCCAGATCCTGGACCAACAGTTCCTGTACCGCCAGATCCTTGACCGCCAGATCCTGGACCACTGTAAAGTATACCCTTGAAAGCAGAATATTGACCATGAACAATGGCTATTTAATGTTGAAATGTTTATGCTGAAGAGCAGATCAAAAAATACAACTCTGTGGTATCGGCCATGCTCGCCAATTTATGTTTATTTTTGCAACGATCTTTTTGCAATCAACAATTTTTTGTCGTGCAGTCAACAATGTAATTGCAGTAGACGACAACAATGTTTTTCCTGTCATGCCGTACAAATTCTGTTTTTTTGTCAATGTCTTAGTGACTGTAACATGAAAATAATTACTGTTGAGCAGAAACAAGTGTACAATAAAATGTTTACAGATAGCTGTATTAAACCGTTCGAACGACATTCTTAATCAGCTTATCTAGAATAAAGCTGTCCCAGCCCATTGATCACCATTGCCACATTCTACTGGGCAAACACATTATTTTATGGTTTAATTAGTGCTTTACGTCATAAAGCTGGTGCGCTACACTACAGCATCCATGTACGTCATGGCGGTTAGAACTGATCTGTACATGAGTCAATATTCGGCTTTCAAAGGTATACTCCAAGTTTGCAGTGGTCTAGGCTAGAGATGCACGACGAAATATTTCACTTTGAAATATTTAAAAATTTCATGAAAATTTTTTAATATTTCAAGACCCCTTTTTTGAAATATTTCATGAAACTTTTAATTTTCATCAATATTAAGTGATTTAAAACTTTTAAAAACATGATTAAAGCATACCAAGTTTACTTACTTTGTTGCAGTGAACCACACGCCAACCCACCGCGCATTATCACAGGTCGCAGCAGCAAGAAGTGGCCACCGCTTTGGTCCTGGTTGGCGGCGACAGCCGGGACGCCCGCGCCATTCATGGATCCAGCAGATCGGCGATGGTACACCCTTCAGCATTCGTGCTGAATGGTCTAAGGCTCGTCGTCGTGGCCACTCCGGGTTGACGCAACGGGCCTCTGCTGTCTGCGCGATCTGATGATGATGATGAGTGAACTATACATAATACAGCCTGCATAGTCCTTCATCCGGCAAAATATTTCGATGGTGTGAAATGACTTAAACAAGCAAACCAAGCAAGTAGGCCTGCAGATAGGCTTAGGGAGCTGCAGTATGCATAAATGAAAGAAAGGTAATGTTTGACGTATAAAACAATGTTAAACGGGTGAGTGTAAAGCCGGAAAAAAACATTGTGAAATTTTTGAAATATTTCAGAAATATTTCATGAAATATTTTATGAAATATTTCAGGGCAAAAAAATTCATGAAATTTTACATCACTAGTCTAGGCACATCACAATCAATTATTAAACAATTATTAAACAGTCTCAACATCATACGACATTAACACAACGAACTCTGACAACTATTCACACAAGAAATGCGACTACTACTACTACCAATTAAACCATAACGTCTCGGCCTACTGTCTGAAATTGAATAAGAAATAGCCATTGTTCATGGTCAATATTCTGCACTCTCAGGAACTGGCGATCCAGGAACTGACGTTCCAGGAATTGACGGTCCAGGACCTGGCGGTCCAGGATCGAACGGTCCAGGAACCGTCAGGTAGCCGTGATGCTCACAGCTCGGTTATGCGTCGTATTTATGGATTCGAATAGCGTATCGTTCACTGCAACAAATTGCCAGTGTGCACGCAACGTAACACGGACTAGAACAGTTTGGTGGTAGCATTACAGTTGCATGCAACAGTGGCGTTGAGCGGTGAAATTACCTCTGCGTGTCTCACACAGATGCAGATATTCTATGTACAACGGTCACGTCGACGCGTATACTTCTCGCTGTAAGTTGAGGTCAGACACTGGTCAGTGGTCAGTGATCAGCACAGCAGCACAGCACAGTAGTTTATTTGCATGACATGACAACAAACATAATCACAAGAGAAATACGCCAAAAGAATCATGCAAACGAGGTCCTCGAAGAAGTTGAAAACTTACAGATAGAGGACCTTATTTACAAATTTATCTAAAACTCAGAACATGTATCATACTAATAACAGTAACCAACTCAAAATACAGTCGTCAAAATTAACAACACATGTCATGCATAAACAGTAAATGAATTAAGCCAGCAGTACATTTTTATAATTACGTTTAAAACTATGGATACTGTTTGATGACCTTAATTTCACATCAAGAGAATTCCATAACACTGGACCTGCAATACGTATGTGTGTGATCAGTGTGGTCAGTTGGAATCAGTGCAGATTTTATTGCATCACAGACGACGATGACGTAGCCCTGCGTGTGACTTAAGCTAGGTGCAGACGACCCATACGTCTGGGCCGTACGTACGGCCCGGACGTACGGGTCGTCTGCACCAGCCTTTAGACCTACTAGAACGAAATCCCACTAGAACGAAACGCTAAGTTGCTAACCATAACCCTAAACCTAACCCCCAACTCGTCGCATTAGATCTAAGTTGGCTTTCGTTCTAGTGGGAGTGGGACGTTCCCCTGCGTGTTGGTCGATCTGCTTCTCCTCGACCACTTGGTCATTCGCCGTCGGTCACCTCAATAGAAGTCACGCGGCTGGATGGCGGACAATGCAGCAGATAAACGTGCACTTTCGTTTTTAGTCTTTAATCTTTCTGCTGACTCCTGATGGTAGACTTCTTGCACGTTTAATATCTCAGTCGGCCCCCATGCATAAAGATATGTATCGACATATTGTTCAGTTGCGTTCTGTCGACTGTTTTACAAAGATTAAAGTGAAGTGAAGTGAAGTGCCGGTAAGTACCACATGTTTGGTGAAATAAAGTTGTATATACACCATGTCTCAGAAAAAAAAACTGTGCATTTTTGTTTCTGTCAGAACTTTATCAAGTTTCCATTGTAAGCTGTATAAATATTTTCCACCTAACCTGACCCACGTCACCGCCTTACCTTGCGGAACCCAGATGTTCTCAATTGTTACATAACGTTGAAATGTATTATTTGCAACAAAGTATCTGACGACTGAATTAGCACACAGTAAACGGACTATGGTTTATTTAGCAGAGCTATTAGTTCGTCATGACAGATGGGCTCAAAATTGTCATAATTCGTGCTCGAAATGTGCCCCGTGTACACGAACAGAAGCGCCTAGACGACGACGCGTTTCTTGCATCTCTCTCGCTGCAAGAAAGCGACGGTGTCGCGTGCTGATGTGCCGGGGTGCCATCTAGTTGAAAAATATAAAAAAAATTGTCTCCGGAAAACTTGTGCATGTCTGACAGTGGCCTCTGAGCAAGAAAGTTGTCGCGACAGTATGCCCTCCTCACTTTGACACCAATTCTTAGCAATCTGATTGTAACAAATCCAGTGTTAGGTCAAAATTTAGAACATCCGCCTTTAACAAGGTAGTGTAGTGACATGAGTCAGGTTAGGTGTATAATGCATGTATAGCATACAGTTTCGGCCATTTTGAAATCTACCTACCAAAACTTATTAAAATTCATGGAAATTTGACGAAGTTCTGACAGAAACAAAAAATGCACAGTTTTTAGACACGGTGAAGAAAGTCGACACTGCATGGGCAGACAAAATTTTAATGACTTCATAAAACAACATTTTGCCACGATCTTGCCTCCCCCCACCAATGACATCACCCCTCCCCGCACGTTGTCGCCCAGGGCTACGATAAATAATTGCTCACGACGTTCCACATGGCATCTCCCGCACCGTCCAATCCTGTGGCACTTCCTGAGAAAAGTTCAGGGAGAACAGGCAGCCGTCCAGGTTACGCACCTTGCAACAACTTGCCGGCCGTACCTTTCGCCGTATAAAGACAGCGTATTACAATCTGCAATAACGGCGATTGTGTTTAATTAAGCAACACATGTATAATAAATCACTCAATGACCGACGCATTGAGCGGGACGGAAATGAGCGGGGCGACGTGATGCGGGGAGGCATCCTGGCTCTCTTCCCTAACGCCAACACTGTCGTCGATAGATCTCACATTCTCAGAGAAAAGCGGAGTGAATCATACTTGCGTTAGACTTGTCGCCAGAACCATATACTTATTTTTATAACCCAAAAACTTTGAAATCAGCATTCACTGGGGTCACTGTAAATGCAGGACCAGAAAATAATAGGAACACGGGTTAGTGTAACACGCTGGACTTGATCAACGTAGTTACTCTGCGCTAGGCCCGGTTAGTGCCTAGGCGGCTGACCGTCTTTGGACGGGTAAACCACCTCGGTGCAGAACCAGGCACCCAGGTCTACTCAGCCTGAGCCCGCCCTCTGTGGCAGGTTGGAATAAATACCCGGCCAAAGCTGGGGAAGTAAACAGGCACGTTGCGTGATACACCAGCCCGTATCCTGTTATGAGCTGTTATGGGCGCCGTGTTGTGGCTGCCTCTTCTGTTAGTGGACCTTGCAGTAATTTCTTACTTAGGCCACTTCAAAAATTCTTGATTGATTGATTGATTGATTGATTGTATCCGTGGTCTCGCAGTGTGGCCTGGCTGAACGAACTGGCTAGCGGAGATCAGCGTCGACTTACGGGAAGCGGTAGCGCATCTGAGGCGTGTTTGCGACGATGCGCTATACGAATCCGCCGTTACTTTACTACTTTACTTACCTAAGAAATAGGAATGCGGCGAACCCTTTAAATTAGATAGTGCCAGTAGACACGAAAGGCGACAATTTTTGCGCGTATAACGCTGCCAAGTAACGGAGGGAGATCTACTTCGATGCCACGTTCAAGGTAGTTCCGGACATCTACTGTCAGCTATACTAACAGTGTTTATTTCTTGTGGCGCCGCGGCGTTTCCTGTCATGTACGCACTGATGACGTGGAAAACGCGCGCGCGATGCACGATCTAGTCCCGGTGTTTGTCTCTGAGCACGTAATGGCCGACTTTGGGAGGTGTCTGTTGCTGCTTTTCTGGAAGTATTCGGTAGTATCACAGTGTTCGGTTGCTGGTTTCACTACTCTCAGGCTGTGTTGTTGAAGCGCGTGAGCAAGCTGGGCCTCAAAGAAGACTATCAGAACCGCAATGACTTCAAGGATATTATTCGCTGCATCGTGGATGTGCCACTGCAGCCTGCCGCCGACATCCCGACTGGTCTGCAAGAGATTCGTGCGACCATCTGCAATGACATGCAGATGGCTCGGTAGCTACAGCAGCTGGTGACGTACGTTCAGCGTCAGTGGATCGACGTCAGGAGCGCCACAACTTTCAGCGACTCGTCGGACACGCCTGACAGATGCAAAGTCTGTCTGATTCAACCGCGTGCTGGTGTGACTCTGGTGCCTTGCGGGCATTCTCGTTTCTGTGCCAGTTGCGCAGACATGGACAGTGGCTGACCGATATGCCCAACCCCCATACGTATGGTGCTGCGTCTTTACGCTTGCAGCTTTTACACCGAGTGGACACAGATGGTTTTGTGACTGCTCGTATGTGTATTCGAAAAACTGATTAACTTGCTTGCTTTCCTACTGTGACAGTTTCTAACGTATTCGACATTGTATTACATCGACTGGTCAGTGACTGTAAATTACGCGATCACGCAAATTTCCACTGCAGAGCACACGTATAAACATTATGATTTCATAATTGCCTACTAATCAACTTTCGGCCGTTGGTCCTCGATTTGCCGGTCCTGGTGTTCTGGTCCCGCATTTTCAGGTCCTACATTCTCCAATCAATCAATCAATCAATCAATCAATCAACTGAACTTCTACAGCGCCTCCTACAAGAATGGACGGCGGCGCTTACAATGTAGACGTACAATACAAATAGGGTGCCGAAAAGTAGTAAAAAAATTTTAATGAGCAGCGTACACGCATAACTTAGCGTATAACGTGATACCACCCTGACGTTTGGTCCTGCATTTTCAGTCAACCCATTCACTGTACTGAACGCGTCTCAAGTTATGAGTAGTTCACAGCAGCCAGTTCGCCGTTGTTGCCGAGGACGTCCTCTGCCGGTGCGCAAATGCTATTCACAGTAAAGTGAATCCACGCGAGGCCATTATTGTGGACTATGTTGACGGTCGGTGATAAAGACGCAGCAGGGGAAGAGACCGTCGCGTTACGGCCAGAATTCCATTAGTGCGATTCTGTACCACACGGAAAAACATGGTTTATCGAACTTTACGTAAAAACGCTGTTGGCGAACACAAAGATAAGTCAACAAGAAACTTAGCAATCGCTAACAGGTTGCGCTTACCATCATAACAGTCCTGCTGGTTGAATACAACAATAGAAATAGGCTAATTGCTCACATATGACCGTTATGACGCCAGACCGCTATAATTGACTTCGTACATTATATTGCATAGTTAATATACAGATGATGAAACCGTTCACTGGTACATGAAATGACCTTCAAATGTCACTCAATGTCATCGGCAATGTCATATTTCGTTACATCGCCTGGACTTAATCAGAGACCGGAAAAGTAGGATACACTTATTTTCAGAGAAATACTCGTATAGCTGAATTGCTTAAATGATCTTGAAAGTCGATCAAGGTCATGGGCGATGGCACAATTCAATAGGCCACGTACCACTTCGTATTCGTGGTCTGCAGTAACCATATGTCTGTCTTGTATCGTTTCTGAGACATTCAACGTCGACTAATAGCGTGCCGTTGAATCTGCGAATTTGTACTTGTACTTGGAGATGATGAGCTGCAGAGCCAATCAGCTGTAGACGCCCATATCTTTCCAATGCTTGTCCAGACGGTACATCTGTGAATCTACAGACCCGGACTTATCTTCTTACCGGTGACAGTATGAGTCTGTCTTTATTCACTTCTACACAGCGAGCCCCGGAAGAAGCTATAGCGCGTTACGTTCATTCAAGGTCATTTAAGGTTGTCGAAATTGGTACCAATCGAACGCCAATATGCGATTTCCGATTAGTCTTCCATTGTAATTGTATGCCGTCCGTATATCGTTTCCGAGACATAATGATTTATTGATAGAAAATATGCGTTTTTCGCTGTTTCACCCACCACAGTCCCATTTGTAGCCATCGCAAGACGGGTTCTTCTGGGACCCAGGGTATGAAGGTTGATGTCAAAAACCTAGAGTCCCAGGGCCACCCGAGTGAAAACTGCATGGTTCTGTGTTCATTAGTTTTGAGCCAATACCAGCGTGTGACAGACAGATAGACGGACACGCCGCCTGTAGCTAGTCGAAGATACTTTTAACAAGTCGAATATACGCTCGATAAACGGAAAACAAATCGAGTTTCTGTGACTGGGCGAATGCATCTTCGACTCCGCCTCGATTTGTCGAGTGTGTCGTTTACAAGTCAAAGCCGAAAACTTGTTGTAAAACATGTTATACGACAAGTCTTGTCGAAGTCGAGCCAGTGGAACGTGACCTTTAGACGTAACGACCACATCAACGTCGGTTGACTGGATGAGTATGCGCCGACAGACAGACAGGCGGGAGTCGATCGCGTTGGATCACTGATGCCAGATGTAAATCAAGCCGCCTAGCGAGGTGCAAGACGACGAGGAAACGTCGACTTTTATTGCCAGCATCAGCAGCAGCATCGGCAATAGCAACACGCATTGACGCGATGGTCTCTGTCGTCCAAGGCGCTTGACGATGCCCCCGCCTCATGCATACTGAACAGGTGCGCCCTGCGATATTCTGGCGCGGCGCCGGACACATCGCGCGCTCTCAGCGAAATGGTATTCCGCATACGTCGCTGATCTCTTGACGTCGACGTCTGTGAACCGTCGACGAAGTCTGTCACCTTAAGGGGTGTTTATAGCGACACAACTCAACTCAACTGAACTCAACTCGACAGCGTGAACAACAGTTGACTCAGTTTGTAGGTCGTGACGTCATAAACAAAAACACGACTGACTTGGCTGTACGCTGTTCAACTGGGTCAGTTGAGTTCAGTTGAGTT
>Ga0209339_1000672_pt1 | contig 12928 bp, 13 predicted proteins | sample OlaalgELextract3_FD_187376 | JGI IMG/M metagenome (GOLD analysis project Ga0209339, IMG submission 187376) | Olavius algarvensis symbiont microbial communities from Tuscany, Italy - Type A ELBA extract 3 (SPAdes) (version 2) | ecosystem: Host-associated > Annelida > Digestive system >... | reverse complement strand
ACCAGGTAATGGGAAAAGAGAGACCCAGCCTGGAAATGTTATGCCTGGGAGATTTAGTGCTAGGTCCGGCAGTTTATATACTGACAGTCAAAGTCATAGACCAATAAGTTGGGTGTTAAACTCTTGTCATTGAGAGTAAAAGATTAGAACAGATTTAGATACTTAATCTGTTTTATCCTATTAATACTCCTTGTAGACTATAGGATAGGTTTGATCTAGTCAGATCATTGCAGAGTGGGTGTGATTTTGCGGTTTTCTATTTTAAATTCCGTAAAACTTGCGTGTCGTCAATATCGTAGTAGTGGGAATTTTCGTAAATTTTCCCCATACGTATTAAATTCAATATGGAACCGCTAAGCCCAGAGGTTAGGCAAAAAGTTGTTAAAATGAGTGAAGCCCGACTGCGGCAAAAGCTAGTGCAGGCTGGATACGGTGAAGTAGATATATCTACATTTGACCAGGCTACCCTACCTGAGTATCATGCCACGGTGTTATCGGCTGAGACGGCATATGTTCCTGCTAAGGGGAACAAGATGAAGATGAAGATGAAGATGGTGGTGGTGATAGTGAAGAGGAGGCTGAGTTTGCTGAAAGTAAGGCAGATGTGCAGCATACTGCCGGTGGGGATATGTCGGTTCAAGAGAGGAGATTAGAAGAGCAACGATTGCAACAGGAAGAGCAGAGGTTGCAGAGAGAGCAGCAACAGAAACAAATGAGAATGCAACTAGAAGAACAGAGGTTGCAATGTGAGCAGCAGTGGGAAGAACAATGCAGGCAGAGAGAGTTCGAGGAGAGACAATGAACAGAAAATAGAGCTTATAAAGAAAGCACTGCTGTGAAGATTAAGACTTAAGGTGATACCCTGAGAAATACGATTGCTAAGATGCCTAGTGATGGCATTGATGTGGTATCGTGGTTTGTCAGTATTGACAAACTGTTCAAGCAGTTATCAGTTCCTGCTGATCTCCAGGCTATTTTGATTCGGCCTTACCTTTCGGACCGTGCAAAGCTTTTAATGAGTAAGTGCGACCCGACCCACTCTGCAAAATATGAAAACATTAAAAGTTTTCTATTAAAAGAATTACATTTGTCTCCAGCAGTATATCTGAAGAAGTTTAATTCTTTAATTCAGGACAAGAGCGAGACATATACTCTGTTTTCAACCCGACTAATGTCGTTGTTTGAATACTATCTAGAGTCAAGAAAAATCGGTCAAAGTTATGACAAACTCACTGACCTGATGGTGTATGATAGAGTAAAAAGCTGTTTCAGCCCAGCTTTGTCTCGTTATATGTTGTCACTTGAGACTAATCACAAAGAAGGTTGGATTGGCCGACAGGGGGTAGCTGAGGCCCTAGATTCGTACTTGGCGAATTTACCGGAGAGTTCCGGTAGATCTCGTTTTGTTCCTGTGCCACAGGCTAAAACAGGAATCAAACCAGGTAATGGGAAAAGAGAGACCCAGCCTGGAAATGTTATGCCTGGGAGATTTAGTGCTAGGTCCGGCAGTTTATATACTGACAGTCAAAGTCATAGGCCAGTTCGTGCACCAAGACCTGTACCGAGACGGTGCTACTTGTGTAACTCACCGGCACATTTAGCATCAGAGTGTCCTCAGAGAAGCAGCCACCGCGGCTTTACACCGAAGTCTGTTTCCAGACCTCAGGTGAATTTCTGTAGGACCAAGCAAAAAGCTGATCCGCCAAAACAATCAAATGATGGTGCACGTGTGACACGTGACCGTTCATAAGGTGCTGCCACCTGTAGTAATTGTAACCCAGTGAGTGGTGCTGGTTTGCAATATGAGAGTAGCTGTGAATCCAGTGCAGCTAATGCAGTAGTTCCTAAGTGTGATTCTGCAGTCAACCATATGCAGTTGGCCAAAGAAACCACGTGGATTGGTAATAGCCAAGACCATGTGAAGCCATCATGTGATGATGGATTAATGAGTAGCCAGAGTGACATCGAACCTGACGAGATTCTACAAGACGGATGGTCTTGTTTGAAATATATTGAAGTAGATGTTGAGGATCTATCAGACACTGTTATAGCTTTAAATGACAGTGGATCTCAGCTGTGTGTTGTGAGAGCTGACACAGTCAGAGCACTGGACTTGCCTGTATTTGGTCAAGTCAAACTGAAGGAAATATCAGTTAATCTGGTGCCTGCGAATGTTGTTAAAATCCCGGTGAAAAACTTAACTACGCTCTCATTCTTGGCTCTGATATAGTCGATAGGTTAAATCAAAAACTTATGGACAAACGTTTTGCTGCAAATGAAATGATGAATGTTGTTCATGATGATAATGATGATGATGATGTTGATGAGAATGAGGTCACAAATGATAAATGTGACAAAGATGAAAGTGAAAATGAAAATGAAAGTATCTCTGATCGACGAAAAGCGTCTGCAGAGATATTAAGACGAGATCAAAAGTCAGACAGGTCACTGATGAACTGTTGGTCTTTAGCTGATCGACAAAGAGCTGGATATTGTATACGAGACGGAGTCTTGTATCGTAATTATAAGTATCTAGGCCAGAACTATGAACAACTGGTGCTCCCAGTTAATCGTAGACAACAGGTTATGAGATTGGCTCATGAAATTTATACAGGTCATTTAGGGGCCAAAAAGGCTAAAGAAAGAATTAAATTGTCTTTTACTTGGCCGACCATTGCATCGGATGTGCAGAAGGCATGTGAGTCCTGCCATCAATGTCAGAAAAAGAAAAGGGTGGCAGTTTGTGATAAAGTGTCACTCATGCCTATCAAAAAGGATAAGGTCACTGGCAGTAAGGTCCCAGTAGATTTTCAGGGCCGCAAAAATTCAGAGCTTGTCAGCATCAGAAAATATCACAAACAAGTCAGTGAGGTCATGTGTAACAAGTTTACAACAGGCCATGACCAAACTAAAATAAATCACTGTGCTGTGATTTATAATGAAGACCATAATGTTGGATCAGTAGATGCCATGCACACTGATCAATTTCAACAGCCAGAATTGTTGCCGAGTCAAAGAATTGTCACATCTGTCAGTAGAACAGAGGACCAAACTTTTGGCTCTGTTAGATAATTATTCAGAAAATTTTTCTGAAAATCCCGGATTAGACACCGTTGACCAGCATGAGTTTGATAACTCTGCTGATTGTAAGCCTCCGAGGCTAACGGTCAACTATATGTTAGAACATTTGAAGCCATTGATAGAGGCTCGTCTTCAAGAGTTGTTCAGGTTGAGCTCTGTGCACCCTCAAAGAATTAGAGGGGGACCACAATGAGATGTGTTTTGGGGGCCAGTAGAGAGTGGGAGCAAAATAAGATGTGTGTAAGGCCCAAATGGCTTTACAAAAATTCAGAAACTGGATTTTTGGACAGCCTACCACGGTAATATATAGTGATCACAACCCACTCACGTATATTACAGAATCTAGAACAAAGAGTGCAAAATTAAGGAGATGGTTGTTATCTCTGCAGTCGTACAATGTCACATTTAAATATAAGGAGGGTCGGAAAAATATGGTGGCAGATTGCCTATCAAGGCTGGATTCTGCCACAGAATGAAGTTTACCTGTCTAAAGAGAGTCTACCCAGATATCTCTTGTGTGTATATAGTTGTTGTAAATATTTGTTGTGACATTCTGTACTAATATTTTGCTATTTTGTATGTGTTATGCCGTATATTGTGTACCGGCGGGACGTGTTGGTACGGAGACAAGACTGCAAGAGAGAGACAGACTGGTGTATGATGTCAGCTGATTTAATGAACTATGATAAACAATGAAGTCATGGAGTCTAATGTTATGAACAGTGAAGTCTCCACTAGCGTCGTATCTGATGATCAGATGAAGTCTCGTCTTTGTACTCACTTTTTGATCTATTTTTAGATATTATGTCCAGTAACGAAGTTTCTAGTTGGCCGAAAATCTAGGCCAAGGACAGGGTAGCTTGTGAGTCTAGCAAGGTGTGGAATGTTCTAGGAGTTTTGTTAGTTTATAAGTGATGATCGTGCGATCGATCTGTTCTGGTCCTGTTGTGATAGACAGACCGTGTGTAAGGAGAAAACTAGACGTTCTAGTTAGTTCTCTGTAATAGTATTTGTGAAAGAACATTACTGAAAGTTTGGACTATCTTACCTAGTTTTAGGGATATTGCTCAGTTTCTACATATTGTTGATTTTGTGTTTATTGTTAGTTATTTCTTTCTTATGTCATCTGAACGTTTCACTTAGAATATAAATTTCTTTTTGAAATTTTGGAGTTTTAAACATTGAAACATTATAATAATAGATATCATCACATTCCCTCCTTCATAGTTGTCGCAGACAGACTGTGTGTAAGGAGGAAACTGGATGTTCTAGTTAGTTCTCTGTGGTAGGATTTTGTGAAGGAACACTATTGTGTATTTGGACTTTCTTACCTAGTTTTAGGTATATTGCTTAGTTTTCACATATTGTTTCTTTTGTGTTTATCGTTAGTTATTTCTTTCTCATGTCATTTGGACGTTTCACTTAGAATATAAATTTCTTTTGGAAATTTTAAAGTTCATAATAATAGATATCATCACATTACCTCCCTCATAGTTGTCACAGTTTGTTTACGAATTCGGCTTCTAGTTATTTTGCATTTCACCTTTTCTCTTGCCTCAAAACTTTAAAACTCTGTACTCTTCCGTTGGGAAGCGCGATCTGTTGTCATCAAGATTTAAGAACGAATAACTCGGTCGCTAAAGACTCTTTCGAATAAAATTTGCAGTATCATTTAGAAGTCATCCACGGTCCTGCTACCACAATTTTATTGTATTCCGTTTAAATACAACTCTGCACTCTTGGTTCCTACTATCACTAACATAGTTAATCTTTCACTCAGATCTGGTAACTTCCACCACACTCTCAAAGAATCTGTCATATCACCTCTCCTCAAGAAACCTACCTTGGACAAAGATGAACTCTCAAACTACCGCCCAATTTCCAACCTCTCTCTTATGTCAAAAATAATAGAACGTGTCGTTAAATCTCGTCTCTCTGATCACCTTACATCTAACAATCTGGTTAATCCTCACCAGTCTGCTTACTGTAAACATCACTCAACTGAAACTGCTCTGCTATACATACATGATCACCTTATTAACGCCATAGGCTCACGAAAAATTTCTTGTCTCTGCCTTCTCGATTTATCGGCCGCCTTTGATACCATTGACTTACTCGTCTATCTTCTTGGTTTGGCATTCATGGCACTGCACTAAACTGGTTCAGATCCTATCTTTCTTCTCGCTGTTTTTGGGTCAAATGCAATAATGACTTCTCCTCCCCACATACTTGCCTCTGTGGTGTCCCTCAAGGCTCAGTTCTCGGCCCTCTGCTCTTTGTCATGTATACTACCCCACTCAGTACTCTTGTCTCATCTCTTTCTTTAAATCACCACCTATACGCAGATGACACACAACTTTTCCTCTCCTTCCATCCATCAGATTTCAACTCCAACATCAGTTACTTACTAAATGCTCTACAACAGATCTCTTGTTGGATGACTGCCAATCTTCTCACTCTCAACTCTTCTAAAACTGAATTTCTTTTTATTGGACTTAAACAACAACTCTGTAAAATACAGGACTGCTCTCTCACTACAACCCACTCCGCTGGCAACCTTGGTTTTATTTTCGACGAACACCTTAACTTCTCGGATCAAATCACTGCACTTTCTAAGTCTTGCTACTATCACATCCATGAACTTCGCTGTATCCGCCCATACCTTGACTTCAAAACAGCCAGCACCATTGCCACCTCCACAGTTCACTCTAAACTTGACTACTGTAACTCTCTCTATCATAACCTCCCAAACTGTCAACTTAACCGGCTCCAACACATTCAAAACTCTCTTGCTCGTGCTGTTGTTAAGGCTCCTAGATCCACTCATATCACTCCCATTCTCAAATCTCTCCACTGGCTAAAAGTCAACGAACGCATCGAATATAAACTTCTCTCTCTTACTTACAAAGTTCTTACAACTGCTCAACCTAGCTATCTTCACAACCTTATCTCTCCAACCTGCTCGCAGTACCCGCTCTTCATCTGTTGTCACTCTCTCGCCCGCCAACCATCTCCTCCTTGAAAATCACAGATCGCTCATTTAGATATGCATCACCTCGTCTTTGGAATCAACTTCCAGATTCATTCCGTCAGCCTCACATTCTTGCCTCGATTCACCTTCTCAACTCATCTCTGTCATCATCCCCACTGTCGTCATCCATCACTCCTTCACTCTTTCACTCCAGGCTCAAAACCTTAAACCTACCTTCTCAACAAATCCTTCCCACCGTAGATTTCTTTACCTACTAGACTGCCTCACGATAACGGGACTGGACCGGACCTATCACGCTCATCATTTTGTTTTTAGTTTCACATTTTAATTTTTTGTTTATACCGTGTGGTAGACTAAGCTGGCTACCCGTCAGTTTTTTACTGCACGTTAAATATACACTATCGTATCGTATCGTAACTGTTTGCTGCAAGTTCAGTGTTGTACTTTTCTGTGGGACACGGTATATTTTATGCCCAGAGTATACGTGACGTTCCGTTTATCTAAATTCTTTGAACTACTATACTTAACCCGTCACAAAGCTGGTTTGGTGTCGTCGACGTATACGGTCTCAGCAGTAGTTAATTTGTCTCTTGACATTGCATGTACAAGTGCTAATATAATGAAAACTTTAAGCCACGCTTTTTTAAAGTGCTTTGAACTCTACAAGAACATAAAATACAGAACTATTTAACACAACAAATATATTGCCCCTTTCTCCTAGTTTTCGTATAAATTATATTTCAAAACTAAAATCTGAAGACAACACATGTTAAAAGAAAGTTTTCTTACAAGTTTTATGCAGTAATAACAGTGTCTGTAATATTTGCCAAATTTTCACGCGGAATAAATACTTATGGTCTGTCTAATTACCGCATCGGACCTACTGCATCAGACCGCGGTGAGTTAAGGTTATGATTACGGCTAAGTCCGGTGTGGTACGATGCGGTAATTAGACAAAGCCGTCCCTACATACCGTCGTTGTTCGGTTGTGACGCTGAAGATTTCTGTTTCCGGTCATCGTTGTCCGCTGCCGGACGCCGCCACGTTTTGTTTCGTCGTTTCCCACTATCGGACGTCACTATGACGTCATCAATGACGTCTTCGCTGCCGCCTGTATTCTCTGCGTCGTCATACGCATCAGCAGCATTCGCGTATTCTGTCAAATGTTTCAGTGAAAATAAATTACAATCACCATTGATTCTGCTAGCGTAATATATTTAACGTTTTCGGATGTACAGTATAAACAAGAATGTCGCACTGCGAAGAAGCTGACCTGCGTTCGACTTTAGCGTCGTCAATACTACGAACAACGATTGTGAACAATAGATTCCGAGCGTCGCACTACGTTTACAACACTTGGCGAAACCGGCGGCGAGATGACGATTGTGCTCGGTTTACAGCAGCTGTGGTCTGACGCCAAGTCGAACGGGAGGTCGTATTTGCACTTATTTTGTATTTGAAACCCGAATATCTCCCTCATGGGAGCGTCTGGGCACGATCTGAATGCGACAACAGAATCAGTGATGCTAACTTCCTAATATTGTTCTGAAGTAACTTTGGGTCTATCTTGCTTAGTTTTCGAGATATAACCACGGCACGGCTAACGGACTACGGATGACGGACAACGGACCGACGTCGGCAACCATCACATAAGGCGGGTCAGCAATAAGCGAGTACAGCCTATAGGCGAGTGTTCTCGCTGTTTACCCAAACATGATACATGAATAGATAGTGCAAACCATTCCATTACTACCTTCATTCGTTCATTCATTTATTTCGCCAACGTCAACAATTAATATTATGCACATTAAAACAGCAATATACGGCAGAAACGTCTGCACTATACGTACAGCCTAACATATCGCAAAACCAAATACAAATACATCATCACACGGTCACACGGTAGTGAGACCAGTGTTGTAAGGGCGACGCGTCAAGTCAATGGGAGAAGGCCAACTTACCCCTCTCACCACACTCACAGCCCTTAACCGACAGTCACGAAATATTGCACACGTGATTACGTCCACCATATCTCCCCACAAGCCGCATTTAGTCAAGATCGCCCCAGGGGTTACTTCTCCCCATATAGCCAAAGTTACCACTCAATTTTTTTTCTTTCTTCTTTGTACGCAAAATCTTTCCACGGACCTAGAGCTCAGGCCATTGAACCGATTTTGACATGCGATACATCAACAGACGCGTATTCGCGCAGAGTAGTGCCCTTTGGGGGTCAGAACACAATATTTTCACATCTTCACCATCAAAACCACCCAAAAAAAACATTTTTGGGCACATATAATGGTAAGCCTATGGGAAATACATATTTGCATAACTGCATGATGCATAGAGATACGATGCTGAAATTTGGCATCCTGTTTGACCTTGCCAAGTACCTTGAGCACACACAAAAGTTTCAGAGTACGGGGTACGGCAGGGAAGTAGTAGCTCTCACATTAAATTTAGGACACCGTCTTTATCTCGGAAACTAGTACAGCTAGGAAGTTGAAATTTGGCACACTTATAGGCATTTATGCGTACTAGCGCCCGGTATAAAAAAAATTGTCCGCTAGGGGGCGTCTGGGGAAATCAGAGCCTCCACTTTTTATTTTGGGACCCCCTCCATATCTCCGTAATTAATGGCGCTAGGAACTTGAAATTTGGCACACTTGTAGGCATTTACGTGTATTAACGCCCCGTATAAAAATTTGTACACTAGGGGGCGTCTGCGAAAATCAGGAGCTCCCACTTTTTTTTAATTTGGAACCCCCTCATATCTCCGAAACTAATCGAGCTAAAAAGTTGAAATTTGGTATGCTGGTAGGCATTTGCAGGTACTATGGCTACATATAAAAATTTGTCGCTAGGGGGTGTCTGGGGAGATCAGCAGCGCCCACGTTTTATTTTTGGACCCCCCTCCATATCTCCGTAACTAATGGAGCTAGGAAGTTGAAATTTGGCACACTTGTAGGCATTTACGCGTGCTAGCTCCCGGTATAAAAAAATTGTCCACTAGGGGACGTCTGGGGAAATCAGGAGCTCCCACTTTTTATTTTGGAACCCCCTCATATCTCCTAAACTAATCGAGCTAGAAAGCTGTAATTTGGTATGCTGGTAGGCATTTGCAGGTCCTATGGCTACATATAAAAATTGACTGCTAGGGGGCGTCTGGGAGATCAGCAGCGCCCCCTTTTTATTTTGGGACCCCCTCCATATCTCTGTAACTAATGGAGCTAGGAACTAGAAATTTGGTACACTTGTAGGCATTTACGCGTACTAGCGCCCGGTATACAAATTGTCCGCTAGGGGGCGTCTGGGGAAATCAGAGCTCCCACTTTTTATTTTGAGACCCCCCTCATATCCCCGAAACTAGTCGAGCTAGAAAGTTGAAATTTGGTATGCTAGTAGGCGTTTGCAGGTATTATAGTTCCATGTAAAAATTTGTCCGCTCGGGGCGTCTGGGGTGATCAGCAGCTCTCAGTTTTTATTTTGAGACCCCCTCCATATCTCTGTTATTTATGGAGCCAGGAAGTTGAAATTTGGCACACTTGTAGGCCTTTACTACTACAAGCGCCCTGTATAAAATTTGTTCGCTAGGGGCGTCTGATTTAGAAGCTCCCACTTTTAATTTTGGGACCCCCTCATCTCCGAAACTAATCGAGCTAGAAAGTTAAAATTTGGTACGCTGGTATCCATTTGCTGGTACTTTGGCTACGTGTGATAATTTGTCCGCTAGGGGGTCTGGGGAAGTCAGCAGCCCCAAATTTTTATTCTGGGACCCCTCCGTATCTCCGTAGCTAATGGATCTAGGAAGTTAAAATTTGGCACAGTTGTAGGCATTTGCGAGTACTAGCGCTCTGTGTAAAAATTTCAACTTTACTGTTTTCATATTAATGCTCATTATTTGTTTTTTATTCTAGCTTAATAGCCTTGATCTTACACTCATAGGTTTCACCGTCTTGTAAGTTATTTTCATATCCTATCCATCGTATAAACCTTGAATGGCACTAAATAGCCTTTTTGTGCTGATGTGCCGTTAACAAACGACTCGCTCACTCTCTGTGTAAAAATTTATCCGCTAGGGTGTGTCTGGGGAATCAGCAGCCCCCAATTTTTATTTTAAGATCCCCTCTTGATCCATATCTCCGAAACTAATCGAGCTAGGAAGTTGAAATTTGGCAAACTGGTAGACATTTACGAATGCTGGGGCTCTATATAAAAACTTGTCCGCTAGGTGGCGTCTGGTGAGACCAGCAGTCCATAATTTTTATTTTGGGATCCCTTCCATATGTCTGAAACTAATCAAGCTATAGGTTAAAATTTGGTGTGCTGGCTGGCATTTACATGTACTAGGGCTACATGTATTATTTTTTGCTTTGGGGCGTCTAGGGTATAAGCAACCCTCACTTTGTTAATTTTTGGACTCCCGTATCTCCGAATTTAATCGAGGTAGGAATAGAAATTTGGTACACTGGTGGATGTGTAGGCCTAAAGCTAATTAAACTACGGTAGCAACGGCCGACCAGCTCACGATTGCGAATTGCTAATTATGTAACAGTGACGGAGGTGGCGGGAACACGTGGTCAACTTAATCCAGACAAGAAGCTCTACTGTTGCAAAGAGGCCGCGCGATGCTTCGTGCATCTGGCCGTAGCAGCGTTCCGGCACAATATTGCTATAACGTTTGGTACGGAAAAATTAGAATGGTGTGGCTACCCGAAGGTGAAAGAAATTTGAAGACATGTTTATTCGTTTTGACAGAATGCATGTACGAACGCGACAGACACACGGGCAGACAGACGGACAGACACCGCATGACGGCTAAGGCCGCTTGCATAGCATCCCGCAGCAAAAAAATGGTAATAAAACAGCAAAAATTAATGTTAAAAACTTCCATAGAAGTTTAACTACAGTTGTAAGGGCTCAGAATGACACCACTAAAACAGCAAATATCACTTATACTATTTTCGATAGAACACTGGTATAGCCCTTACAAGCGACGGCGTTTTGAAAATCGGTCAGATCAGACGTTCTGTATCTTGCTAATTAAATATGCCCTGTCTGTCAATCTTCACTGTCACTAAGCATATAGCATATTATTATTATTATTATTATTATAACCTCCGTCAATAAAGCGGATGTTATGTGACCGTTCTCTGTCATTCTTTCATTCGTTCTGTCATTCTGTAAACAGGATAACTGACGAACGCGGAAACGGACGTCGACCAAACTTGGCAGGCACTGGCAAGAGATGACCCTCTAGAAGTGGTTTACTTTTGGTTGTGATTCGGATCTTCGCGTGGATTCCGGTTTTTCATTTTCTTCACCACAGAGGTATAGGCGATTTTCCGACATTTGTTAGCATTTCTCTGTTTTCTCAGTTCTTATACAATCAACAGCCGATTTGAACCAAACTTGGCGAAATGAATGACGCCGACGAGTGTATCGACAATTTTGACGGACATCTGGATCCAGATTAATGCGAAAATCAAAATTCGAATCCGGATCACTTTTGTTTCAAATTATGGCGTCGGCGGAGGCTTGCACTCTCTATTACAGACAAAAATCTTTAATTAGCAAAACGCCGTCGCTTGTAAGGGTTATACCAGTGTTCTATCGAAAATAGTATAAGTGATATTTGCTGTTTTAGTGGTGTCATTCTGAGCCCTTACAACTGTAGTTAAACTTCTTTGAAAGTTTTTAACATTAATCACAGGCAGCGCATTAGCGCTGCACTGTTGTAAGGCCCATAATAAAATCGATAGGAAAATCGAAAATTCGACCCCCTATAAAATCGTAACCCATGCAGATTTCAATTTGAAACTCGGCACACGTGATTACGTCGCGGACGCCACCCACCATGCAACTTTAGGGTCGAATCGGCCCAGCGGGGTCTTCACCCCAAATAGGGGAAATATAACACTTTTGTGACTTTTTTGTTATACTGTTTTTTTCTCGATCCTGCCCCCAGGTCGAACCGTCGCACTGACTCTTACGCCGAATGGCTCAAATGACGTGTTTCCGCCCAAGGAAGTGCCTTTTGGGGGTCAGGACGATAGGTGACGTCATATGGGGAAAATATTCCCAAAAAAAACTCCCCAAAAAGGTGCGTGAACAGGCAGTTTCAAGCCAAAACGCCCAAATCTTTACATCACGATATCTCCGGAACTATTACTCCGACGAAGTAGCGATTTGAGGACGGAATATGGACCACGAAAGGCACTTCGTGGTGGTCCGCCATTACCCCAAAGCAAATACAACATGGCTGACGGCCGCCATCTTAAAAATCGATATGACGTCATATTTCAGCGGCGGAAGTTCCGATTTGGACGAAATTCGGCAGCCGGAAGCAGAATGACACGCCGATTACGGCGAAATGGTCGAGATCGAAACCGGAAGTAGAATTCCAATATGGCGGACTTTTGTATTTCGAAACCGGAAGTAGTTATATCTCAGGCGCCAATTGAGATATCTGGACGAAATTTGGTTTGCTGATAGAATTTGGCCTTCTGAAGGCAGTGACATCAACAAATACGAAACCGGAAGTAGTATTTAGCAGTCTCGGCCGCCATCTTGAGAAATGGATATGACGTAATATTTACCCCAGTGGGTGCTCCGATTTGGACAAAATTCGGCAGCCTGATACAGAATAGCATGCAATATGTGGCGAACTGGTCGAGATCGAAATCAGAAGTAGAATTCCAATATGGCGGACGTTTGTATTTGAAAACTGGAAGTAGTTATATCTCAGCCGTCATGTGAGATATCTCGACAAAATTTGGTTTGCTAATAGACGTTGACCTTCTGAAGGCAGTGACATCAACGGATACGAAACCGGAAGTAGTATTCAGCCGTCGC
>Ga0209339_1000671_pt1 | contig 12930 bp, 5 predicted proteins | sample OlaalgELextract3_FD_187376 | JGI IMG/M metagenome (GOLD analysis project Ga0209339, IMG submission 187376) | Olavius algarvensis symbiont microbial communities from Tuscany, Italy - Type A ELBA extract 3 (SPAdes) (version 2) | ecosystem: Host-associated > Annelida > Digestive system >... | reverse complement strand
GCGTTACCTTGAAATCTAATCGTTCAAGATCATTGAAAATGGGGCCTATCGATAGATCATATAGTAGGGCGTGTGTAACTATCACGTCATCTGGGGTGTGTTTTGTTAGCAAGCAGCTTGCACGCACATCGTTCCGCAGACAAGTGCTTAGCACGCTGCTTGTACAGCGATGGCGTGGTTCAAGCGGTAACGTTCGGCTATCTAATCTACTGATTAGTTCTTGTACTAAGTTTCAAGTTCGCACGGCTTTTCATTCTGAAATTATGGTACATTTACCGTCTGAACATCACGTGGTCTTGATCTCGTATATGGTGTTCCACTTACACGTGATAATTTTAGCTTTCTAAAGCTTTTCTTTCCTAAGTTAAGGGGAGTAGACCTAACAGACAGATGTGACAGATACACAGACGAACGGACAGATGAACAAAGTGCAACTCGTAATGCGGTTTCCTATAGGGAGGGCGGCATAACAAAAAGCCAAAAAGTAGCATTTAGTGCTACGTGAATTCACAAGTGTGAAAGAAAAAAAAACAAATAAAAACGGCGTTGCATACGGGCCTACCACTCTGCCATAATACACAGCGTTATGCACTAAAACTATATTACGACTCGGTAAAAGGACGTACAAATTAGTAGCGAGATAACATTTAAGCTAATTACAAGTAGTCATTATTATTTTTTATGCCATCCTCCAAATAGTCACATCACCACGTGACAATCACAAAGGCATTAACCAGACTTAGACTATTGCATGATTGAATAAGTACTGTATCATTAATGGACATTTAATTTTATGTAATACATGTGCATTATTAACTGTGCCACGTTATACTTAATTAGTACTCTCTCTTTATTTCACAACACGTAACAAACGTACGCGCAAAAAAAACAAAATAAATAAAAGCAATAGAAACACAAAGAAAAACAAACAGTGAACCGAAAAAAATATTTGAACTCATACAATCATCTTAAAACCAAACTTCTACGACTAAGGTCATAACTATAACGTGGTAATTCAAAAGGGTGACCCTTGGGAAAATGTTTCGAACTGTAATTTGTCGCAGTAGCCTAGTAATAGAAATGAATTTGTACAGCGCACCGTCATGAAAACGCCTCTGATGCGCAGTCACCAGCATTAACTGCCCATATATTGATCACAATTTTCACATATTTGTAACTGCTGGTCGTAACCAACAAAACACCTAGCGATTCTTTGCCTCTACAAGTCTCAAACGTTGTTCACACATCGACGAAACCAATCAAGTTTTTTCCGGAAGTGACGACCGACCAATAGGATATGCGTTCGCTTTCGGTGCCGGAGCTGGTCGCTAATCCAAGCTCTCATCCATCAGCCGGTCCGGCAAATTTCGACCAAAGCGTATCGACGGTGCAGTGGAGGGCGACTATACGGCGGACGAAACGACACGGAGAAACAGCGGACCGCGAAAATGACGTTGCACCGAGCAGAGCAGAACAGAGCCGTCAGGAAGCGATCTTATGTGTAGAAAGCCGTGCAAGCTGACTGTGATTTGAGACATATTGATCGACGGTGCCCTTCGCATGATCCAAGTTCGCACACACTCGCCGCCGTGAGACAGGAAAATGCTGTTGCCGAGTGTCGCGCTGAAACGTAACAAGTACCTCTGCTGTCGCAAAGAGGCCGCGCGCTGCTTCGTGTCTGTCATTAGTTTCACCACAATACGTCGACCGCAAGTTCTGCTTTCGATTTAACACTGCGTACACTGTTCTGTACTGTCTTCGTCGTAGTCGCGCATGCTGCAGACTGCGATAAATATACATTTACTGATGCGTCGCCGTAGGTGCACCGCGGATTGTGGCAGTTGTTGTTCACAGGTCAAGCGCGTCATCGATCGATAGCCAAGCCAGCTATCGCCGACGATCTCGATTTGTGCCTTCCAGGCTTCCACACCTGCATTCGACGCCCCCGTTAGGGGGGTCCCGTCGGACAATTGCCATGGCGTTTGATGCGGAAAACTAAAATGGTTTGGCTACCCGACGATGAAAAAAAAATATAGCTTTATTTTGTACCGTTTTTCAGTTATTTGATATTGAATAATATCGTGACCTTGAAATTTGGGTTAGAGGTCACTCAATATCATTCAAACTGGTAACATTGAAAGCTTGGATGCGGTTTCCTATTCACCTTCCATAGTAACTACAGCCGTACCTTTAACCGTTTATTAGATATTCAGCGTCAAAGTATAGCATGACCTTGAAAAATGGGTCAGAGATTGTTCAAGGTCATAGAAAATGGCGCCGTTCGATAGACCGTATACGACTTTCTATTGGTCCGTCATTATGAATATAGCTCTATCTTGTACCGTTTTTGTTGAGTTTTTTGACGTTGAATAATCGTGACCTTAAAATCTGAGTTAGAGGTTACTAAAGAGCATTCAAACCGGTACCATTCAAAAGCTTCGGTGTGGTTTCCTATTTGCTTTCCGTAGTAACTATGGCCGTATCTTTAACCGTTTATGAGGTATTCGGCGTCAAAGTATAGCGTGACCTTGAAAACTGTGTTAGGGGTTGTTCAAGGTCACTGAAAATGGCGCCATTCTATAGACAATGTACTATTGGTCCGCCATTGTAAATATAGCTTTATATTATACCGTTTTTGAGTTATTTGACGTTGAATAATATGGATTGAAATATCGGTTAGAGGTCACTCAATATCATTCAAACTGGCACCATTCGAAAGCTTGGGTGCAGTTTTTTATTTGCTTTCCATAGTAACTATGGCTCTATCTTGCATCATTTGCGAGATAAAGCGAGATATTGGTCGAAAATCGTGATTTTTTCATACCACCCTTGTATTTGACGCCCCCGTTGAGAATCCCTGTCGGAATATTGCTATGCCGTTTGGCACGAAAAAAACTAGAATGGCGTGGCTACCCGACGGTGAAAAATTGTTGATGATATGTTTATTCGTTTTGACACAACTCACGAACGTGACAGACAGACAGACACGCAGACAGACAGACAGACACCGCATGACGGCATGTTCTTCAACAACATGATTCAACAAAGCAATTTTACTTTTATACCAGTTACGTTGTTTAAGAAAAAACACTGTAACTTGTGTGTGCTTTTCTAATGACATCTTCAAGTCTTCAGTCTCATGTTTCAGCCGTTTTACTTCCTGCAGCAGATTTGTCTTCTCCTGAGTTACCATTTCCAACTCCAACTGTAAATTTATCTTTTCCATTTCAGCTGCACTCTTCAGGTTACTGAACTGGTTTCTTATTTCTGAGCGATACTGACGCGGCAAAAATAGTTTGACATGTCGCTGATAATTCACTAGCTGTGTTGCCGGCGATCTGTTCCCGGCCAAAGCGATGGAAAACGTCTTCACTCCATAATAATAAACTGTATTTAACCCTGACACGGCAGGTCTATCCAGTCCACTCCAGACTATGTTCAGCAGTCCCACAAACTCTTTGAAAACGCCTTCGTGACTTGACTTCAGATGTATGGCTGACCATTATGTCAATATTCTGGTTCTACAGTCAACGTGTGTGCAATTGATGTGTTTAAGGTATTCGAACGACGAAACTGTTAAACAAAAAAGTAATTAAGCCTACTGTGTTCAACATACAATACTGCAGAAGTTCACCAACTGTGGCGCCACCGAGCGAAAACGTAGCTATTGTGTGATGCTCAAATCTATTTGTACAATGTTAATAAACGTCAGCAGCATTTCAACAAAATTCACAGAGAACAAAATTACAGTCACTGTAGAAATTTCGGAACAAATGTTCGATATGGCCCCCATTCTTCTGTACCACGCACTCAAGGCGACGACGCCATTCGTTGATGCTTCTGTCAATAAACGACTGCGACAGTTCCTGCCAAGCATTAACGATTGCCTGCTTCAGTACGGCGACAGACGTGAAGCTTCGATGTTTGTAAATATATATAAAGGCAAACGCCTTGGCTGTTCAAATCTGTAATGATATAACCAGGCATACAAAAAGCGTTATAGTTTTTTATCAGAATGGACCAACTTCCCGCCACCTCTGGTCTTGACTTTATTCCAGCATGGTTCCTTAGACTCTGCTCCTGTTTTCTGTCAACCATTAGCTCATCTCTTTAATTTCTCTCTTTATTCAGCATTTATTCCACCTCAATGAAAGCGTGCGTGAATATCTCCTGTTCTTAAAATTATCAACCCAAAGGTTCATGCAGATTTTCGTCCAGTATCAATCACTCCCATTCTTAGTCGCATAGTGGAGCGCTTAGTTGTTCGTAGATTCTTATGTCCAGCTTTCATCTCTCACACATCGGAAACTCTCACCTTTACCGACCAGTTTGCCTTCCGTCCCACCGGATCCACCACTGCTGCCCTCATCTGGATTCTCTACACCATTACCCAGCTGTTGTCTCAGCATGATTACGTTATTGTCCTAGCCCTGGACTTCAGCAAAGCATTTGACTCCGTCCGGCACTCCACTTTTCCCGTCTGCACATACCCGACCATGTCTACAATTGGCTAGTGGGGTATTTCCAGGGTCACTCTCACTGCACTAAATATGAAAATAATACTTCAGCTCTGGCAGACATATCAGCTAGCATCATCCAGGGCTCTGCTATTGGCCCAGAATTCTACGTAGTTCATGCGTCCGACCTTGTCTCAATCACCGCCGGTAACTCACTGTGTAAATATGCGGATGACACGTATGTCATTGTCATTATACCCGCTTCAAATCACCTTTCGCGCTGCGCAGAACTGGATAATATCCAGACCTGGGCCAACCACAATAACCTTCATCTCAATCGTGCTAAATGCGTAGAAATTGTCTTCTCCTAAACAAGGCGTCGTCGCCCCATAGACCCTCCTCCTCCCCTGCCCGACATAACCCGTGTCACCACTATTAAGATCCTCGGTGTCACTATCACTAACAAGTTGTCAGTTAGTGACCACATCAGCTCTGTCATACGCTCGCGTGCCCCGTCTCTGCATGCGCTGCGCACATTACGACACCTAGGTATGGACCACAACTGCTACAAACGGTTTATAGGGCAGTTATTATAGCCAAACTTATGTATGCTTCCAGTGCATGATGGGGGTTCACCACCGCAGCAGACAGGCAGCGCCTGGAGTCCTTCCTCCGTCGTGCTCGGCGTTCCGGGTTATATCACACTAACAGGCCGACAGTTGCTCAGCTTGCTGACTGTTGCTCAGCTTGCTGAGGATGCAGATGACACCTTATTTTAGTTCTGTCACCCATTCTTCCAATCATCTCCTCCATGTCTCCGAACATACTAACCATCCATATTACCTTAGATCAAGGACCCACGGTTTCAAACTCTCTGCCCCACATGATGATCGTAATTTTATTATCAGAATGCTTTTAGCGAGGCCTACTCGGTATGTGTATGACTGTTGAGTTGACTATATTTTATTCACTTAACTCCTGTATTCGTATTAATTTGTACTTCATGATATTGTATTTTTTTTTTACTTTTCTTCACATTGATTTACAGCTGCGTTTTGTTATCTGTATTTCATACAATAAATGAATAAATAAATGAAATATACGAACACACCTGTTCAATCGGCGAACAACTTCCGGTGAACTCAACAATCTTTCGCCACTCGTAACCTGCCTACTTAACTAAACTTGCTTACTTACCGTATTATAAACTGCTGAGTTTATCAATTTTCGATTTTCGATCTATTTTTAGATAGTACGTCCGTGAAACTTCCAGACCTAGCGTGGTATCGAAACGGGCTGTAAGTCTGGTAAAGTGTAGAATATTTGATGAGTTTTTGTTCGTATATAAGTGGAGATCGTTCGATCGATCTTCCTCTTTCGATGTGACAGGACGATAGAGCGTTGAGATATGTGCATAGTGTATTTTCACCAGTTTACTGTCGGTGAACGTTTTTGGTGATTGTAGCTAGCCGGACAGTTGGCTGTGTAAATTCATAGTGTCTGTGAATTAGTGGTTGGTAAAGTAATTCACCTTAGAGAAGGGGATTACTGGTTTTATTCGCTTTAAGTGAATTTTGGCTCTGGCTGGTAATATTAGGCCAGCAGAATGGTTTGTATGAGTATTCATTACTCAGTTGTATAAAGATTTGCATAGGTCAAATCTATTGTTTGTACAATTTTCTTATTGAGTATAAGAAGTTGTAAAACGGCTGTGATAGTCTGTTCTGATCATATTTTGGTAGACAGACTGTGTGTAAAGAGAAAACTAGACGTTCTAGTTAATTCTCTGTGGTAGGATCTAGTGAAGGAACACGTTAGTGTGTTTGGACTTTCTTACCTAGTTTTAGGTATATTGTTTAGTTTCCACATATTGTTGACTTTGTGTTTATCGTTTGTCATTTCTTTTTATGTCATTTGGACGTTTCACTTATAATATAAATTTCTTTTAGAAATTTTGGTGTTTTAAGCATCAAAGTTCATAATAATAGATATCATCACATCATTTTCCTGATAATCGTCACACACGGCTAAACGATAATTCACACACAGCGTCTAAAACACCACACCCAGAGCTCGAGTCAAACCTCAATTCTCAATCCTCAACCCTCTATCCTCTATATCTTTCTTTACCAGCGATTCTACTATATAAACACAAGAAATAGGACAACCGCTGCATATTAATGAAACCTTGTTCCATATAGTTGAGCTTCGTTTAAAAACCATCACGCCGACAGCAAAGTAAGAACGGTGGGGCAGACCCGTTATAAGGCGTGGCCTAACTTGCTATATTAGGCACTGACTTCCGTCCATCTGGCCAGGACCAGTTCCACGGCCGGAACATCACTGAAGCGTGACGACAACGCATCACTGAAGCGTGACTACGTAACACCCACCTCATATCTCATTGGCGTCCTATAAATAGCATGACGTCATCGCGTCATGGTTGACAGTCTGGGCCGTAGACACGATAGAGGGTAGAATGTAAAGGTCTAGACCATATACAAGCTAGATAAAAGGAAGAGTGGCTCAGCGATCCTGACACATCGTGTAGGCCTACTAGCGTTGAGTGAAATTGTCGTCTATGGTCATCGTATCCTATCGAGTTTATTGTTAGAAAATAAAGTTTGATGCGCATTTTCGTCGCGAATTGGAAGCATTTTGTCGACAAGTTGTTGAAAAATAAAATGAATTCAAAGTTATCGAACCGGAAGTGGATGTCAACAGTCGTCGACGACGTTGATAGTTGACGTAAGGCTTGTTACGTTAAAGCCTCAAGCGTTGCGACGTCACGGTGTCCCGTTGTTGACACCGTGACTTGTGATCATCGTTGTCGAACATCGTTGTTGTTCGTTGACGTCGTACGTCGTCGCTGACAGGCATCGTCGTCGTCTGTCAGCACTGTTCGTCGATGCCGTCGGTCACCACCTTGATCGACTGCTGTGATCGTCGGCCGCGACCGCGTCGAAGAACAGTTTCATTATTGTTGACGTCGCTAGCCAGGTTTGCGGTTAGTCGTTCTGTCTGTCTCGTTTACCATGGCCAACCCTAGTTTAGGCGACACGCGCAGCACCTTACACAGTGTCCCGACAGTTGCTACACCAGGTTCTGCCCTGGTGCCCAAGCCTCCTAGTAATCTTCCTTCTCAGACTGATTCCTCCGCCATGGCTCAGTTTAGTTTAAAATTAAGGGAACTGAAAGCGGTTCGTGCTTTAAAGTTTAAACACGATCAGTCAGGTTTCTGAGATCCAACTGGATTCCGAAGCGATAATGCGTGAGCTGTCAGTAGACTCAGATGTCACCTTTCGTAAAGTGATGGGGTCGGCCGAGATTTTGTCAACTAGACCACGTGTCGATCCGTTTGAGGATACCCGGTCCATGGATAAGGACTGGTCAGGGTCCGCATCTACACCGTGACAGGAGTAGTTTGTAGCTTACGCCAATAACTTCCGTAAGTCCGTCTGTCATTGCGCCTTGTATGGCACCCGGGCTGGCTTCCTCAACCCACACCTCAACCCCTGAAACTTTACACTTGTCAACAGTGACGTCGCTTCTATCGGCAGTTCTTCATGGTCCCCTCCTAATCCAACTACATACCAAGACTGTGAACTAATTTGGCGAGCGGGTCTTTTCGTATGCTGGTCTTGTCGCTTGGAACAGATTGCCACACGATCTGAGAGCTGCGCCTAATCTTGTTTCCTTCAAACGACATTTAAAATCTCACCTGTTTAATACTGCTTTTAACATCGACTCTGTAGTGCACTGCTATTCTTAATTTATTTGTAATCGGCGCACTATAAATTTTTATAATGACGATGATGTCCAGTAGGCGTAAAAATCATAAGCGGCTTGTCAGAATCTGTCGACGAATTGAGTGCGTCAATCACAGAGAGAAAATGTAATCTCAGACGGAAAACCACCCGTCTTCTGCTACAATTGTGTGAGGTCTCAGAGGCTGCACAATGTGCTGCACGCACGTACTGCTCCCGTCCTCCACATTGTGATGCATTGCTGCTGCTTCAACTTACGTGACTACCGTTAGCATTTGGCCTGAAAATCTGTAGAACTCCCATGACAGAGTTATCCAGGTTTCCTCTTCGTAAAAGGATAATGTCTCAACCTTGTTTCAGTTATTATTAAATCTTTCTACGTGATGTGTAAATACAGGTGTCAAAGTTTTAACTTGTTACAGTTTTATTTTGTGTGAATAGTATAGCGTTTCTTTCAGTTAGCCTTCGTAAGCTCTTAAGTATGCTGACGACTTTACGCTTATTGTGCCTTAAAATACTAATGTATCGGCAGAGGATGAAATGAGGATGTATTGTTGTGGTCTGATGATAATACGTTGTCAGTTAATTTGTCCAAATGCAAGTAGATTGTCTTCCGCAAACCGAGTGTAAAACTTGACATTTTACCTGATCCGCTGGCTGATATTGGGCGTGTTTCTTGTGCAAAGTTACTTGGCGTATTTACTGACTGAAGTTTACAGAGCATGTAGACTATGTCATTAAGTTTTCAAACCAACGACTGTACCCGTTGCAGCAGTTGCGTAAGCAAGGTTTAAGTGACAAATGTTTGGATGTTGTGTTCTGTGCAATAATTTAAAGCATCATTACATATATGCACTATCGGCATGGGGTGGATATGTGACAAAAGATAATATTAATAGGATAAATAAGACATTGGCTAAAGCCAAACGTTACGGTTTCTGCAGTAAAATTGTACACATTTAATGAACTACTGGAGCACTATGGTGATAGATTGTTTTCACGAATGGCATTTTCTAACCACTGCTTGCACCATTTGCTTGAACCAGATTCATCCACGTCTCAAATGACTTTACGGACCCGTGGTCACTCGTTCAATCTGCCAAGGTTTCTTTTTGATTTGACTAAGAAGTCTTTTATTTTTAGATCGTTGTATGGTTTTATTTAGCTTTTATGTTAAAGTATTTGTTGAAAACGCATGTGTATGATGTATTAGGCTAATAGGGCCTACGTATATAGTTGTTCTGTCCATTTGATTGTTTGCTGTGTTCACTGTTATGTATGCTGTTAGGTTGATCATCGCGTTTGTCGATGTAAATAAAATTTATCTTACCTTTTATCTTTTCTTATCTTATCTTATTTTTATCTGCGACTTCAGTGACCCAAGCTATCTTTCGTTATATTTGACGTATCTAAAAAAATCCCCATGGCGATACCTAGGTTATTGAGGGTTCTGAGTTTAATGGTGCTAACGTCAACAATATTAGACTTTACTGATACGACAAATTACCAAAAACTAGGGTTAAAGTCCATTGGATTTTTATCGCGCGTCAGCATACTGACGCGCGATATTGATATAGCAAATCTGTCCGTTCATCTGTCTGTCCGTCCGTCTGTCCGTCCGTAACGTCCCGGTATTGGATGAAAACGGCTTAACACATCGTCATAGTTTTTTCACCATACGGTAGCGCAATCATTCTAGTTTTACCAGCGTCAAACATCTTCACGAAATTCCGACGGCGTCACCCCCTGCGGGGGCGCAAAATACAGGTGGGGTATAAAAAATTCGCGATTTTCTACAAATAAGTCGTTATATCTCGCAAACGATGCAATACATCGCCATAGTTACTATAGAAGGCGAATAGGAAACCGCACCAAAGCTTTTGAATGGCACCAATTTCAATGACCTCGAGTGACCTTTAACCCATATTTCAAGGTCACGATATCGTTGGATTATTCAACGTCAAATAACTCGAAAATGGAACAAGATAGAGCTATATTTACAGTGGACGACCAACAGAAAGTCGCATATGGTTTATCGAACGGCGCCATTTTCAATGACCTTGAACGACCCATAAACTGGTTTTCAAGGTCACGCCATTTTTTGACACTGAATATCTCACAAACGGCTACAGATACGGCCCCAGAACTATAGAAGGCGAATAGAAAACCGCACCTAACCTTTCGAATGGCACCAATTTCAATGACCTTGAGTGACCTTTCAGCCAAATTTCAAGGTCACGATATTATTCAACGTAAAATAACTCGAAAATGGTACAAGATAGAGCTATATTTACAGTGGACGACCAACAGAAAGTCGCATGTGGTTTATCGAACGGCGCCATTTTCAATGACCTTGAACGAACCATAAACTGGTTTTCAAGGTCACGCCATTTTTTGACACTGAATAGCTCACAAACGGCTACAGATACGGCCACAGTTACTATAGAAGGCGAATAGGAAACCGTACCCAAGCTTTCAAATGGTACCACTCTTAATGATCTTCAGTGACTTCTAACCCACATTTCAAGGTCACAGTAGTATTCAACGTCAAATAACTCGACTACTACTAAGTCGTGTATGATCTATCCAATGGTTCCGTTTCCAATGACCTTGAGTGGCATTTAACCTAGATTTCAAGGTCACGGTGTAATATTTATGCCTATAGATGCTCTCAGCGTATCGTGTGCGCAATTGACACGCGATCTGTTGGCGATAGCTAAGTTCTTGTTTATTTGTTGTTCAGTCTGGTCAGCAATATGGAGTAAATGTATCACATGATTATAACGACACGCACAACAACCAGAAAAAAACGTCAAACGCAACACACGATACAGCACACGAAAGTTCAGCTATACAATAACTTCCTGTTTAAGTAAGCCATATGCTCGTAAAACAAAATTAGAGATGCTAGTTTTGAAGAACACACAAACCTTTAGTCTTTATACACCAATACATGGTAGATAACAACAATCATTGAGAATGAATACAAAACAGTATAACAACGAAACCAAAACTAACAGAGATGAAACTAGAAGTTGTAGTCGTCGCTAGCGCTCTCGACGACATGTAGGCTGAAAGCCGTTTTTCAGTTGTAAGCCGTAGTCTGCCTCGGAGATAGACATTGTCGAAAGTCAGTATGGCGGCCGCCGTCATGTTGTATCGTATGATATAATAATTTTTGTACCCAAAGCGGGTACTTTACCATATTTATTTGTGTTTATAATTTCAACTTTCTAGCTGCAGTAGTTTCCGAGATAATAGGGGGTCCCAAATTTACTTTATGGGCCTTGCGTCCCCTGGACGCCTTCGCCCTAGCGGAAAAGTTTTTGTATCCAAAGCGAGTACTTTACTACACCTAATTGTGTTTTTAATGTCAACTTTCTAGCTTCAGTAGTTTCCGAGATATTTGGCGGGTCCCAAATATATTACATTAGAGGGCCCTGCGCTTCCCCCGGACGCCATAGCGGAAAAATTTTGACATGAGCATAAGTAGTTGTCTATACCTATATAACTTTAAAGTTTCAGCTTCGTAGCTCCATTAACGCGCGACTTACGGAGAGCTCTCTGTATAATAGGTTTGCGTTGAAAAGTCCCCCAACATGGGATTTTGGGGGTAGGGGCGAAGACATTTGGTGGAAAAGTACATTCGTCCTCAGAATTGCCCGTTTTCAGACATCTTTGGTCGAGATCTGACGCGCCGTGTAGTATCATTCTGTATGGGTATAGTCATTTGCCATAGGCGAAACTTTAGGCAAGTTTAGGGGTTCCCAGCTCCCCTACCAGAAGTCGCAGGAAAACGCCGCTGCCGGAAGGCACCCCTTTGAACCTTCGACTACCACATAGAACAAGAACTTAGCTATCGCAAACAGTTCGCGCGTCTGCTGCGCAGACAATACTTTGAGGGCATCAATAGGCCTAAATATTACACCGTGACCAAGAAACCTAGGTTAAGGGTCACTCAAGGTCACTAGAACGGAACCATTGAACGGATCATACACGACTTATTATTAGTCAAGTTATTTGACGTTGAATATTATCGTGACCTTGAAATGTGGATTAAAGGTCACTTAAGGTCATTGAAAGTAGTACTATTTGAAAGCTTGGGTACGGTTTCATATTCCTCTTCCATAGTAACTATAGTCGTATCGTTATCCATTTCGCAAATATTCAGCGTCAAAGAATGGTGATTTTGGGGGTAGAGGCGAAGACATTTTGGTGGAAAAGTACAAGAAATGTGGATTTGGGGTCGTTCAATATCACTGAAAATGGCGCGGTTCGATAGACCATCATGACCATGTATGACTTTCTATTAGTCCGACATTGTAACTATAGCTCTATCTTGTACCGTTCGCGAGTTATTTGACGTTGAATAATACCGTGACCTGGCTTAGAGGTCATTCAAGATAATTAAAACCAGTGCCATTCAAAAGCTTGGTTGCGGTTTCCTATTCGCCTTCTATAGTAGTAATACTAGTAGTGGTACTTGATTGGAACCCGGCGCACCGACCACATTACGCCGATTCTCCAGTCTCTTCATTGGCTGCCGGTGCGACAACGCGTCACTTTCAAGTTGGCGACAATGGTTCACAAGTGCTTGAACGGCCGAGCACCAGGCTATCTGGCCGACGACTTCCGTCTTGCCGGCCGCGGTCGTCCTGGCTCACGGTCAGCCGCCAGTATGATGCTGGACATCCCTCGTACGACGA
>Ga0209339_1000670_pt1 | contig 12939 bp, 7 predicted proteins | sample OlaalgELextract3_FD_187376 | JGI IMG/M metagenome (GOLD analysis project Ga0209339, IMG submission 187376) | Olavius algarvensis symbiont microbial communities from Tuscany, Italy - Type A ELBA extract 3 (SPAdes) (version 2) | ecosystem: Host-associated > Annelida > Digestive system >... | reverse complement strand
GCCATCAAATTCTATAAATAACTGTCGCCCGGTTATGACATCACCGGTAGCGGCGCCGAAGTTGGCTAGTGGCTACACCCATCGTCACCAAGTACGCGGGGCGTGGCAGCGACGCCCCACATTTAAAATGTCCTACTCTGGGATGTTGAGGGAAGTGGAAAAGTGATCCGGAATCCGTATCCGGATCACCAGCTAAAGTTAACTGATTCCTCCCATTGGCAGGCCCAATCATAACACCAAGTCTCCATTTAAGTGCGTTACTAATAATCGTATAATCGCAATAAAGCAGTTATCCTGCTGACAGACAGACGTACAAACAGGACCGATTGCATAACATCCTCTAACTATCGTTCACTGATACAACTACACTGTGTCCCAAAAATGAGACTCGCATAATCTTGCACAGTTGTAAGTCTATTGCAATGGAATTTAGCACGTGATATCCTGATCGCCTTAGCTATTAAACGTGTACCGGTATATAATCTGCCACCTCACCTTAGTTGTGTTTCTACACTACCCGACATTACACAAAAACCGAAAAGTTACGTTGTCTTCCTCTCAGCAGTGGCTCTGAAAATAGCCAGTTGTGTGGCTAGATCACAGTAGGTGTTCGAAGTTTCATCCCTTTGCCTTTACACATAAACGCAGCGGTGTATTAGCTACTGGTCAACGGCTTCCTTGATGATGCCCTGAGGAGTGAGGAATACGGTACCAAGTGTCAATGAGCCTCTGCTTCAGCTCGTCAGTGTCACGTTTCGGTTTTTGTATACTGTCAGGTAGTGTAGAAACATAACTAAGGTGAGGTGGCATTATGTATGCATTTAATAGCTAAGGCCATCAAAATATCACGTGCTAAATTTCATTGCAACAGACGTACGTACAACTGCATAAGATATTCAAGATAATGCGAGTCTCGTTTCTTTTGTGACACAGTGTACAATAAAATGGTAAAAACATGAATCGAACGTCAGGTCATAAGTTAAATGATATGAACACAGACTAGCAACAGCACCAGACGTACAACCTGCAGGTAGGTACAAGTAGGCCTACTCATGTGAAATACACAGTTATTGAACTGAACAAACCACATAAGTCACATGATTACAACAATCACACCAGCACCTCTGTATCTTCAAATCATGGCACTATACAAATTCTATTATTATTATTATTATTATATTATATGCACAGTGTCCAGTCCAAAGTTTTGCTAATACAAATCTAGTTATTTCACAGGCTATTTCATCAATGAGTCCACTACTGTACAGTTAATACTGAAAGTAAAACTAAGACGACGACAATGTACAAACGCTGTCTCATGTCAACTGTGAAATGTTTTCCCTCAGATGAATGATCGCTAATGCATCATTTCGACCGAGGGGCAAACAGATTTCACTGTTGCTGTTGCCTCTGTCAGCGGACTACGCTGATCTGTCATACCACGAACTAAAAGAAATAATGTCGCATGTTGGCCATGGCAAACCTCGCCCTGCATACCAAAATCAACAGACATGACCTTTAAGCCACTGCTGATCTACTCTTAAAGTTTCATGATGACAGCAGCAACTGTTTTTCCCTAATCTTGGTAATTTTCTACAGTTTCGTGCATTTTAGTTTGTAGCACGACTACTTGGCGTATTAAACTGATGATGATGACGATGATAACTGTACACAGCAACACTCAAAACTAACGTAGACCTCGAATAACAACAGCAAATGACATTCCACATTCCAAGTAGTCTGCTGATCACTACTTGAAGGGTAATCTACAACCGAGCATCTCTCAAGTTAACATTACGGCGCTTTAAAAATTTAACTATTGTAAAAACTCTACCAGAAACCGTACTTCTATCTGTAGCTAAGGGCACATATCACACCGGGGATCTGTACCATCTATGGCACTAAAATGCAATGTCAAATTATACCACTAACACTAGCACAAACTCAGCAAATGAACACATCACAAGTATTCAGTACTTATTTTTGCCTATACAAAGTAAAATAAAATAACGACGACATTAGCAACTGACACCACGTTGGCGGGGTTCACCACGACTTGTGGGGGCTTCTATTGTAAGTTCAACGGCATCACAATAAAATTACATATATCCTTACAATGCAACTCAATATAAATATGAACACGAGTAATGCCCATCAGCAAAAAATGAATCTGACTCTTCGAAAGGCACCAAATTAAAAATGCGGAAGACTGGTTATATTATTTGATCGTGACGTAAAATGTTTTAATGACAAATGCAAAATGTCAATGTTTCTGTTTAAAGTATTTTAAATTTGTTTCATCAATAAAAAATGAACGTTATTTGCATCATGACCAGAAACTTGCACATAGTAAAAAATAATATGCAAAATATTAAATTATGATGTGTAACAGTCATCAATTCAACATAAATCTAAGTCACTGGGATAGTGCAATGTTCTACTGCAGTCAATAGCACATCCCAGTACATTTTTTGCATGGTACTATTAAAGCAAAGTGAACAAAAAACAAAGAAAACACACAAAACAATATTATTGAAGCTTTCAAGTGTAAAAGTTTCTCTACAATTTGTTTACCAGCAACAATTATAAAACACAGAAAAACAGCAAAATAACAAACAAAAATAATATAGACAGTGTCTGCCGAAAACCATAACTGGGACCATAATATGTTGTATTTGTTCTTACAGAAAAACAGGGATATAATGATACAGTATGTAGTACCAGCAGGCATATAACTCACAATCAAAATATTAGGTTTGGCTACCAGCTGTGGTGCTACAACTTAATAAGCTCAGACAAGTGGTACAGGCACTTGTAGCGTGGGAACCAAGCAGTGTTATGTGGCACTGATACTCTGTGTCTGAAGCAGCAGTCTGCAAAACGTACCGAAAAGTTATATCATAACAGGCCGTTTCATCAAACACTTGACAGCTGTGCAGATAATAGTGACACAAACGGCCGCACTCATCACAGATGCCTAAAACTCTTTGACAGTCATCTTTTGAACATGTAATCAGGTTTATGGAACGCTGGACTATGCAGCGCCATCTAGTACGTAACAACTCAAAAACTAGACAATATCCACTAGAGATGTGCATGGGAATAGGAACAATTGGGGTCCCATCGGAATGGGAGTGACAATGACTATATCACTGAAATAGTAATAAAAGTATAGGAATGGGAATAGAGCTATGGGAGTGGGAATGAATATACATTGCAACTTTTCAATGTCTCATAATTTATGAGATTCTGTTAAGTAATACATGAACTGGGAAAGCACAGCCATTTTAACTTTACATTGGCGAGACCTTCACCCAAGCATGTTATTTTCACTTCATTAATGTGTACTGTGTGTGACTGACTAGCGTGCTGTAATAGTGAATGATTTTGTGTGCTCATTCTAACAAAAACCAGTTTTCTCTGCACTACTACAAGTTTTTTTAAAAAACTCTTCTTGTTTTAGTGGGAATCAGAATGAGAGGGAATTGGGATTACTTTTTAAGAATAAATGGGAATTGGACTATAGTTAAGATTTCCCATTTGAGGCCAAACATGGGAATGGGAATGAAGTCATGGGAATGGGAGAGAACGGGTAAACGAAAGTCATTCCCGCACATCCCTAATATCCACCTAAGAAGCAAACACTACATGTATGCTGTCTGTAACATGATACTAGTCTACAATTGACACACCAGTCTTTAAATAATAACAAAAAATTAAACTGATATACCAAAAGCAAGACATCTATCTGAACAGACTCAAACCCAGTTGTTTGCTTTGTAGAAAATATAACAACATACATTACAAAGTAATAACACTCAGTCTGATTCACTTGTTTTGGAAACTAAAATTTAAAAAAAAAAACTACACAAACATTTCAATTTAATCAAGAACAAATTTTTACTCTCAAATGAGAAAAATCTCTCACCAAACAAATAAGTACAGACACTGCATAAATGAAAACAACGAACTACAGCAGTGTTAACAAAAATACCAAAAAAAATCTATAAACGAAAAAATACTCAACAAAACAATACACCAAATACAATAGTCCATGCAACAACATTATTGAGAAAGCTCTTGGCATGCAGCATGATTTAAAACACAGACTTTTGTTTCCATCTCACTTTGCTCCTCATTCGCTCACATCATTACCATTACTGCCATCATCAGTGCCAGTATTTACATTTCTAACATCTCTACTTGCAGCTTTCGAACAACATCTGACGACATAATTACGCCCGTGATTGTTGTCCCATAATTCGAAGCTTGGACCATCACCAGCCACATAACATATAGCAAACTCTACCTCACTTCCGATAACAAACTGCTTCCTTGATGGCAGAATAATTGTGAATGAAAACCGATCGGTCGTGCCATCGTTTGACCGAGGGATGTACTCGCCATCAGTGTCTGTCTGTGTGGTCCAGCGATCAACCGAGAACCGCACTGTTATCTTTTTATTAAAGGCAATGTTTGCAACGCGGACCACCCCGGATATGGCGAGGGCTAGATCATCGAACGAGCAGCTCTCCAGAGCTACGCGGCACTGCTGTACCCGTTCCAGCAGTTCTTCTTGGGTACTGGGAAGTTCGAAGCATGCCAGCAAGTATATGGACGAGCTGCCGAACCACGAGGTGGCACGACTCGGGTGCCACTCGGTCCACTTGGCTCGACGCTCAGCAGCAGCAGAAGAAAGCTTCGACAGAAACTCTTCAAGTGAAGCGAGAGATTCTTCTGGCTCTGGCGCCTGGACATAGCACTGCACTGTCTCTAACTGGAGGCCGTGCGTATCAGCAAAGTGCACGCTCTTCTTGCGATGTGATTCAGATGGTGAGTGCAGCAGACAGCTGGGCTTGGTTGGCATGGCCAGCTGTGTGTCATCACCATCTGCTGCCAGTGATGATGTACGGTCAGTTGAGAGTTCACCACTTGTATCACTAATAATCACATCCACTCTAGTTTGAGTTATGGTCTCTGACTCTTCTGCCTGATCTAAACCTTGCAGATCCCGATCACCCTCAGGCTGATCTACAACATCTTCAAATCCAGCTGAAGTCGCAGCCGCATACACTTCTGCTTCTGCTACAGCATCGCTGATAATGACGTCTACTATATCTTCAGCTACAATTTCTAACTTCTTAGCCTGAATTAAATCTTCATCTTTATCAACTTCAGATTGGTCTGAGGCATCCTCACACTGCTCTCCAAGTACAAAAGTTGTAGCAGCAGTATCTGTTTCCTTGCTACAGCTGACACTATCAGCAGACAGAACATACTGCATAAAGAAATCTTCAACAATATCAGTTGGACCAAAAGTTGCAGCACTGGCAGCTTGGCCAGCATCTAGAAGACTGGTCAGATAGTCCTCTGAATCCACCATGACATCTTCTTTGCTTTCACTCGTAACATGTTCTAATGGCTGAACTAAATCTTGCAGCTTCACATCACCATCAGCAAAGTCTTTATCCAGACATGTAGAATGAGCCGACCAGATCAGTGTTTGATCAACACTAGGATCAGCATTATCATTAACCGGTCGCTGAAACAAATGTACATCGTATGATATTAGATAGTTTTCAACTAGTGGCACTTCCTGTGCTTCAGTGCACACTGCTTCATCACTGATATCTACATCAGTGTCACGAACATCGATGTCAGGAGTCCCAACACTAAAGTACTCAGCTCTGCCACTGACCAACTGTGGCGCCATATCATCTGCAGCTCTACTCAGATTCTCACAGTATCTATCATGTTCATCCTCCGTAGCCAGTCGATGATAAGTGCTGGGCAGTGGAGCACTGGTAATCAAGATTTGCTTCGGCCACTTACTGGACATGTCCTCATCTTCTGAAGCTACAGTACAAATTTCCACTGATGCATCATCAGCAATTTTCCGCACAGCCTCTGTAACAATGTCACGTATATAAGGTGCCACATCAGCAGTTGCGTGCTGCTGACTGTATCCATAACTTACATCATCACCAGCTGCCGATGAATTCACTTCATCAGTGAGAACCGGATGATCAGATATACATTCTGGCATTAATTTCTGTTCTACGACATCATCATCTACAGTAGGTACAAGTTCATCTGCAGTATAAGTAGCATCCACAGCTTCAGAAGTTGAGATGCTGATATTTTCAACATCACTGCAAATAGCAGAGACAACTTCATCATCTGCCGCAGGCAATTCAATAACTAATGATGAACTGTCAGACAGTTTCTGAACAATTACGTCCCTCCGAACTTCATTACTATCGGTCTGTTGATTTTCATTCACAAAAACACTTAAGTCAGAGTACATAAAGAAATCATTTTCCAGTCCATCTTCTTCAATTCTCAAGGCATCAGACCTGTTCTCCAACTCACAGGGACTTGCACTGCTGGTTCGCAATGTACTTGTTTCTAAAACTTTGGCAAAAGTATCAGTTTCAATGTCTTTGGTGATGTATAGTTCAGAACCATTCTCAGCAGCAGACAAACTCTCATGGTATGCTGAAGGTTCCGTGACAAAGTTATATGAACGTGCTGTAAGTTCTGTTTCAGATGTTATGGTGTCTTCTGACACAGCTGTCTGGTGTCCAATGGACACAGTTACTGAAGCTGGGACAGCAGATGTAACATGTGATCCATCAATGAAAATATCAGATGGGCTACTGGGAGAAATGCTGCCAACCATGAAAAATGCTACTTCAAGATCGTCGGCAGACCTGGCTGCTCTGTGTTCCAACTCTGCACCAGATTCTGACTGTACAACCCTATTCAGTGCCGCACTTGGCCTATGTCTGTCATCTGTTGAAACTTCAGTGAATGGTACTTCCAAGCAGCTGTCATCAATAAACTTATGAAAGACATAATGCAACTCATCGTCACCAGAAAACAGTTCATCGTCGTCATCAACTTCCTCGGGTGCAAGTGCTCCAATAACAAGATCAGAATTATTTGCCAGTACAGAGGCACTTTCATGTGTAGGCTCACTATTGTGAGAATCAAAACTGGCACTTTCAGCAATTTTGCAAACAGCTAAAGACTGCGACCACGTGAGTGGAACATCTTCATCGTCTTGTGCAATACTTGCCACAAGTCTATACTGGTTAGCAAAGGCATCAATTCCTACAGTTGTAGCAAAACCACCATTTGTATGCTGCATTCTGCTGTAAAACTCCCTACATGACTTACACGAACACTTCAGTTCACTGTTGTGATGAATCGACTCATCATCTTCAGTTCTGTTAAACTCATCATTTACAGACTGGCAAGCGCGGCAGCAACAATCCTCTCCATGCGGACGAGTTGAAGTCTGTGTAGACTGGAACTGTTTTATATCTGCAACGTACTTAACCTCAGCACTGTTGTGGTCATTATTACTGCTGCTTGTAGAGGATACATCACTACTTACATCACTTCCACTTCTGTCCTGTGGTTTGCCATCCTGCACCGGCAGCACACTGTCACTAGCTTCCGGCTGCAATAAGTTATTGTTGCTGCTAGACGTATCTTCTGAATAATTGTTGTTGACGATGCCAATACTGCACGGTGGCTTACGTATGACATTGTCATTAACACAAGCATAATTTAACTCAACATTTTCCCTTCTAGATGGTACAGAAATACATAAAACTTCTTCGTAATCGATGTTCTGTGTAGAACTGACCAAGAGGGAATGGGAATGGGATGATGGGGTGTGACTGCATCCACTGTAGTCTGCAAAGTGTTTTGTGTATGATGCATCGACCGGCTGTGGCAACAGGCGATACTGCAATTGTTTCTCAGACTGCTGCACATAATCACATGCCGAGTGAGAGGACCGCGAAACCTCAGTTTCAGATTCGCACTTGCAACCGCAGTTAATTCGCATGCAACAGCGGAACAGAAACATTTCACGTCATATTCATTCTTCGAGTTGCAGAATAGTTTTTGCCTTCAAACTCCATCGAACCAGTGAAACGTACTACTAAATTACAGCTTTTCAACCATTTTTCTGCAATGACATTCACAATACTGTTATACAGAATACACTTACAGCAGATTACTGCAATGACCCAAAACTTATCAGTAAAACAAGCAGTGTCAGGCACAACAAACTGCCCATCTATGCTGAAAACTTCATAATGATATCTGTAATAGTTTTCCTGTAATGTTGCAGGATTACAACATTACAGATATCATAACAAAGCTACATGTACTCAGTAGAAACCGGCAAACAAAATATTACTTCACTCGCTGCCATCATGGCGAGGTAAACAGATACGTAACTTCTCTGTCTAATTTAAAAAGTCCATACGCATATAAACAGGGATGAGATGGAGCCAGATGAAATCTGCTTCCATCAGATACAGACTTCACATTTAGAATCCGTATGGATTCGACTGCGGATTTACCACGCTCAGTCGATTCAGTTTTCAATACCCATCACTGCCGGTTATTCGACATGCTTAACCTCATTTTCGACGCAGTAAGTGGCTGTGTTAGTGTGTTTGTTGTTTACCATTTTGTGCTTTCCTGCAGGCCAGACACTCGAAACAATTTAATATTTTGTAATGCAAAACCAAATTCGAATTCGACCAAAAATTGTCTCTGTACATCTGACGGATTCAGATGTGGGAAAATTATCAGATTTCAACAACATTCAAATTTGAACTCTGTCACACCCCTACATAAATGAACAGAGCCATCATACACAGAATAAAAACAATGAAAAATGGCTAAAATATCTGTGAATTTCAAAAAACAAAGAGGAACTTCATTGCTTTGAATAATGTCGCAAAGAGGTTGTGCAATGCTTTATGTCTGTCAGTAATTAGCTTCAACAGTACAATACCTCGAACGCAGTTTCGTTATTATTAGTTACTGTGGTTCCAGATTTACCAGTATGTACAATTCTATTCTGTTTTGTTGTCTTTGGCATAACGTCGAGCCTTGCTGTCATACACACAATTCATGGACGACCCTGACTGTGTATAGCGCGAAAGTGCGCTTGGTCGTTCTCGCCCTGTACACAGTCACGGACAGCTAGACCTTTGGCCGCCCGGTGTGGATGTCAAATTTGCCACCTTTCCGTCTTTGAAGATCTGGAGAGGCTACTCAAACCGATACTTTTGTGTACATTTTCTTGCGTTGCAGAATGCAATCGTTTTTAAATGACAAAAAAAACGTGAACAGTTGCTCCAGTTAAATTCTTTCACGTAGGCCCAAGTACAACAAGCGTTGTGCTGCTGTTTGGGTAGCTTATTCAATTCAACTCAATCAAGTGCCTATTCGTCAAGATCTCATGATAACACCGTAAGACGTTCAGTATCACAGTTCCAAGCCTCCAACGAACGTAACAGACAGACGGACGGACACACAGACAGACAGACGTACACTGCATGATGGCACAGGACGCGTTTGCATAGCATCATGCGGCAAAAACCACGAATGAATCGAAATCCACACAACTCGCATACGTGTGAGTTGAGTTATCATAGCAAGTGCTGTAATTTTAGTTTGGAGTCTTTTTAACCACCTATGACAAAGTTTATGTGCCCCGGCCAGGCTGGGCCGGTTTTTGCCGCGCGATGCTATGCATAAGCACGACCTATGCTGTCATGCGGTCTGTGTGTGTGTCCGTGTCCGTCACATTCGTACATTCTGTCAAAACGAATAAATGTAACTACAATTTTTTTTCATCGGCAGGTAGCCAAGCCATTCTAGTTTTTCCATACTAAATGTCGTCGTCATTTCTGGCATGCAACACACGATTGCATAGCGCCATACGTCAACATAATCTTCCACAGAGGGCGGTTCTGAGCCAAAGCTGCTGCTTCGGGGAGCATAAGGTGGTGTTGTTTCAGATCCTGTTGGACGGTGTTGAGCCAGGTGATGCGGGGACAACCTAGTTGTCTTCTCCAGTCTGCCAGAGGGGAGGCTAACAAAATCCTCTTGGCATCTGCGTTGTTGTCCATGTGCACAATATGCCCGAATAGGGTAAGCCGGCGTGACTGGATTATAGCAGTGAGTTTGGGTTGCTTCGTTAGCCTCCGTACATCATCGTTCCAGACAAATTGGTACCATTTGATGCCAAGCAGCATACACAGACACCACTGGTCGAGTGCATCAATCTTGTGTGCGTCCGTCTTAGATATCACCCAGTAGTCCGAACCATACACGAATATTGGTAAGATACACGTGTTGTACAGCTTCAACTTCGTTGAGATGGCGAGCCGTGACCTCCAAATCTGATTTTCTAAACTCTGCATGGCAGCACGAGTGATGGCACTTCGGCGGCTGATGTCACAAGTGCTTCCAGTTGATGAGTGGATAAGAGAGCCAAGGTAGACAAACTCCTGGACTACCATGACGTCCTGGCCCTGAACCTTGATGGTTAATGGCATATCCTCCCTGCAGCCCAAAGCTTGTACCTTTGTCTTCTGCCAATTCACCTCGAACCCTAGGGATGCTGCTTCACTTGCAATTGTCTCCAATATGGGAACAAGAAGCTCTAGCAGTTCAGCAAGGAGAGAGACATCGTCAGCAAAATCTAGATCAGTGAAGGAGCTCTGGCCAAACGCCACACCAATCGAGCAAGATTCAAAAGTCCTGTCCAGCAACCAATCCATGCCTGTGGCAAATGAGTCTGTGGCCAGCACACAGCCCTGGCGAACATCAGCCTCGATTTTAAACCATGAGCTGTGAGTCCCATCTGTCCGAATACAACTAACAGAGTTGTCATACAGCACTCTAAAGAGTCTCACAATCTTATCCGGGATACCAAGCCTTGTCAGGAGTAGCCACAACGCGGGTCGGCTAAGAGAGTCAAATGCAGCACAGAGATCAACAAATGCATTTAATTGCATGCAGTTGGATACTAAATGGCACAGCAATATTCCGACGGGAATCCCACCCCTTACGGGGGTGTCGAATGCAGGTGGGGTAGGCAGAAATCGCGATTCTGAGCCTATATCTGGCTTCAATGCGTGCTATTAAGGCTGCTACCGGTCAGGTGTTATCAATACGATGCCGTCGGACCACCATCCCGCAAGTTGTGACACTTCGCTGGTAGTAAGCGGCGGTGTTTGTTGATGGCGGGAAAGGACCACAAAGTTTCAAAGGTATGCCAAAGACAACAGAACAGCATTTAATTGCACGCAGTGATAAATCTATACCTTACGTAACTAACAATAAAATACTCTGCTCGAAGTTTTGTACTATTGAAGCTAACTACTGATAGACAAGAAGCATCGCGCGGCCTCTCTGCGACAGCTAAGCTACTTGTTAGGCTTGACTGGAAGCCTGATTGCAGTTAAACAAAACCTGTGCTCACAGAACATCGAACATCCCTATTGTGAACAGTGAACGTATTGGAGCCAAAATATTCACTGTAAAGAGTCACACCACACAACCAACCAACGATTGTATTCGTATCTGTATAGCGCCCACCCAATAATGACATTACCATGGCTAAATACATACAAGACATCATAAGGACACTCATGGCAGCACACAAAAATGCCACGTTTTGGATTGGAGGAGACTTCAACTTACCCAACATAGACTGGGACATGGCCACCATTAGAATTCCTCCAGGAAGCAAGCAACTGCACTATGCAAAGGCCATCAATGACGGTCATCAATGACGGTTTCTTATGCATGAAAACAGATCTAGGCCTGGAACAGTCAGTGAAAGAACCAACTAGAGGAAACAGCTGTTTTGCCCTGTTCTTCACCAACCGACCTTCATTGGTCAAGAGGACGGAAGTTGTATCTGGCGTCAGTGATCATGCCGCCATCCTTGTCGAGGCTCAAGCTGTTGCTGTACAGACCAAAAAACCAAGATGCCAGATTCTTCTGTGGTCTAAAGCGGACATGGCTGGAGTCTGCAGGTCTCTGAAAAGTGAAAACTGTTTCAGACAGCATACTAGATCTCTGTAACACTGATACCCCTGTAGAAAAGATATGGCATTTACTAAAAGACGGGTCTAGTACAGACATCAAGACAAATCCCAACCAAAATGACATCGTCCAAACGGTCTCAGCCCTGGGCTAACATGAAGGTAAAGTGTCTAAGCAGACGTAAGCACCGAGCCCTGAACACAGCTCGTAATACTGGCAAATGGGATAAGTACAACAGCCTGAAGAGACAACTACAGTGGGAATGCCGACGCGCACATGATAAATGGATGAATGACATGATCGACGAAGAGGGAAAGAAACCTTTGTGGTCCTACGTGAAGTCTAAACGCAAGGATGTTGTAGGCATATCGTCGCTGAAACATAACGGACAACTCATCAGTCACAATGAAAAACAAGCCAACGACTGAATGACCAGTTCTCATCTGTGTTTACAAGAGAGGATGATGGTCCCCTACCATCTGTGGGAACAAGCCCTTTCCTGATGCACCTGATATCACAATGTCGCCAGCAGGCGTCAGGAAACTACTGCAGCAACTACAACCTCATGAAGAAATGGGACCGGATCAGATCCCAACCAAGCTGCTGAAAGTCGGTGCAGAGGAGCTTACTCCCGGTATTACACTACTGTTTCAGGCATCCATCGATCAACACACCATTCCACAGGAATGGAAGAAGGCCAACTACCTGCCTTCAAAAAAAGAGATCGAGCAAACCGGAGAATTATATCACTGACTAGAACATATACATACATACTCACTTGATGACGCACTTTGAGCAATACCACATCCTCTGTGATGAACAGCACGGCTTTCGATAAAAACCTTTTTGTGAAAGTCAACTACTCATTGCATTTGATAAAGTACCACACAAGCGCCTGTTAACCAAGCTAGATTACTATGGTGTGAGAGGGGACATACTCACTCACTCACTCACTGCTGCGCTTGACCAGCTGAGGGTCGTAGCGTCCTCCACATCGAACGATCCTGGCCCGCGATCCAGGCAGCACCAACAGATAGGCCAACGTCTTCTTCCACTTGCTGCAGC
>Ga0209339_1000669_pt1 | contig 12949 bp, 6 predicted proteins | sample OlaalgELextract3_FD_187376 | JGI IMG/M metagenome (GOLD analysis project Ga0209339, IMG submission 187376) | Olavius algarvensis symbiont microbial communities from Tuscany, Italy - Type A ELBA extract 3 (SPAdes) (version 2) | ecosystem: Host-associated > Annelida > Digestive system >... | reverse complement strand
AACCTCGCTTTAAAAAAGGCGTTAAACACAAACGTGGCAAGGGCACAGAAAAACAGCCGGTGTTGGTAGCTGTACAGCGTCAGGGTGCGGTGCGATCGGCGCTGGTTGACAGTGACAGCGTCGCAGAACTTGGCCCATGGGTGGAGCGTTTTGCTCAAAAAGAGGCACACCTGATGACGGATGAAAATCAAGCTTACCTGCAGATCGGAAAACACTTTGCGGGGCACTCTTCGGTGAACCACAGTGCTAAAGAATATGCGCGCGGTGATGTTCACAACAATACCGCTGAGTCTTTTAACTCGATTCTGGAAAGGGCCAAACAAGGTGTCTTCCACTATATGAGTAGTAAACATTTGCCACGTTATTTAAATGAAATTGGTTTCCGCTGGGATCATCGCATTCCAACGGAGAAGAAAACTAAAAAAGGGACAAAAAAAATAGTAATGATTGCCATGCCGGTATTAGAGCTGCTTTATTCGCTATTAAGTCGAGCTTTGGGACGCCAGATCCGACGATCAAAAAAAGGCGGCATCTTCAGCCCAATTACTTCCAAAGCTTGCTAAAAATAGCCTTTTTTTGGGTTATAATTCCGTAAAATTATGTTAACATTATTCATCCATTACCATTTGATAATCAATTGATTTTCATCGGCGGAATGCCTTGCAAAAATAGTAGTAAAAGCATAGTTTCGAATCCTGCGTCCTACAGTACAGAAGTCAAACTCAGGGGAGAATGTTATAAAAGTACATTACCCGAACCAAAAGGTCAGTTATGGTGGATTCCAACAGCAACGCGGCAATTTACAAAAATCAGGTTGATTCCTGGATTTATCGCCTGTCCGGTTATGCCAGCCTTCCTTCCGACACGGATGAGCAGCGCTTGCGTAAAGCGGTGCTGATACTGCTGGCAGTCACCTGCACAACTCTGGGCGTATTGTGGGGCATCGCATATATCGCCCTTGATCGCCCCCTGGCCGGAATTTTTCCGCTCGGGTATTCCGCGATATCAACGGTCAGCCTATTATTCTTTTTTCGATCCAGGGGGTATAAATTCTTCTGTCGCGGCCAGCTGGCGCTGATTTTAATCCTGCCGGTGTTGCTGCAATGGAATCTGGGCGGGTTTGCCGCGTCCGGAGCGGTAATCATCTGGTCCGTGCTGGCGCCGGCCGGTGCACTCATGTTTGCTGGCACTACCCGGGCCATGCCCTGGTTCGGCGCCTATGTTCTGCTCATGGTGCTGTCCGGTATTGTCGGCACAGCTCCCGATCCTCGGCCCTTGCTGCCGGACGTTGTCATTTTAATCTCATTCGTGTTGAACATCGGCGGGGTATCAGCCATCATATTTTTTCTGCTCAAATACTTCGTCCAGGCACGCGAGCAGGCCATGGCCGCGCTGGAAAAGGAGCATCGGCGGGTGCGACACTCGCTGTCCCTGGCCATGGAAGTCCAGCAGAATCTGTTGCCCCGGGACATACCCCGGGTCCCGGGATTGGATATCGCCGGCACCAGCATTTATTGTGATGAGACCGGCGGGGATTATTATGACTACCTGACGACCGGTGATACTAGCCCGGACCCACTGGGGGTGGTGGTCGGCGATGTCTCGGAACACGGCATTCCGTCGGCCTTGCTGATGGCGACTGTCCGGGCCCAGATCCGGCAGCGATATTCTCAGTCCGGCGGCATCGAACAGGTGATTGGCGACGTCAACCGGCAACTGGCGCAGGACGTCCGGGATACCGGGCGGTTTATGACATTGTTTATGGCTGAGATCGACCGCCAAAGCGGCCGGATGCTCTGGCTCAACGCCGGCCATGAGCCGGCAATTATCTATACCCCGCAATCCGGTGCTTTCGAGGAATTGGCCGGCCGCGGCAGTCTGCCTTTGGGAATTGCCGAAAACTTCAATTACCGGATCACGCGGCAGGACCTCGAACCCGGTCAGATCATCGCCATCGCCACGGACGGTATATTTGAGACCTCAAACCCGGCCGGGGAAATGTTCGGTCGTCATCGTTTTTACGACATCGTCCGGCAAAACGCCTCAGAACCCGCCGGTCGAATCATTGCCGCCACCCTGGAAACTGTGAACCAATTCAGAGACAGCTTGCCGGCCGAGGACGACCTGACCCTGGTCATTGTCAAGATCGCACCTTGTATGAAACATTAATCCAATGCTGTTTTCAGGACATTTGGTATGAGTTATGTCGGCAACGAAGCTAAGGTGTAAAATCCCAAAATACAAACCCCAAATCTCAAACAAATCCCAATGATTCAAATTCGAAAACCCAAACGATTGGACCCGCTAAGGAAATTATTAAAAATCGCACATCAACCGAACGCCGCTGATTTTTGGCCCCGGTTGCAACGAATAAAACTGCTCTAATGGTGACCCGGCGCGATTTTTAGGCGTAGAACTTGAAAAAATGCCGCATGATGAATTTAATGGTGGGCTTGTTGACATGGTAATTTTCGCGGCCATCGCTGAACTGGGTCAACCCGCTAAGGGGCTGGTAGATGGTGGCCATCTCATATGCCGGAAAATAAAACACATTGTCATGGCGCGCGACCAATTCGTCGGCCGCCGCGCGCAGGGTCGATTTGGAGTTGCAGCTGGCACTGATGACATCCATATCCTTGCGAAACGTCGCCCACAGGTTGACCGGTGAGATGGTGACCAGCAACTTGCACGCGGGATTGTGACGGGCCATGATGGCCCGGATTCGCTCGAGGTTTGCCAGATTTTCGCCGTAGCGGCTGACCCGGAATTCATAGCGATCCATGTCCCCGCCCTCGTTGACGTAGGGTCCTCCCGGCAGACTGATCACCGAGCCGTCGGTACGGTCCTGCCAGATTTCAGTTAGCCCGAGCGTCAGGATCAACACCTGGGCCCCTGCCAGGGCCCGCCTGGAATGCCGGCGATGCCGTTCAAAATCCAATTCGGCCCCCTCCAGGCTGTCATACAAAATAACCCGGCGATACGGGTCCTGGATTTTTTGCGATTGGGGTGCCCGCCACCAGCGCAGGTCCGGTCGCCAGTCCTCAAACGTGTATTCGAAAATCTGGCGCATACAAAACGTATTGTAGACCCTTTCCCAGGCCGCACTGGCATGGATCGCCGCCGGATGGTGTGTTTCTTCGGTCGGGTAGTTGTAATCCCGCTGCAGCAGGCGCCGCTTAATCTCTCTGGCAAAACAGGATCCCAGTGAGGCAATCGGGATTGACCTGGTGATTTTCAAACCCGTTTCGCCAGGCACCGGAAAATTTCCATCCACCGGCGGATTGTCAAACGACCCCGGCCATACCTGCCAGGGTTCGAACCGATGCACCGGATGTACGTCTGAGCGTGCCATAATAAAACCGATTGAAGATTGAAAATTGAATATTTAAGGTCCGCCTGCGGCGGATCTATTTTATAGTAACCTCAATATAATCATTGTTGCAGTAACGATAGCATAAACCGAATACCATATTCAATTGAATAAGAAGCATTTCCGGAAAGTACAGGTTGAAAGGGATCCCATGTTATCTCTCCACGCGAACACGAGGGTGACTAAGCAATGACAGATCAGATGCAAATCCCCACGTCGTGGCCTTCGTGGTAAAAAGTGTTCTACTTACGCCTTATCCATAGCCGTTAAAAATTATATAATCTGAATTATAATTAGGTGGAGCGAAGCGACCTCCACAAATCTTCAATCTTCAATCTTCAATCTTCAATTTCCCTGTGGTTGACAGGTCAATCGCAAACCCCTATATTGGCTGATCGGTCGATGGGAAGCCGGATCTATGTCGGAACTGGAGGTTTAATGAGAATATTATCAGTCTATTACGGGCACGACGCCAACTGCACCCTGCTGGAAGACGGCCAGCCGGTGGCGGTGCTCGAAAAAGAACGCCTGACACGCATCAAGCACGACCAGGGCGTAATGGACCTGGACGGCATCCTGCAGGACTACGGCTGGGAGCCGGAAACCATCGATGTCATCGCCATCAATCCCTGGACCCGCCCCACCCTCGATGGAACCCATTTCGAATGGCAACTGCAGGGCGATACCTATCGGGATCACCCCGATTACATGCTGGACGGCTGGTGCGGACCGGTCGACGGCCGCTACAGCCGTCACAAGATTAAACTGTTCGGTCAATGGTACGACGGGTATGCGGTGGATCACCACCTGGCGCATATCGCCGGCGCCCTGTTTACATCACCCTTTGAAGAAGCCGGCATTCTAACCGCCGACGGCGGCGGAGATTTGCGCATGTGTGCCCTGGCTCACGGCAGCGGCAACAAAATCCATGAAATCGAATATGGCTGGGGGCACGAGCACAAGAAATTGCAGCTGAACATCGGCTCGGTCTGGGCCTCGATCGGAGAGTACAATTTCGGCATGATGCGCCTGGAAGGCGCCGGAAAGCTCATGGGGTTGGCCAGCTATGGCACGGCGCGTGATGACATCGCCGAAGTGCTTAAAAATCTGATGCTCTACCATCCGTTTACGGCCTTTCCGAGCCATGAATTCAGGGGGAAAGACGGCCTAAAGCTCGCACCGGACGATGCTTTTGCCCAGGATATCTGCACGTCTCTGCAGAAGGTCACCACGGATTTCTATCTGGAAGCGGCCGCCAGAATGAAGGCCTGGAAACCCGGCGCAAGCGCGGGGCTGATCATGACCGGCGGCTGCTCGATGAACTGCATTGCCAACACCGCCGTCCACCAAAGCGGCCTGTTTGAAGATACCTGGGTTCCGGCCCAGCCCCATGACGGCGGACTGAGCCTGGGACAAGCCTTGTTTGTCTGGCACCACGTTCTGGATCAACCCCGCACTGCGGCAGCGCTGTCCCCCTATCTCGGGACCGATGCCGGCCCACTCGACGAGGATGTGATTCCCGCTATCATTGGCTTCCTGATACAGGGCCAAAGCGTCGGGCTGTGCTTCGGCCGGGCGGAGTCCGGGCCGCGGGCGCTGGGCCACCGCAGCATCCTCATCGATCCGCGTCTGGCCGACGGTAAAGACCGCTTAAACGATCACGTCAAACACCGCGAATGGTACCGTCCGTTTGCCCCTATGGTGCTGGGGGACTGGGGGGTGCCGAGCAAGTACATGTCCTACATTGTCCCCACCGACGCGGCCGAAGTTCCGGCGGTCACCCATGTTGACGGGACCAGCCGGCCCCAGATCGTCGAAGCCGGCGACGACCCCTTTGTTGTGAAGCTGCTGACCGCCTGGCATGAAAAAACCGGCTGCAACGTGCTGCTCAACACGTCTTTCAACTGCCAGGAACCGCTGGTGGACACGGTCGATCAGGCCCGGGCCACCTGGCAGAGAACGGGATTGGATGTGCTGGTGACGCCGGAGGGGATCGAGGTTGACAAAGATCGTGCCAGAGGCGGTGCAGCCTCCCTTGAGATGAAGAATTGAAGACTGAAGATTTCAGATTGCGGAATGCGGAATGCGGATTTCGGAATGCGGATTTATGGAATCGCTGCGCTCTATCATTTATAAAAGACTTTTCGACACAAAAGCTCACGACAAGCAGAATTCCTTAAATCCATAATTCTAATTGACAGATTTTAAATTGCTCCCGATCTATTTTTTCAATCCGCAATCTGCAATCCCAAATCCGCAATCGAAAATCCCCCACCTTACGATAAATTTACAGGAAGCAACCCCAAGTAGAATCCAATCACAACATTCCACCTGGCTCGCCTCCGAATTCCGTTCGCCGAATGCCGAACGCCCTTAGCGTTTTACCTTACACCATACACCTTATACCCTAAACCGTTTTATTTCTGCATCCAGTATCGAGCATCCAGTATCGAGTATCCAGCATCCAGCGAGGCGTATATTAATCAAGTGGCGGATTAATTTCCTTGACAAAATCGCCTATTTCCATGTTAATAGATCCAATACGCTGAACTGCCACCAATGCCTGTCAGACCGACATTGAAATTTGTTTCAAGGCAAATTTTCGCGAGCGTAGGGAAAATTAGTCAAATTTCATGTCTCATCCAATTTCAGATCCAGATTACCGCCTCTTAGACCAAATCGAAGCCCAGGGACCGTTTCAGGCCGGCGCATGCTTTCAATGCCGTAAATGCACCAACGGCTGCCCGGTTACGTTTGCCATGGACCTTTTCCCGGACGAAGTGATTCGTATGGTAATCCTGGGGCAGCGGGAAACGGTATTGGCCTGTCAAACGATCTGGGTCTGTGCGGCCTGCGAGACCTGTACCGCGCGCTGTCCGAATGATGTTAAAATTGCAGAACTGATGGACTGTCTCAAGGAAATGGCAGTTCAAGCAGGCGTGCCGGCCGCCCAGCCCCGCATCGCCGCCTTGCACGAAACGTTTTTAAACAACATTAGAAAGCGGGGGCGACTTTACGAAACCACCCTGGTGCCGGCCTATTTGCTCAAAGCCGGCGGATTGCTGGATAAATGGAATTCCGGTACCTGGCGCCATGATCTGAAACTGGGCCGCCAGATGATCGCCAAAGGCCGTCTGCCGCTTAAGCCCAAGTCGATAAACGGAATAGGGGAGGTACGCAATATATTGGCCCGTCGAAAAACGAGGTAATGTCAAACCCGCAGCGCACGGGTTGACGGGGCTATGGAGTGTTGGAGTGCTGGAGTGTTGGAGCACTGGTGTATTGGGAAAAATTTTGAAATTTATCGATTTTACATAGCTGGTTGGGAGTCTATTGCATATTAAAATGTGATTGCGACGAACTTGGGTTTTTGGATTCTGACACCTGACACCTGACACCTGACACCAAAATGCCGGAATAGGGAACGAAGCTATTTTAGGTCTACTCGGACATATGAAGCAAATTTACCAAACGGAGTCCCCCTCACCATGCAAGTAACCTACTATCCGGGTTGTGCCCTGGAGGGATCGGCCCGGGATTATGCCGAATCCATCCAGGGGGTTTGCTCGGCTTTTGACATTGGGCTGGCTGAAATTTCGGATTGGAATTGCTGCGGCGCCACCGCGGCCCACAGCGTCGATCACCGGGGCGCCATCGAACTGGCGGGACGCAACCTGAATCTGGCCGCCGAGCTGCCCCATGCCGATATGCTCGTCCCCTGCCCCATGTGTTTTAATCGGCTTAAAACGGCCGCCAAGACCCTCCAGGGTGAGCATGGCGAGCGCTACGATATCAATTTGGATGAACCCTTGCCGCAAATCTGGGACCTGGCTAACTTTTTTGCCACGGAAAAGATGCTGGCGGCGGTAGCCACCCAGGTCGATAATCCACTAAACGGCTTGAAGGCCGTCTGCTATTACGGCTGCATGGCCAGCCGGCCGCCCGAGATCACCGGCGCCAAAGATTTCGAAGATCCCCAGGCATTGGACTGTATTGTCGAAAATCTCGGAGCCACGGCAATCCCCTGGCCGTTCAAAACCGACTGCTGCGGCGCGAGCCAGGTGCTGTCGCGCCTGGACATCGTCTCGCAATTGGTGGGCAAGCTCTACGATATGGCTCAGCGCGTCGGCGCCCGGGCCATCGTGGTTTCCTGCCAGATGTGCCAGGCGAATCTCGACATGTATCAGCCAAAGATCGCCGCCGATTGGGGGCGGGAATTTTCTTTGCCCGTTTTTTATTTCACGGAGCTGATCGGGCTGGCATGCAATGTCGAGGGATCCAGGGATTGGCTTGCCCGTCATATTACGGATCCGTTGCCGCTGCTGCGGGAACTGGGGCGGGGGAGGAAATCGCGCATGACGTGACCTATAATTTTCAAATCTTATTTCGTTAATTTAGTTTTTAGAAGCGATTTTATATTTTAGATTTTGGATTTTGGATTGCGGATTCATGGCATCGCTTCGCTCTATCGGTTTTTATTAAATGGATCCGCCTGCGGACCTTAAATCCAAAATCCAAATTCCAAAATCCAAAATTTATCAAGTAATGAGCAACAGCCAACAACCTCATAATACCGAAAAAATCGGATCGGTCACCGTCATCGGCAGCGGTATTGCCGGGATTCAAACCGCCCTGGATATCGCCAATTCCGGTTTTAAAGTGCACCTGGTGGAAGAAAAGCCGAGTGTGGGCGGTGTTATGGCTCAGCTCGACAAGACTTTTCCCACCAATGACTGCTCTTCCTGCATGATGGGCCCCAAGCTGGCGGAGTTGGCCAACCATCCCAATATAGAACTTCTGGCGTATTGCGATGTCCTCGACGTGCAGGGCGATCCGGGCTGTTTTCAATTGACGCTCAAGCAAAAGCCGCGCTACATCGATGCTGACAAATGTACGGCCTGCGGTGATTGTACCGAAGTCTGTCCGGTGCTCAGGCCCGGCGAACACGATATGCAGCTGGCAGATCGCAAAGCGACCTACATCCCGTATCCCCAGGCCGTTCCCAATAGCTACACCATCGAAAAATATGACCCGGCGCCGTGCCGCACGGCCTGTCCGGCGAATATCAATGTCCAGGCTTATGTGGCCATGGTTAAATCGGGCCGGTACCGGGAAGCCGTTGAAATTATCATGCAGGACCTGCCCTTGCCCGGGGTGCTGGGCCGGGTCTGTCCCCACGCCTGTGAAAAAAGCTGCCGCCGCCAGTCGCTGGACGAGGCCGTTTCCATCCGGGAGCTTAAACGGGTGGCGGCGGATCATGTTGACCTGGCGGAGATTCCCGTGCCGGATATCAACCCCCGGGGCCAGAGTGTGGCCGTTGTCGGGTCCGGCCCGGCCGGTCTCAGCGCGGCCTATTTTCTGGCCCTCGACGGCTACCGGGTCGACGTCTATGAATCCATGCCCCAGACCGGGGGGATGCTGCGCTACGGCATTCCCGAGCACCGCCTGCCCCGCGCGGTGCTGGATGCGGAAATCGCCAATCTCCAACGCTACGGCATAAATATTCATACCAATACGCCCATCGGCCGGGATTTTACCCTGGACGGCCTGCAAAACAACGGGGCCGCAGCCATTTTTCTGGCCATCGGCGCCTGGCAAAGCCTGAAGCTGAACATACCCGGCGAGGAACTTTTTCAGGGAGTCACCGACGCCATCTCCTTTTTGGGCGACGTGCATTCAGGGAAGCTGAAAATGCTGGCCGGCCGGGTTGTGGTTATCGGTGGCGGACATTCCGCCCTGGATGCCGCCCGGGTGGCCCTTCGACTCGGCGCCGGTGAGGTTCACATTCTCTACCGCCGCTCGCGGGCCGAAATGCCCGCCGGGCCGGAGGAGGTTATGGCGGCCGAAGATGAAGGGATCCGATTCCATTTCCAGGCGGCGCCGATCAAGATCCTGGACGAGCATGGCAACGTATCCGCGATCCAGTGCATCCGAACCCGCCTGGCAGAAGCGGATGATACGGGTCGACCGCGGCCGGTTCCTGTTGAAGGTTCGGAGTTTGTCATCCAAACTGACCACATTATTCCAGCCATCGGACAGACACCGGATTTCGATCTCCTGGGCGATGATCATGGCCTGGCGCTGACAAGGTGGAATCTTCTTTCAGTCAATACGGCGACACTCCAGACCAATCGGCCCGCAATCTTCGCCGGCGGTGATGTGATCACCGGCCCCGTTACGGTGATTGACGCCATTGCGGCCGGGAAAACAGCCGCCAAATATATCGGCGATTACCTGCAGGGCAAAGCGCTGCCGGCCGGAGCACAAGAAGCCCATATCACAGGAAGAAATTGGGCCCAGGTACCATCGGAAGAGCCGGTACAACCACGAATGCCCATGCCGACCCTGCCGCTGGAAAACAGGCTGGCCGGATTTGAGGAAGTGAACCCTGGACCGGATGAAAAAGCGGCCCAAAAGGAGGCGGCGCGCTGCCTGGACTGCGGGGGATGCTGTGAATGCATGCAATGTGTGGCGGCCTGCCAGGCCGAGGCCGTGACTGCCGTCACCCATGCCCGGCCGGCCGAAACATTCCACATCGAAACCGGCTCAATAATTCTGGCGGGCGGTTTCACGCCCTTTGACGCCCGATTAAAAGGGGAGTACGGCTATGGGCGCTGGCCCAATGTCATCACCAGTCTGGAATACGAACGCATGCTGTCGGCGGCCGGCCCGTTTCAGGGACACATCCAGCGCCTTTCCGACGGCAGCACCCCCCGGCGCATCGCCTGGATTCAGTGTGTCGGCTCCCGGGACAGCCATATCGGCCGGGAATATTGTTCGGCCGTGTGCTGCATGTACGCCACCAAGCAGGCCATGATCACCCGGGAGCATGCGCCGGATATCGCCACCACCATCTTTTATATCGACATCCGGGCCCAGGGCAAAGGCTTCGATCGCTTTTACGAGAGATCGATGGCTGAAAACGATGTGCGCTATGTCAGATCCATGATCTCCCGGGTCGTCCCCAACCCCGAAGACGATACCCTGAGCATCAGCTATGCCACGCCGGATCGTCAAATTCGGCAGGAAACTTTCGATCTGGTCGTGCTGTCGGTGGGCCTGTGTCCGAACCCTTCCTTCGTGGAACTGGCCCAGCGCATGGGGATCCGGTTAGACGCCCACGGCTTCTGCGCCACCGACCCGCTGGAGGTGGTCGCCACCTCCCGTCCGGGGGTCTATGTGTGCGGTGCGGCCCAGGGGCCCAAAGATATTCCGGACTCCGTGCAGCAGGGCAGCAGTGCGGCGGAGCGGGCCACGGCCCTGCTGGCCGCGGCCCGGGGATCACTGATTACCGTTCCCGAGATACCGCCGGAGCGAGAGGTGGGCCGGGAAGCCCCGCGTATCGGCGTATTTGTCTGCCATTGCGGCATCAACATCGCCGGAACCGTCGATGTGGCGGCGGTCGCCGAATATGTGAGTAAGCTTGACAATGTAGTGCATGCCGCCGACTGCATGTTTGCCTGTTCCACCGATCAGCTGCAGGAAATTAAAGATGCCATTGACCGACATAAACTCAACCGGGTGGTGGTGGCATCCTGCACGCCCCGCACCCATGAGCCACTTTTTCGCAATACGTTGCGCGATGCCGGCTTAAACCCCTATCTTTTTGAATTGGCCAATATTCGCGAACAGGACGCCTGGGTTCATCAGAGCGAGCCCCAGGCAGCCACGGAAAAGGCCAAAAGCCTGGTCAGCATGTCTGTTGCGCGCGCCCGTCGCCTGGAACCGCTTTATGAAACCTCGCATGAGGTGGTTCAGCGCGCTCTTGTGATCGGGGGCGGTTTGGCCGGCCTTACGGCCGCCCTTGCATTCGCAGAGCAAGGGTTTGAGGCCACCCTGGTGGAGCAGGCCGCCGAACTCGGCGGCAATGCCCGCACCCTCTACTACACGGAAGATGGCGTCAGTCTGGCGGATTATGTTCAAAATTTGGCTCGTAAAGTTGAAGACCAGCCGTTGATCACCGTATACAAGGAAGCTCAGCTCACTTCGCTGACCGGAAGTTGCGGTAATTTCAATTCAACCATTTCTGTTAATAACGAAGACCACAGCGTATCGCACGGCGTTGTGGTTGCCGCCACCGGAGGGCAGGAATATGAGCCCACGGAATATCTTTACGGACAGCATCCTGCTGTCGTGACCCAGAAAGAATTCGAAGCTCTGCTGAATTCAGAGCCTGAGCGAGTCGCGAAAATACAAAACGTCGTCATGATACAATGCGTCGGCTCCCGCGAGCCGGAGAATCTTTATTGCAGCCGGGTTTGCTGCACGGCCGCCGTTAAAAACAGCTTGAAGTTGAAAAGCATCAATCCTGATGCGCAGGTCTCGGTGTTGTATCGCGACATCCGTACGTTCGGTTTGAAGGAATCCTATTACTTAAAAGCCCGTCAGCAGGGGACGCGTTTTTTCCGCTTTGAAAGGGAGCAAAAACCGCAAGTGGCGTCCCGGGACGACCGGCTGGCCGTTGACTTGGTTGATGCCCAGCTGCAAGCCCCGGTTCAGCTATCGGCCGACTTGGTGGTATTGAGTGCCGCCATCCGCCCCCGTGCGGAAAGCAAACAGCTGGCCGAGGTCATGCGGCTGGCCCTGGACGAAGATGATTTTTTCATGGAGGCGCACCCCAAACTCCGGCCGCTGGATTTTGCCACGCCGGGCGTTTACCTTTGCGGACTGGCCCAGGGTCCCAAGTTTGCCGCCGAAAGCATTGCCCAGGCCCGCGGGGCGGTTTCCCGCGCTGTCATGCTGCTGTCCAAAAAAGAGATCGTCACCGAAGGTATGATCAACCGGGTGGATGAAAGGCTGTGCCGGGCCTGCGGGGAGTGCGAAAACGCCTGTATTTTCGAAGCCATCAGCGTCAAGGAAACAATACCGGGCCACCAGCGGGCCATGGTGATCGAAGCCCTGTGCAGGGGATGCGGCGTATGTAACGTGGCCTGTCCGACCGGCGCCGCTTCGGTGGCCCATTTTAAAGATGAGCAGATTGAGGAGATGATATAGGATTGAAGAATGAAAATTGAAGATTGAAGATTTGAGGAATTCTATCATTTTATTAGCGGTAGATACGAAGACCTTGATTATCTGGCGAGATTATGAATCGTGAAGAGCTAACAAAAAGATCAAAAGATTTTGCCCGTCGTTGCGTCAAGCTGGCGATGGCCTTGCCGGAGACAGCTTTAGGAAAACATATACGGGGGCAGGTTATTAGATGTTCGACATCCGTTGCGGCCAACTATCGAGCAACGTGCCTTTCGCAATCAAACGCCAGCTTTATTTCAAAAATAAGTATCGTCCTGGAGGAAGCTGATGAATCAGCATTCTGGCTGGAATTTGTCATTGATGAGAATCTGCTGAAAATAGATATTGTTAAACCATTGCTTCAAGAGGCGAAAGAGTTAACCAGAATATTCGCGGCTTCCAGAAAGACGGCAAGCACAAAAAATTAGATCGACAGAATACAGAGTGGACGCATAAACGTAAAAATTCTCATTATATCAGCATGATAAGATAAAATACTACTTGACTTTTTTTGATATAAGTACTACTAAAATCACTCCTTTTATAGGCCTAGTTCCCTAAAACTGG
>Ga0209339_1000667_pt1 | contig 12955 bp, 10 predicted proteins | sample OlaalgELextract3_FD_187376 | JGI IMG/M metagenome (GOLD analysis project Ga0209339, IMG submission 187376) | Olavius algarvensis symbiont microbial communities from Tuscany, Italy - Type A ELBA extract 3 (SPAdes) (version 2) | ecosystem: Host-associated > Annelida > Digestive system >... | reverse complement strand
CTAGAAGCTCATTGGTCAGCCTACGGCTCATACATATGCATTGGCTCAGTGACGTAGGACGGCTGTAACGTAAGTCGCCAAAATCACGCTAACTTGAGAACCTAGAACCTGACAGTCATAATGTTTGCAAATACTAGAATGGTGTGCCTACCGGACGGTGAAAAAAGTTTGATGATATGTTGAACCGTTTCGACAGAATACCGGCATGTGACTGACGGACAGAGGGACAGATGTCTTGTGACAGCATAATCCGCGCAGTGCATGGCATCGCGCGGTAAAAACGGAAAACCCTACAACGTTCAGACTTTCAGGAGAGGTTACCCAGGTCACGAGTAATTGGCAGAGCAGCTTCGAAATCAGAAGATCAAAGATTAAGGTCACTGAGGCGAAAATGTGAAAATCGGTTTTGGCGCATATCTTCGCGGAAAATACATCGAGTCACGTAAAACGAAGACCGGCTATGGCCTACAGTAATACTGGTAGACAATATGTCTGAGCTGAGAATTGAACAGTGACGTAGTTTGCATGTATGTGAGTGATTGCGTTATATGACAGACGTGTTGCTGTCTGGAATACACGTCCGACGAGTGTCAAGCGGTGTTTGATCAGCGATGCCTTGCGTGTCTTCACTGCAACGTCTCAACGAATACCACAGCAAGTCAGTAGGCCTACTTGGTCGGATACAATACGCTAGACAGTAGACTACAGCACATCTCCGAAACACACTAAGCATAACTTTTTCGAACAAAATTAAGAGAACTGCCTGACAGATCACGCTTGGACGATTACTCCGTCGGTTAAAATTAACCCAGGCGACGTAGGTAATGTATATACGCATTAGTTTTTATGCCTCCACAGCCTGACGCGGAGGCGTCGTCTTCATCGTCTCTGGCGTTTTCCCTATACACTGTATGTCATGTGCCAGGTGCCTCAGTCGCCGTCGAGTCCATTCCTCTGCCAAGCCCACATGGCGGGCGAGTCCATTTCACATTTGCGGAGGCATGAACTGACGTAGCGTGATCTTTGGCTCTCCAGTAGTATCTGACATTCAAAAGTAATTCTCGTCATAATTAGTCTTTTTGCATGTGATTTACCTCGATATGCACATTATAGGCTGATGTCAGTTGACTCTTCATCGTCAGCAATGAATATCAACAAGAACTTAGCTATCGCAAACAGATCGCGCGTCAGCTGCGCACACAATATGTCGAGGGCATTAATACGTAACCCTCTCACCTTGAAATCTAGGTTAAGGGTCACGGTCACCCAAGGTCATTGGAAACGGAACCATTGGTTAACCGATAGATCATGCACGACTTACTATTAGTCGAGTTATTTGACGTTGAATTTTATTATCGTGACCTTGGAATGTGGGTCAGAGGTTACTCAAGATCATTTGAAAATGGTACCATTCGAAAGCTTGGGTGCGGTTTTCTATTCGTCTTCCACAATAACTATGGCGCTATCTATAGTATCGTTTGCGAGATATAGCGACTTATTGGTTGAAAACGGCGAATTTTTTTATACCTCACCTGTATTTAGTGCTCCCGATAGGGGCAACCCGTCGGAATTTCGTGAAGTTGATTGATAGTCATAAAACTAGAACGATTGCGCTAGCGTGTGGTGAAGAAAGTATGACAATACGTTAAGCCGTTTCCATAGAATACCGGAACTCGACGGACGGACAGACAGACAGACGGACAGACAATTTATCGTTAAATTACGTTGCCCGATGGGTGAGAACAGAAGACGAAAATTTCTTGATAGTCATTCGTTGATGACAGACATACCGTTGTACTTAATTTTCTAACGTTGAACATGTCGTATTAATGTGTCTTAGTTTTATTTAGTTTTATTGTATTTTAGTTTTATTTATCTCGTGAGCTGCATTTTGATGCGAAATAAAGTCTATATTGTAAACAAGCACAACTAAACTGAACACGCTACTAATGTTTGTCAGTCTCGTATATAAATGACAATGAAGGTCAGTTCAATGACACCTACACGGACTGTGTCGCTACGTGCCTGCTGGTGGAGTCCAACTGTTCTCTCATGTCACCGGACGTGGTCGTGGACGTGGATGCCTGGTGGCTGCCTGACTGGGCGAGGTACGTCGTAATCGCCGCAACTTCCTCGACACTGCTGCTGCTTGTCATCGTGTCCGTGGTCGCCTGCAGGTCAGTGACTGTGACGCAATTACCGGTAACTAAACAAATTGTATATAATTGACTAATTTGTTAAAACTTCAGATAGGCCCAGTTCCAGTTGCATTTGATAATAGACTCGTGGTTAATCATTTGTATGTGGATAAATTAGAAGAAATTTCGTAACTATAACTGACCGGTAGTTAAATTATGAGCTAGCCTAAATATTGCTCACAGCATCACGACCATTTAACCCTTTAGAGTGCAAAGGTAATTATAGTGCTACATCGAATAATATGAAGTTGGTACACTGGCCGTTAATGGGTGCATGGGCTGTTACAGTTGGTACAGCGAGGGCCTGGGAGGGACCGTCACCCCAGCCCGCCCATGCCCCTCGTCGCTGTACCAAATGTAACAGCCCACCCATCAACGGCCAGTGTACCAATCACCGTATTGCTGTATAATGGTCCGTTGCTGTGGTTTTAATGTGCTCATTAAAGGGTTAACAGGAGCCTGGGTGATTGCGCGTCTCAGTCTGTCAGTCGTTTGCTGCTATGACGGCTGATAAGACTGTGTCTTTTATACGTGTTCTTTGTATGGTGGTGTGGCACTAGAAGGCATTGCGATTAAATGTAACTGTGGTTGTCATTGTTTCGTCATTAACAACAACGATGTGTTGCATATCTGTGTTCTAGTGACGCCAATGATCGACTAATTCATCTGGCGGCAAGCCATGCTAAATAATCAGCTTCAAGTTACAATAACTATTGACAAATTTGTCGACTCAATTTTAGTCATCAGAATGAAATAGGAAAAACTGCTAATTTGTCTGAGCTGTGGTGCAGGCGGGTGCGTCGACGCAGTGTTCGACGTCGAAGGACAGGCGTCTGTCGATTGCCGACGATCAGTGAGATACACGGGACTTCGTCGAGGACATGCGACGTCGATGATGTGACTGAACTGACTTCATCAGCGTCAACTTCCGACAGTCCTACTCGAGGTCTGATTATTGTAAATTTCTAAGGCCACAAATATGACATGAGCCATTGGGCAATGAGTTGTACAGTGGCATTAATGGAAGGGCTGTTAACAGCTAGCGAAGAGGGGGCTGCGCATTGGGCCTGTTCGTGATCCGGTCCCAGATACGGATTTCAAATCACCTTTCCACTTCCATCAGCATTGCACAATATGGCATTTGAGGAGATTTGTTGGCATTTTTCGTACAGTCACCGGCCGCTTTTCACGACACTCAGCACAATGAATGATGCCAAGGGAATGAATCCACTACATTTTGGGAGCGATCCGGCAGATATCAGCATCCGGATTAATACTGAAATCTGGATTTGAATCCCGTATCACTAGTTGAGGCAACCACTGTTCAATAAGTGAGGTGCGCTTGGCGTTCACGGAGGTATGCGCTCTTGGAGTGTTTGTTAGTTAACTAGGCTAATCGAGTGTCGATGATGCATTGAAGACTAAGACTGCAATAGCAGATGGTTTGTGCAGATCAGGAAGAGACGGCGAATGGCAAAAGTAGATCGAGATACAGAACTCGACGTTCGCCGTCCGAGCAGCAGCCGTGTCCTCGTTCAGAGGATCTAATGAAGGAGCTGACTGCACGACTAGAACACAGGCGACAGCATTCCGACGTGTCGCCGAACGTGCCTGCTTCACCTGTCAACCTGAGTCGTCAGCCGTCCTACCTCAGCATGAAGGACGACACCAGCGGCGGCGACGACGACGACGACGACTACATTAAACCAGTCAGACGGTTTTCTACGAACCACGTGGACACAGCTGGCGAGGAAACTACATTAGACTCTGATGATGATGATGATGATGATGATGATGATACTGGTTACGAACTATTCCTACCTCATAAATGAGGGTTAAATGCATTTCAAATGGTTAGCTTTCGAGGTTTCAGTGCATGTGTGTGCATTTGTACCTCCCCACTCCGCATTCCTACCACGGCATGCTGCATTCCAGCCTCCCTATTTGAATGCAAGCGTTGCATTGATACCTCATTGTGTGCATTACTGCCACTTCTCAATTGTATTCCCACCTCATACTTTGATTATCAGATCACAAATTAGGTAAATGAAAAGAGTATGTAGATTAGGCCTAATTGAAAAATTGCCTTTTATAGTTATTTTGTGTACTTAATATAATGCATGACAATTTATGGTTACGAATAATAGACTTTACACCTTGAAACTGTCCTTATCCACAAATCTTTTTCGCCTTGATTTCAGCTCCTACCCAGTCATCGGACGGATTTCATGGCTTCTGTCCTTTCTGTGCAATGGCTTTTCCTTTCGTTTTCTTCATTAATTAAATTTTTACTTTTACTCGTGCGGTAGATAAATGCTGGTTAATGCCTGGCTTTTGAGCGCACGTTAATACATAAATAGATAGATTGATAGACAGACAGATAGGCCTAGATGCTGCTATTGTAATTAGCTGTTGTGCGATAGCTTAAAACTGGCATGAGTTGTGACTTGTCTTAAGAAATGTTAGCATCTAGAATTCATATTGTATTGACTTGCCGTGGAAATACACTTAAAATGTGAGATAATATAATTATAAGTTAGTAGGCTACTTCAAGATACCGAGCTCGAAGTAGGCCTACATCTATAAATGTTGATAGAGGAGTAAGTGCCTGCCATGAGGTACTAATGCATCTGGTGGCTAATTCATCATCGTATCCAGATACATTGACACCTCGTGGCAGGCATTGACTCCTCCATCATTATCTCTTAATCATGCATTTTTACCTCGGACACTTGCATTACTACCTCATCATCATCACCATACGATGATGATGATGATGAGGTAGTAATGCAAGTGTCCGAGGTAAAAATGCATGATTAAGAGATAATGATGGAGGTGTCAATGCCTGCCACGAGGTGTCAATGCATCTTGGTAGGATGACGACGACGACGATGATGATGATGTAGTAATGGTGTTGCGATTTACTTATTTTTTATAATTATTCATTGGAGTCGAGAGCTATTCTTTGTTATTCAGTATAAATGAATTATAAAAAATAAGTAAATCGCAACACCATTACTACATCATCATCATCATTGTCGTCGTCATCCTACCAAGATGCATTGACACCTCGTGGCAGACATTGACTCCTCCATCATTATCTGTTAATCATGCATTTTTACCTCGGACACTTCCCTCACTCCTACTTGGAAATACACTAAAAATTTGAGATAATATAATTATAAGTTAGTAGGCTACTTCAAGATACGGCGCTCGAAGTAGGCCTACATCTATAAATGTTGATAGAGGAGTAAGTGCCTGCCATGAGGTACGAATGCATCTGGTGGCTAATTCATCATCGTATCCAGATACATTGACACCTCGTGGCAGGCATTGACTCCTCCATCATTATCTCTTAATCATGCATTTTTACCTCGGACACTTGCATTACTACCTCATCATCATCACCATACGATGATGATGATGATGAGGTAGTAATGCAAGTGTCCGAGGTAAAAATGCATGATTAAGAGATAATGATGGAGGAGTCAATGCCTGCCACGAGGTGTCAATGCATCTTGGTAGGATGACGACGACGACGATGATGATGATGTATTTTATAATTATTCATTGGAGTCGATAGCTATTCTTTGTTATTCAGTAGTGAATAGCCTAGTTTTTTTTACTGGATGTCAATTTTTTTTGGTTTCGTACGTTTGATATTATCATGAAGAGGTATGTGAAAACGTGTTAACAACGCGTAGCAGGGTCATTTATACAACGCGAGTCTTGATAATCGGGTTGGCTCACAGGCATACTAGTACAGGGGCGATGATATTTACCACGCCGCCAGCGCCGGCCCTGGATATTTATGGGCGGGGGTAAAGTGCGAGGTGCGAGTCTGCGAGGTGGTAAAATGCGAGGTACGGTGCCAGGTATCAATGCGAGGCGCTGGGTAATCTGCGAGGCTGGAATGTGCGAGGCGCAACGGACAACTGGTGCAGCAGGCGTCGTAGTAGGATGTGAACCACTGAAGCGTAACTAATTATCTCGGCTACTGTTAGCGATTCAGCACTTGTCCTTCCTTGTTTTATTGTTTTGCTAGCCCCGCAAAACCCAACTGTAGTTTATTTATGGGAGTTTGATGCAAATTAGCATTTAGTGACTTAGATTTAGGCCTACAAAGACGTCATGTCGCATGTCTCTACCTCGAAATCCTAGACTAGTGAATAATGATGCTGTACAGTAGGGCTGTATATAGGCCTACATGAAAAAGGCGATGCCGACTAATTAGCCAACAGTTACCGACGTACGATGAGCAATGACAGCGACGCCGGTCAGTCGCGAGGCCGAGTTGATTTCTAACACCGTTTGAGATCAGAGAGCCGTCGTCGTCGGTGAAGCTTAATTACCGTTTGGTAAAGTGCTAGGTGACCCGCAAGCCACCGACCAATCACAGCCTAGCTCGCACCGTACCTCGCATTTTACCACCTCGCAGAATCGCACCTCGCACTTTACCCCCGCCCGATATTTATCAGGGCAAGAGGTAGACAAAACATCGTCCTCTCTATTCGTCAACTCATTACAAGTTAGCGAATGGTGTTGCGTAAGGGCGTACACCGCAGGCAGCCCGGCTAGGCAAGAGGTAGCCGGCCTGCCTGCGGTGTACGCCCTTACGCAACAGCTTGGGCTATACACCATTCGCTAACTCACTGCATACGTAACGATTGCTATCTGAAGTCGGGGCACATGAAGATAAGTAGGCACAATGCTATAACAATGCTATAACTGGCACTAGCCCTTACTGCTGAACCCTAACCGACCCACGAGGCGGTATAATACTGCATAAGTACTATAATACTGAATAAGTACTATAATATTTTATGACGGTTTATGCTATAACTGACACTAAAAAAGGGAGAACAGGGATTGCGCCTACTTATCTTCAAACTACCCCTGAAGTCTGTTCGTACTCATGCTGCGCAAGTGCAGCCACATTATGATGAAGGTGGGAGATCAACTGATCGAGTGACATGCACATTACCGTGACATGACAAGATTAATAACAATTAGGCCTACGCAGCATGCATGTGACTACATTGCCAGTCTTCTTCATCTGTACCGCGTGCTGCAAGCTTTCACATCTCCAGCGTGCACATATCCTCCAGGGCCGTAGCAGCCATATTTTGATTGGTCCAGCAAAATCCCTCCCCTCCCCTGCCTTCCCCTCCCCTTCACACCCCCTCCCTCTCGTCCCCTCCCTCCCTTTCCTCCCCCGCCCCTTAGAAGTAGGCTCCCTTTTTGTGGCTAGGGGGTCTGGGGGAGCGCTTAAGCTCCCCCAGCGGGTCCGGGCGGAGCCCGGCCGCCAAACGCATTTTGGGGCATTTTGAGCTAAAATCAAGGCATCTGGTGGCAACAGTTTTAATGACTTTCGTGAGAAATAACTTACCAAATTTCGTGCATTTTACACAGTAAACGCACATGCGGACCAAAAATCCTGGCTACGCCCATGGCGTTTAATCCGAGTCTATCCGGAGTAATTTTCGAAAACTAACAGATGCCATATACACACACTGTTTTCGTATTTCTTCTCCCCTGTATGACATCACCACATCATAATCTTACAAACAGGCTTTCATGTTAAACAGACTATTGAAGCGAATGAGCGATTGCTTTCATTGAAATGCTAGTGTTTTAAAACTAACGAACACATGAATGTCTAGTCACTGTCCATCACAATGAAAACTTGAAGAGAGCATGTAATGCAAGAAAAGCAGAGTTACTAATACAATTGAACTATTTTTGTTTTATCCTAAACTATAGGCATAACATGTATATTACATACAAATTTAATAACAGGCTATGCTAGGCTATAACAGAAAATGTTACCGAGAAATCGTTATTGGTTAAGGCTGAGCAAAGGTGCCAAAGAATGTTCTCCGGTGCTCATTAAGTGACACAAACTCATTCGCTACAGAAACTAAATCCAAACTGTCCTATTTATCTTGATAGATGTGCAAGGTCATCAGATGATTGAGGTGGTCTTGATGCATGGTGCTCCTCAGGTAGCTCTTGATGCGCCTCATGGTAGAGAACGAGCGTTCACTGACAGCATTTGTGGCCGGCATGACTAAAATGAGCTGGACCACCTTGACGACCTCAGAGAAGTAGGTTCTTGCTGGAAGCGACAATTCTTGTAGGAATGCGATGCAGGCCTTGATGGAGCATTCATCCGACTGGGCAAACTGACCCTTCAAACTCTGTAGCTGCACATCAAGCTGACTGGCATCAAGCTCCTGATAGAGGTCACACAGGTACTGTAATTGCTCACGGTACTCTCGTCCCTGGCAGGCATTCAGAAGCAGATCTTCCAATTTGCGATACGTGGCGTAGCCAGGCTGGTCAAATCGATCACGAATTGAACTCATGGCCAAGTCAGTGGCCTTGAAATAGCTTGCTCTATAAAACGACTCGACAGAATCATGGCAGAAGCCTGGCGCTCCATCGTCAAGTCGTGTGGGAAGTTTCCGCCTGCGAGGGACTTGTGCCTCATCAACTCCCAGTTTCTGCTGCAGAGCCGTTACCAGGTTGAGAAATGTCAGTGCAGATGCGTCACTGTGCATTCCTTCTAGGGTAGTAATGGTCATTGATGCGATCTTCTGCGCTGCAGCAGCTGATAAGGTTGTATGCTACAGGGTTTTACTCAGATGGTCAGTCAATTTCATCACTGTTTCAGATAGCTTGAGGCCGTACAAAAACCTGAAATTCTGCATCACGGTTTTCACACCAATGATACGGGCTTTCACATCAGGCTCAAACCGTCCAGACTCCAGTGACTCTTCCCACAGCTGTAATAGTGAGTTGTAATTGGCCACAACACTCTCCAGAGAATCTCCTCTAACTGTCCATCTGGTATGGCAGAATGTCCTTAGGCCAACTGGACTTTGGTTGTCGTTTTTCTTAGCAGCTCGAATTTTATCGAAAGCAGCGTTTCTCTTCGGTGAAAACTTAACCAGACGAGTAATCTCGAACGCTGTTTCCAGTGCATCCTTGCACATGACACTTATTAATAGCATTTATTCTTTTACTTTACGGATAGAGAAATCGAGTACCACTTTGCATGGTAGGGACTGGGGGTTAAGGCGAGGCAATTACTTCCATCAGGTGGCAGGTAGCACGTGATTTCAGTGACAAGTGATGTCCAGTAGTGATGAGGTATATTGGTTGCTAACAAGATATTATGTGTAATTACAGAGTCTAGCTATATGGCACCTGAAGTCGTAGTAGCAGTGTAGTGTAAAATTTAAGTATTTGAAATCGATACATATGAATTGTTTATGTAAGCCAGAAATAGAGGCATGTTGGCCTGCTTTCTAATGTTCATTTTAGCACGCGATAGCCATACTATAGCGTTATCGCGCACTATATGCCATGGCAATTCCATCCGTATGTCGTCGCATGGGTGGATCATACAAAAACGAAAAACAATTCGACAAAAAGGTATCACCAGCTTTGTAGCCCTATCTTTCCGATTTCCGGGAAGGTAAAGTTCTGAAATTCACAGGGGATCCCCTCCAATGGGGACGCTGAATAAAGGTGGAGTGGGTAATTAGCGTTCAAGTCATCATATCTCAGAAACTCTTGGAGATAGAGGTATAGTTTCTGTTAATCACTAACAGGAAGTCGCATATGCCCTTTCCAATGGTACTGTTTCTGATGATCTTAAATGGCCAATTCACTAAAATTTCGATGATATTGCATGTTTGGAAACCAATGGCGTCTAACGGAAAAAAGATAGACACAAACTAACAGCAGCAAAAATGAAGCTTAAAATGATCCTAGTTAACATATATGTACAACTTTTAAATGAATTTGCAGGGACTGCTGAGAGTGGGCGTGTTTAATGTGGGTGGGGTGTGTGAAAACAGCAGATTTTGGCCTCTCTGTCGCAATATCTTACAGCGATGCATACGGCCACAGATACCATTAATCACTTATAGGAAGTCACATATGAGCTTTGCGATAGTACCGATTTCAATGACCTTGCGACATGTTACGTTGAATTTAGTATGTAAAAATGTACAGATTACCTTTACAATGGAGCAGAATATTATACGATACGATACGATAGTGGGTTTTTAACGTGCAGTAAAACGCTGACTGGTAGCCAGCTTAGTCTACCACACGGGATAAACAAAAAATCAAAATGTGAAACTAAAAATTAAAATACTAAAAATATAGTACGTCCTCTAGTCACTAGAAGGTGGCACTTTGGTCACTTACAATGCATTTTCTCCATTTTGTTTAGCTGTTCGTAGATACCGGTACATGGACGCTATCGCACACTTTGTCTGCATTAGCTGAGCTTTTTTGTACCTTACCAGTGATTGTGTTGCAGAGTAATATGGCATATAGTGCAGATCAGTGGCACACTGAGTGGGATATGTTGGTGAAACTTACGACACCTCAGCTTCGGTTTGTTTGCTCAATTTTATTCTGTGTGTGGTTTTGTTGTCTGTCACACAGGAAGTGTTAACTGTAACACAATTATATTAATATTTTTGCATTACTTGTATAATTATTTGAAGCTGTTATTGATGAGTATGCACTATGCAGTTTCATTTTTTCTTTAGTGGTATTTTATAATGCCTGTATTGTGTTAGCTGTAATTTTCATGTGTTCTTGTCATCGTAGTATTGTGTTTACGATACAGAGATGGCCGCTATGATTCATTGGAGGAACTGCATGTATTTGTGCTGGCACATGTATTGCAACGACCACTCATTGTCGTAGCTGAAAGTTTTGTTAGTGATTTTAATGGCGAGGCACTGACACCATCTTATTTCAGTGGAATATATCTGCCATTGGAGCTTTCTCCTGACATATGCTGCCGTATACCATTACTGCTGTTGTATAGTCAGTCTCATTTCTCTCCTCTTGTTGCTCTGGACAATCGTGAAATCCAGAAGCTTGGTAAGAGTGCTGAAATTTTTGGTTTATAGATAAACGAACCCTTATAAGCATGTTGAAGTTTTGTGCTCATTTTACATTTGAATGTACTTTATAGTAATATTTTATGAACGGGTTGCTGAAAATTTTTCTTGAACATGTATTATCTTTGCAGAAGCATATATTGCTAATAAGATGTGAGCAATTGTGTTGTTCTGTCAAAGTGCTTGTTACAGTAAACTATGCATTGTAGTTTTGACGGTAATGTAGCTGTATTTTATGTCTGTTACAGCTGCTGTACCATTGATCAGTGCGGAGTACGAGTTGATGTCAGTTCATTTTTCAGTTGATCCTGGCAGCAAGTGGAATGGGACTGACGTGATAGCAGATGATTATTCAACATTGCTGTGTCGCTATCTTGATATTTCTATTCTCACTTCTGATGATGCGGGTTTTGAAATCCTCTGCGCATCTATGCAGCGTACTGCTTGTTCCGAAGAGATAGTGCTCAGCTGCTTCCATGACGCTGTTAGTCGTTATAAGTGCATTCTACAAAAGCAGCAGTCGAAAGCTTCTTTCAACATATTTATGTCGAAGCCGTCTAGCTACAACTTGGTGGATAAGGTAATTTCATGTACTGTATGATGCTAGCAAAACTCATTCTTCTTATAAATCACTCATTGTTAGTGTGTACTTACCAGATGCACAGTATTGCATTACTATTAAGCTGTATTGTAATGATTGTCACAGTAGTCTAATGAGAAGATACTTGCCTATCTTGATCATGGTGTGAAAGCATGCGGACGATAGGCCTATAGCCACGTAGGTCGACTCTGGTTGTGCTGTTTGTGGGATGGTAAAATGAGTGTTGTGTTGAGAAATAAATAAATTCTGACGGTACGTGACTACACGATGGCTGCCATCTATATTTGCGGGGCTTCAGACCACGAACCAATAGTCCGAAGTCTCGGTCAACCGTCACAGATTGGGGCACTGCACTGCAGTATATGATGGCTAGCTGTATGCTGACAGCTAACTTCGCTGTTCATCAATATCTACAATGTGTCCATCAGCACAAACAGATTGTTCTACAGTATTGACTCAACGCTTTTGGCCATCATGCTTTTGCCGTTTCGACCTGGAATTACCTGATGGACAGTCTGCATGATCCAGAGCTGAGTTTTGACATTTTAAGTGACAGGATATAATTACGGCAATTACAGATACCTTTGAAAATGTGTTACCCGGTATATAAATTTATATTTTATTTGCTTAGTTATACATATTAGTACATTTCCCAGTTGTAAATTGAATGTTGCAACATTTTAGGATTTAAAATCACAAAGCGATGAGCCAAATTGTATTGTTCCATTGAATGTGCTTCAACAACTGTTGCATGCTGCTGGTCCAGACTTTTCCATATCAATTCATCTTCCAGGTAAATGGTTTTCTGTCATATTGGTAGCAGTATTATACACAGTTATTGTAATAATTAAATCTTACTACGATTATGCCTGGTCAAGTTTGAAAATGTAAATGTGAGCAGTTCTATCGAGCTTTTTAGATTCACACACACATATATATATATATATATATATATATTCACATTCAATATAGTCACATCACTACTATCATGTCTGTCTGTCTGTCTGTCTGTCTGTCTGTCACATCACTGCTATAATATCTGTCTGTCTGTCACATCACTGCTATCATGTCTCTCTGTCTGTCACATCACTGCTATCATGTCTGTCTGTCTGGCACATCACTGCTATAATGTCTGTCTGTCTGTCACATCACTGCTATAATATCTGTCTGTCTGTCACATCACTGCTATAATGTCTGTCTGTCTGTCACATCACTGCTATAAT
>Ga0209339_1000665_pt1 | contig 12957 bp, 7 predicted proteins | sample OlaalgELextract3_FD_187376 | JGI IMG/M metagenome (GOLD analysis project Ga0209339, IMG submission 187376) | Olavius algarvensis symbiont microbial communities from Tuscany, Italy - Type A ELBA extract 3 (SPAdes) (version 2) | ecosystem: Host-associated > Annelida > Digestive system >... | reverse complement strand
CAACCATACACGCAACATAAATTATTTTTTTTTAAATTTTAAACCCTCGAAAAACGAGGGTAGGGAAAAAAACTGAAAAAGTTAAAAAGAATGGAGAGGCTAACGTTCCGAGCGGTCGTCCAATTATTATTATCGTCTGTGTAAAACGTGTGCATTTACGCAGCAATAAAACGAAAACTGTTGCGGCGATTATATACAGCGGTGGCGTGAAAACAGTTTCTGAGACGGATACATTTGCCGAAAAACAGCAAGTAGTTCATGATTCGGTCAAGGCGAACCGAGACTGGGACACTGATAAAACCGTTGAGACTAATGTCCATGATACACGTATCAGAAATCGGCGCCGAAATCCCGTACCAGAAAACTGGTATCATCAACCGGCACGAAAATACAGCATGTCCTATTGGTTACAGAAACCGGCACCGAAAAAATTCGGTACCAAACTGCATGTCAAATGCGTCAGAAGCCGGTACCGGTTTTCTTGTGCCGGTGTTTGGCGTCGATTTCTGGTAAATGTGTCATGAGCATAAGGCGAGGTAGCTGAAAACCAAGGCGAGACATCCCAGGACGAGACATTTCCAGTCTAGTACGCAAGTAAAATAACAACAAACACAACATCATTCAATCGACTCTGTCATCACTGATCAAATAAGATTCTGGTTACACTTAACCACCACGATCAGCTGGCACAACAGACGGTCAATAATACGAACAAACAGTTCACTCTGACTAAAAGTTCTTTATAGCCACTGCAGGCAGCAGGCTCGAGACAGAACCAAGCCATATAACGCATGGTTTACATTATACCGGTACGTAAGGATGCCACGCCGTACCGCAAGCGTTTTCCGCTCGACCAAAAAACGCCACGAAAACAGTAGGTAACGCTGCCGGCGTTCCGCAAGTAACGAGCACCGTGTTGTATTTTTCCGCATCTGCCGGCGGCATGCCGGCGGAATTGCGGTGCGGTGGTCAAGGAGCAAGTACAACTGCCAAGTGCAATAAGTCCGGAAATTACACCGTTGAGTAGGACGTGTATAAGTTACTACTAGAGTAATGCATTCTAACTATGCATCTATCTTGTACCGTTTCTGAGATATTCAGAGTCGAATAATGGCGCGTCCTTGAAGTCTGGACTAGGAGTCATTCAATGTTACTGAAAAAGGCAGAATTCTTTACAGAATCATTACGTGATGATGGAAACCACGCGTAAGTCGCGCTCCAGCATATAGCTGAGCGCAACAAACAATGTCCATCAAGATCAACAAGCACTGACGGTTGTGTTGATATCGCCGCAGACAAAATGAGATAAATCTTTAGTATGAAAATGCAGAATTGAAGTGGAAACAGAGGTTGAAAATAGACAGCAGCGGTGTTGTACTGTAGACGATGAACACACTATGATTCGTTCCGCGCCGTCGAGTGGTCCGATATATCCGTGATCACATCATGGCTTGGTCGTCTGAAAGACTGAAACGGACCGAGACGACTGCGGCCAATGATCGATACCACTCCACCATCCCAGGGTCGATTGGTAGCAAGTTCGGCGTTTGCATATTGACAATCTCCGCTTTTTATCTACCCGCTGCGTAGATAATCGGCGTGTCTGGACTCTGGAGGAATTAGAACCAGCCATACGCACGCACACAGTCACATAACAAGACGCGTGGCGCAAACATACAACAACAGTAACGATATCTAACGATAACAACACGATATCTCAGGGCCAATTTTTCAGGTTTTTTTTATTGAAATTGAGCCGAAAACATTGCATAGGCCCTAACTCAAATCGCCAGATATTCTACCAGGAGTCGAAATAATAACAAGTAGCTCTGCTGATGCCGAGACAGCTTCCGTTACTTACTTGTTATCGGCAAGTCTTGCGTATCGGCACACTGTGGCGCAACTTGCAAGACTTGCAGATAGCCAGTAAGTAAGAATTTGGAAATGTCAGTATTAGAATGTAGGCCCTACAGTACAAGCTGGTATGTTCGGACGAACGCAAATTATCTAAATGAAATAAAATAATCCTTGCGAATATCTTCATATTTTTTCGTAAGAGACCCAGGTCCACGGACTAAGAGGTGGCATAAAAAGTAACTCAGGGTTTCTCAAGGTCATTCGAAAACCAGAATTGTATCAGGTACTCTGTTTATATTTATGGTATGTTCACGTGTTGCGTTTTGTCAGCCGTCTATTAAACCAAGATTGGATTGGATTGGACTCAAGGAGCAAGTACAAGTCTCGAAATTACACCGTTGAGTAGGGCGTGTATAAGTTATTATTAGTATTGCATTCTAACTAAGCATCTATCTTGTACCGTTTGTGAGATATTCAACGTCGCATAATGGCGTGTCCTTGAAATATGAAGTGGTAGTAGTCATTCATGGTTACTGAAAATGGCAGAATTCGATAGATCATATACGACTTCCCATCAGTGTACCGTTGTAAGTTTAGCGATTTTTTCAGACCCACTTCTATACGACAACCCACTGCGGAAAACGGCTGCTGTTAAATATATTATGCAAAAGTCGTCTGTTTACTCACAGCTCCACCGCGTCACAATCAAACAGATTGACCTACAGACAGACAGACAGACAGACAGAAAAGCGATCTCAACAGCCAAGCGTTTACTATGTGATGCTCGCTATGTCCAACTGCACGCAGAGCAAAACCGATGAATGCGAAAATGATGGCAAACTTCGAGCAATGGGTGAATATATCACAAAGTCTGGGAATAATCATACACGTAGTTTATACTGGCTTCCCCCATCAGAAGTCTGGGAAGAAGCTTATGGACTTGACAAGTAGCTCTGCTGTCGCAAAGAGGCCGCGCGATGCTTCGTGTCTGTCAATAGTTAGCTTCAATAGTACAAAACGTCGAACAGAGTCTTTTATTGTTAGTTACGTACGCTACAGATTTATACTGCATGCGATTAAATGCTGTTCGGTTGTCTTTGGCGTAACGTTGAAACTTCTTATCATAAACATTTCGCCGTCCTTTCCCGCCATCAACAAACACCGCCGCTTACTACCAGCGAAGTGTCACAACTTATGGGTCGGTGGTCCGACCGCGTCGTATTGACAACACCTGGCCGGTAGCAGCGTTAACAGTACGCATTGAAGTCAGATATTGGCTCAGAATCGCGATTTCTGCCTACCCCATCTGCATTCGACGCCCCCGTTAGGGGGGTTCACGACGGAATATTGCTATACCGTTTGGTACGAAAAACTAGAATGGTGTGGCTACCACGTGGTGAAATTTTTTTGAAGATATGTTATTCGTTTTGACAGAATGTACGAACGTGACAGACACACGGACAGACAAGGAGACAGACGGACGTTGTCGGTTTAGACAGGAGAGCGATATGAGCTGTGACATGTTCAATGTATGGCCACTGGCAGACGGACGACGAGAGACACGGCCTTCGAGATCTGTATCTCGAAGGCCGTGCGAGAGAGCGGTCATATTACAAAGCCTGAGGCGCTTCAGTGACGGCATAGACAGTAAGGCTGTCGACCTATGGCAGCACGCCAAAACCAGGTTCTCCTTACAGCCGTAGCGGAAACTTGGCCGAAACCACGTTGGCCGAAACTGCAACCGGGCAGAAAGTCATTTCAGAGGCAGTTTCGGCGCCGTAACCAAAGTCATAGCCGAAATTCGGTCGGCCTCTATGACCGTCGTCAAAGTCATTTATGGTCACAAGTGCGATGCGACTACGCTAGAGGTCGCTGTGAGTTCTGTACGAGGACTCACAACGAATTAACATGCAAATCGGAAGCAAGTCGTATCAATCTCGTAGACCGTCGCAGTCGTTTCAGACTCGCATTGGCCCCTTTTTAGACGAACGTTACATTTGCCTTATGGCATACGCCGTCCGTCCGTCTGTCTGTCGTCTGTGACGTTGTTGCACCCTACCTACGGGGTTGAACTTTTCGGCAATATTTTTATACTTTCTAACAGCCTAGGGACCTAGGCAGTTTGTGTTAGAATTCTGGAAAGAATTCAGCAGGGTTCTAGGTGATCGTGCAAATTAAACCGAAGGGGGTATGAAAAATTTGCGTTTTTAACCAACTATGTCCACTGCTTGTCAGTAATCTTCTCTGTCATCTTCCACCGGGTATGGATGTAGGGATAACGTAGAGATAACGTAGGAAGTTATCGTTGGTCGCTGGTGGTTTCAAGCAGTCGATTGATGATATTCTGTATTCGACATAGGCCGCGCTTGCATAGCATCGCGCGGCATAAATGTCAACAGTTCTGCACAGTACAATAAACATTACGTTATCGTGTGCGGTTTTCGTGACCCTCACACAGTGAGAGACACATTATGCGATAGACCGTGGCGTGCGTGACTGGTGATGTCGTTGGTTGGTCACGTTCGTGAATTGTGGCCTATACTATTGAACACTGATAGGTAACCCTGCCACAAAAGTCAATGCAATGCTATGCTACCTTAAGCCTCTAGCGTGACTCCCTAATCTGGGATATGGGCCCGCACATTTGGAACCGCCTGTTATCTCCGAAACAAATTTAAGTAGGAAGTTCAAATCTGGCACGCAGCTAGATGTTGCCAAGTTCTGGGGGCACAGTATAAAAATTTGGCCTCTGCGGGTCGCAGCTGGGAGTATGCATGGTCTGACTTTTGTGGAGTGAGGCGCATTTTTTTGTATTACTACGACCTCTTGTTTTTCAATGTCGTCGAACACCGCCGCCAAAAATAGCAAACATCAAGCGTGTGGCTGTAGGCCTATAGAGATTACGCTGATATCGAACGCGTGTGGCATGCCCAAGTTGTCGTGTCGCTTACGCAGATTGCGACCAGTCATGTAGTCCTGTGATATTTACTGCCTTCTGGCGTAATAAACGATGATGATAATAGCAATTATTGCTATTATATAGGACTACATGGACCAGTACATCAGAAACGTTAGACGGCGATACGATCGCAAAACGGACAGTAGTTCTAAATAACGGTTCGGCTGCAGCCGTCCCAGTGATTTGCAGCCGATCCGTTATAATGTCGATAAGATCGTGATACTGACAAGATATCGAAGGTTTTCGTTCTCAAGACTTTTCCAATAATACTTCATCGGTCATCCCCCCCCCTGAGAGCAGATGCGATAGATAGAACATGTGGGAGGTCTGGGGATTCAGAAGCAAGCTTAGCGGTAATTACACAGCAATATGGTCTCGAGAACGAAAAAAAATATAAAACGAAGTGAATTCTTCAGGGACGACACAGCACCGCAACGTGTATACTGAGCCGTCGGCCACCTAGCCGGCTACCTGGTCACAGCGGCTACCGCCGTCAGCCGGACAAGCAGCTGCTGTAGCATGGGAGCTGAGAGGATGACGACGAAAGATGCTGACGGCGTCGTTGCTGCCGCATCTCTACTGAAGTGCCCGTGCACCGGGACGTCTCCAGCCGCGTTACCTTCACAAGACCACACAGACCGTGTCCAGTCAACAGCAGAGATTTTACTCTTCAAAGACAGAATGACGATTATTTAGACTTAATGATTTGCTTGTCAGCAGCAGCGTTAAGTCTCGAGACTAGTAATAGTAGTAGTAGTAGTAGTAACAGCAAATAATGCAATTCTGCGTCTCGATTCTAACTTGACTACGGCGCTTTATAAATCATTTACTTACTTACTTACTTACTTAATAATATCGCACTGCAAAAAAAAGCTGGCCTGCCTCCTGTTCCACTTTGACGTCGTCAACACAACGGACGACGATTGTGAACAACAGGTTCCGAGCGTCGCACTCTGTTTACAACAGTTGATAACACCGGCGGCAAGACAACGACGGTCGTGCTCGGTTTACAACAGCTGTGGTCTGACGCCAAGTCGAACAGGAGGTCGTATTAATATTTGAACATTGTTATTTGAAACCAGAATATATCTCCCCAGAGAGCATCTGAATGCAGCAACAGAATCAGCGGTGCCAACTCCCAATAGTGTTCCGTAGTAAATATGGGTCCATCTTGCCTAGTTTACGAGATATGACCATGGAACGTACAACGGAAGACGGATGACTGCAACCATTGCATATCTGGCTCTAAAGGCGGACCAGCAATAAAGCGTCAATTGATACAGCGCAAAGTTTATAGTCCTCAATAATTGCGCTAGCAACATTCAGTCATAAAACGTTATCAGTCTCTAAGTAAATGTCTCTGCGGAAGACGAGACCGTATTTTACCAAATTTACCTATGACCTGTCGACAGAGACGTTAAACCCCGCTCAGTCACTTACTTACGATTTTTTATCGCGCGACTGCAGCGCAGCGAAGCTGTATAGCGCGGCTAAGCTGTCATGCGGTGTCTGGCTGGATGGCTGCGTGTCTCACGTTCGTGCGTTGCGTCGAAACGGCTAAAGATACGGCCTTAGTTGCTATGGAATGCGAACCGAAAACCGTACCAAAGCTTTCAAATTGTACCATTTCTAATGACCTTGAGTGACCCCTAAGCTTCATTTTAAGGTTTCGACGACAGACACAGTCGCGCAGCCTCTCTGCGACAGCTGAGCTTCTTGGTAATTTAACTAACACTCATACTGCAAGAAATTTTTAAAAAAGCAGTAAACATTTGGGAACAGATTCACAAATAATCTATTTGCTATACGTGCCTAAAGACTGTGTCTTAAGTTTAAACGAGGAAACAAAGCAATAACTCACGTCGTTTTTCGGCGGAAGAAGACGGTGTTTCTTTTGGACGAAATCATCGAACCGACAAAAACATCAAAAACACCAAATAACAGCTACATAAATCATACAATGTGTACACTAAGGATAAAAGTAAACGACGCTTGCTGTAGCCCTCATTTAACTCATGACTTGTGGCCAGTATCGCTTTGCAATATCCGATGTGGCAGCTGAATAGTTTGACCAACGGTGCAGCATGCAGACATACTATTTCCCCAATCAGCTGCACTAGGTAAGCTGCTACTCATTTCTATCCCGCTGAGGATAGGAGGCTGAGATGGCCTGAATAGTAGGTTAATAGCTTGCGCGTGTGATTTGTCATATTAATGATTGACACTTGATACACTTGGTTGGTTGCGTGGTACAGCAGTAGAACGTTGGTCTTTGACCGGCGAACTTTCCTTTTCCTGCGCTCGACCTGCAACTGATGGGTGACCACTTATGTGGGTAAACCGTCCGCTGTAGGTCAGCCAACCAGGCCGACTCAGCCTTTCATCTTTTCGGGGTAGATAAATGAGGAGTAGGCTAGCTGCAATAATAGATGTTCGCCACCTGGTGAACTCTTACGAGATAAAGGCAGACATTAGTGTAATTGCAGGTAACACTGTATGATCCATACCTGAGCGCCTTAGAGGTTCCATGACTAAGCGCAATTTATATCAACGTTACCTTTACCTTTACCTTTACCTTTACACTGGCCTTAAGTACAACCAAACATAACACAGAGGTTTAGCACGGGTATTAATTAAGCTGCTACTAATCGCTATGTTTACCACAATGCCGTAACTTAATTAACACAAACGAAACAACAAAAGCACGTACATTTTAACACAGGATATAACCTACTGTCACTTTCATTTTAGTACTCGCCCTGGGTACAACCTGCGGGCGGGTAGGGTACTATTGTGCATGGCGTCATCTTGCGAGTCTGTCTGTGTGTCCCGATTACGGCCATCTGTTCAGATTGTGTCACCCTATAGCGAATCGCTTCGAATTACTATACCATTTCGATACAGATTTCCTTGTTGTGCCATGCACTGCGGATATTCCTGCTATTTTTATGGATCGCCTTGAGGACCAGATATGCATTGGTTGCTGACGTCGGTCCATCCGTCCGTCGTCTGTCCGCAGTCTGTCCAGGGTCATATCTCAAAAAACAAGCCACAATAGTTCTGTAAATAAACTCCAGCGATGAGCGTAATCAATTTGTGACGGTCTCCAGAAATGCGCCAACATTCCAAAAGTGTTCGGTTGCGGGCCATCTTTTTATCGCAGTGGCGACACTCTTGTTTATTTTATGTTGGGCATCGAGGGTATTCGAACCTGCGATCTAACCACTCGGCCATCCTTCCTCACTTTGAACGAGGAGGAGCACTCCTACATCACTCTCGTCGCAAGATCACAAACCGATCCTTTTTATACGCAGCACCTTACTTGTGGACGTGGAACTGTCTTCCCGCCTCCTCCCTCCGTGTGCCTTATCAGTCCGTTACATGACACAACTCTCAACCATCATCCTCTGATCCAGGACTGGTTGTTCACATGACTCATGGAGTCTCCCATTCTCGTCTCAAAACTCACCTGTTCTCCATGTCTTTTCCTCCATAGCCTCCAGTCTCTCCCACGGACTGACTCCATCTAATATTGACATCCAGTGTTTGTAAGTCTTTGGCGTTTGAAGTACTGTCCAGTGCGGCAGATTAAGCCAGCCCAGCTGGCTTTTGGGCGCACTATAAAATACTCTTACTTACTTACTTATTTACTTATGTAAACAGTTCTAGACATACTTTTAAGGACGTGAACGACGATGGTGCCGGTTTCTCCGTTGGACGAGCGGCAGACGTAGGTCCCGGAGTCCGACTCTTGGCTGCGCCTGATGACCAGCATGCTGACCAAGACTCGCGTCTCGATCTTCTTCGTGATGATGACGCCGCCGTTGGCATCCGATCGCACCTTGTTGCCGTCCTTGTGCCAGTCCACGTTGTGCGGCGGATCCGGGCGTCCCGTTGCGTTGCACGTCAGCTGGATCGGGCTGGTCGCTTCCACGTATTCCGATCCCTCCACCTGGATTGCTGCAACACCGATGTATACGCGTTCCATCGTTGATACACAAGGTGGCCTCAAAAAGTGAAGCAATTTTGTTTGATAGCTCACATCGTTAGAAATCACGATTGATTTGTATGATTTTTACACTGACCGAAGAAATAAATGAATGTATGAATGAATGAATGAATGAATGAATAAATAAATAAATAAATAAATAAAAAAATAAAAATAAAGTTAACTTTAGTGTTTTTACCGAAGCGAGCGTTGCATAGTAAACTGTCAGCTATTATTATAGATTTTCCGTCTCTGTCTATCCGTGATGCGCGTGAGCTGTGAGTCAACAGAGGACTTTTAGCAGAATATACCGGGTGGGCCAAAACACACACTGTCTTTGAGATTAGATAACTTTGCAACGACTAACGATAGAAAGGCGTGTAATATGTCAAAAGTTTCAAAACTTTAGTCTAGAATGAAGTGCATAATTTGCAGGTCAGTGCAATTAAACGTTCTTTGCCTAATTTGCATAAATCGTCAATACCCCCAAATTGCATTGAATTTGACAATGACGCATGAGTTTTGTTCAATTTTTATTTTAAATACAGTAGTCGCTAGCGCTCTCGACGACATGTAGGGTGAAAGCCGTCTTGCAGTTGTTAGTTTAGCCGTAGTCTGCCCTGGAGATACAGACATTTGTCGAAAGTCAATATGGCGGCCGCCCTCATGTTGTATCGTATAATATAATACTTTTTGTACAGTAAGGCCCATGACACAGTATCCAGAAACCGGTACTAAAAACCGGTATCAGAAAACCTGAACCGATTTCCTGCAGGTGTGTCATGCAATTCGATACTCTGTGAAGGAAAGTGGTACAGATTTTCTGGTACCGGTTTCTAGATAGTGTGTCATGGGCCTAAATGGCTACTTTGCCGTATGTAATAGTATTTTTAAATTCAACTTTCTAGCTCTAGTAGTGTCCGAGATATCAGGGAGTCCCAAATTTACACGAGGGAGCCATGCGCCCCCAATGACGCTACCTATCAAAAAAAATTGTACCCGAAGCGACTACTTAACCACATCTAACTGTGTTTTTAATTTTAACTTTCTAGCTGTAGTAGTTTCCGAGATAATGGGGGTCCCAAATTTACATTAGGGAACCCTGCGCCTCCACCTTCCGGACACCCCATAGCGGAAAAATTTTGACACACCGCCAAGTACTTGCCTATACCTATATAGAGCCCGGTACGCACGCCGTCGTGACGGACCGTCGGTCCGTCACGACGGTCGCACTTTTTCGACGACCATCGCGATGTTCGACCAGTATCTCGCTTTATCTCCGAAACGATACAAGATATGGCCACCGTTATAATGGAAGACTGGCTTAGCTGCTGTCGCGTGGCAAAAAAACAACTAGACGCTGGCATGTGACGATATCATGCTAACCGGATAGACGCCCGCCGCAGCCAGTTCGACCTTAGAAGAGTGGACGCGTACATTTAGCCGAGGGCAGCAATGTAGTTGTTTTAGAATTACCGTATTCTACGGAGTTCGGGCGGGAGAGCAGAAAGTTTGCGAATGGGGTCCGAAAATATGGAAAATTTAGTCACTTTTTGACCCACCCTGTAGTTTATGGTGAACAAGGAAAAAACAAATATTATCTTCTCCAAGTACAGCTAACGTCTACCGTCTATCACGTGTAAAAGTTTCGGGAACCTGCGTTCAGCCATTCCAGAGAAAAAAAACAATAATATGACGCGTGGATCTCAGTGGTTTGTAGGCCAAAGTTCACCAAACCTGGCACACGTGTAGAGCAACCATCTGTGCTTAACAAGTTTTTTTCAGAATTACAATATTCTGCCGCGTTCGGGCGTGAGAGCAGAAAGTTTGCGGGCGGGGTCTGAAAATATGCCAAATTTCTTGAATCTCTTCAACACTATGCCAAACTTCGTCACTTTTTGGCCCACCCTGTAGTTTAAGGAGGACTAGGAAAAAATCCAAGTAGTAACTTCTCTAATGACAGTCAAGGTCCACCACGTGTAAAAGTTTCGCGAATCTCCGTTAACCTGGGCCGGAGCATAAGGCGGCCATAAAAAATAAATAAAAAATAACATTCGCAAAACATAACATGGACTTCGCTCAAGCTACGCTGAGCGGGCGTCCATAATAACCCGCCGGCCATTTTGACGAGGCGGCGTGATAAATAAGTAAATGACGATGACATACTGCGGACGTTGAGTCGTATATCGTACGTGTCGCGGTCGTGTTTCGTGCTAATCTGACAGCAGTATACGCCCTCGTCGGACGGCTTCACGTCCTGAATGATCAGGCTCCACTCGGTCGTTCGATGGTTGTAGTCGACGCTGATCCGTGTGTCCGGAGCGAACTGGAACATTCCGATCGTCAGCGGATGGATCTCGTCGCGTTTTCGCCACGTCACCTGCCAGTAGCACCAGTCAACCACCATCATAATCAGTCAGAGCAATCAGAGAGCGAAACTCCACCAAGGCCGAAATATCAACCGAAAGTGATCCGGGATTCGAGTCCGGAGTTCTGTATTAATCCTGATCCGGATCCGGATGTCTGCCGGATCGCTCTCAAAATGTTGTGAATTCATTGCCTTGTCGCACGACAAATGCTAATGAGTCTCCTAAAATCCTCTAGTCCGCACTGGCGAAAAAAATCGAAAAGTGATTCAGAATCCACACGCGGATCCGAATCAACCCCAAAAATCAGTCACTTCTAGAGAGTCCATGTCCTTGTCCATGTCCATTCCTTGTCCATGTCTACCATGTTTGGTCGACGTCCGTTACCGCGATCGTGAGTTATCCTGTTCACAGAACGACTGAATGACGGACAAAGTAACAGAATGACAGAACGAACGAAAACGTAACTCCGCCAGCGTTGGCAGAGTAATAATTATCTCTTCCGGGCAATAACCGGCGCAGTACTGTTTTCGGTGGTGTATGTGTGTGCGGCAAGATTACAGGGAAGTTGTGCTATAGTCATAAAACTTTAAAAATGGACAAACTGGGTCAAAATCATGATCGCTGGGCAAAAAAACGCCGCGAAATGACCGGTGGCGCCATCTAGCGAATGTCGATAAAGCGTACGGGGCGAGGTTTGCCGTTTGCGCTGCTTGTTATTATTACACGCCCCTGGATTAAAAACTAGCATCTAAAAACACCGAATGCCAATTAATCCGGATTGTCGTCGGCAAATGACTGGTGCAAAAGCACCGAGTTGAAGCGTTGGATCACTACAGAAAGTCGCTGGAAAAGAAGCGAACCTTCCATGGCTTCATCTGAGTGACAGCTCTGGGCTCGGTCTACGACCAAGGTCGCCCAGGAACTCCATGGCGTCGATAAGCTGAATGCACCAAGATTCTCAACAGCGATAGGTGTATCTTTACCACCCACGCAGGATCCTAGGAAATACCCCCCCCCCAAGACAACTCCCCGGAGACAATCCCCTACCGAAAATATCCCCGGAGATAACCCCCCGCCCGACTCAGGGTCCTGACCCTAACCGATCCACGACGTGGGGTTATGACCCTAACCCTAACCCTGACCGACCAACGGGCGGGGAATTATCTGAAAACTGGCACTAACCCCCATTCCTGACCCTAACCGACCCACAACGTTTGGTCCTGACCTTAACTCTAACCGACCCACGGGGCAAGAATTATCTGAAAACTGACACTAACCCATATTCCTGACCCTAAGACTAACTTGTACACGAGGGTCGGGCGGTTACCTCCGGGGAGTATCTTCGGTAGAAAGGTTATCTCCGGGGGGGGAGTTGACTCCAGGGGGTAGCGATGTGGGTTGTTTTCAGTAGCGTCTGTTCGTGGGTGTGTGTTTCTGTGTTTGCATATTTGTTTGTCGACATGATAACTTTGAACGGTTTGAGACATCCTCATGATTTTTTTTGTGGGAGCAAGATATGGTCAAACGCTTGGAAGAGTTCGAAAATGACGTCATTCTGAAAATTTGACGTCACCGACCTTCTGTCAGCCGCATGACGACAGTGACAACCTAGACCAAAGGTTTTCCACTGGATTAGTGTATTATTATTATTATTATTATTATAATCCTCGTTTAAAAAATGAAAAACTAAGAAAGAATGGAAAGGCTAATGCTCTGGGCGGTCGTCCAACTCAAAACTGCGCAAAACAGCGCCTCTGTGGCTCTGCCTATGGCGCTTTACAAAT
>Ga0209339_1000664_pt1 | contig 12959 bp, 6 predicted proteins | sample OlaalgELextract3_FD_187376 | JGI IMG/M metagenome (GOLD analysis project Ga0209339, IMG submission 187376) | Olavius algarvensis symbiont microbial communities from Tuscany, Italy - Type A ELBA extract 3 (SPAdes) (version 2) | ecosystem: Host-associated > Annelida > Digestive system >... | reverse complement strand
GAAAGAAGTCTAAGGTGGGAAGGATTTGTTGAAAAGGTAGGTTTTGAGCCTGGAGTGAAAGAGTGAAGGAGTGATGGATGATGAGAGTGGTGGTGATGAATAAGTGAATACATTATGTATATACATATGCATTATTCAACGCATCCATTTATTTATTTTATACAACAATTTTATACATTGTTTCGTTTTGACAAAAGTTAGCTGCCACTTGCTATATCTTAATGTTTGCTATACATCTGTATATCAGTTGCCTTCAGTCCTTATGTGCTGTTGATTGGGCGACAGGAGGGGCGTCAATCTATAAAAACTACTGCTTCAACTTCAACAATGCACAAATATGCTTTTTGGGGTCTTTTTTGGGGCACCTGGCCTAGCCAGGAGTCTGGAAAAGTAGGCGATCAAACAGAATATAGAAGTAGTATACGTTAACGGTGCCGGCGTCGGCCTGGAGCTGGCGACAGGAAACGGGCGAACCTGTAAGCGGGTAGCCTGGCCTGTGGGGTCCCGGGGCTTGTATCGAGTAGGCCAGCCAGCCCGTTTCCTGACCGGATCAACAAACAATAAACAACCTTATGAATTCTGTTTTCTTATTTCTTTTTCACGTTTGTTGCAGATGAATCTGTCGTGGATGTACGAAGACACGAAGATTGTGTAGACTCCTTTCTTGAGTTCCTCCCAAGCACTACTCCACTATAGATAGCGTTCTACTATTATATAGCTGGCCGTCCTACGCTCAGCTGACTGACTGCTGAGTCTAGCTGCTTGCTGCCTCTGTAGCATCTCCAAAATAGCAGCTGTGTGCAGTACGCTACAAATCCGCTTTGCCTGAACGCGTAGTTTTGGGCCAAAACTGTTTTCGAAGAACGTCTTAACGCACTTCTGTCGCTCTATATCCTCAAAGACATTCTGCTGGACTACAATGTCTCTGTGGACATCAGTTGGCTGATAATAAATGTCACCATAAGAGAGTTGGCCTCATATCATTTAACCGTCCTATTGCGCTTCTATTTTTACGCACACCTGTTGCGCTTGGGGGTAAAAAAAGCCCCGAGACGTTTAAGTATTAGAACAACAAATATGTTGGATTCCAACAGCCAGTCTGGGATGTTCGACCATGGCGAGTTCAAAGAAAGTGTCCCCAAATGAGTCCGACAACCGGAAATAGAAATATAGCCGCCCAAACCGGAAGTACTTATATATCTGTAACTACGATAGATAGCATTGAAATTCCAACGGCAAAACGGGGGTTTTCGACCATGACGAGTTCAAGCAAAGTGCCTACAACTGAGTGCGACAACGACCGACAACCGGAAATGCCAATACGGCCACCCACTCCGGAAATGTTAGTATCCGTGGAGAAAGTGTAACTGTTTTTGATGAATAATACACCACACATTTACGTAGAACTGCGATAATAATCACGTTTTTTATACACGTCAGCACATTTGTGATTATGGTGGAAAACAAAGCAAAAATGTTTTTGATCAGGTACGTCTGAGTTCCTGCTGTACAGAATTCGGGCTAAAGATTGCAGTTTCAAATTCGGTGTCAACAGTACGTTTTGTAGCGCTGATGCTTCTTCTGTCACTGGTCACAATTTTTTGGCGGATATGGCCAATTAAGGCGCACCGGCGATGTCGTTCCAAGTGACCTGGTACACAAACTTGCCAGATGTCCGGACGTTGTCGTCATGACGACCAGCATTTGGATCCGGATAACGTTTGCGTAGGCATTTGGTTTGTTGTAGTCATTTGGTAATTTGTTTGAACTCGTCATGGTCGAAAATCCCCGTTTTGCCGTTGGAATTTCGACGCTGTCTATCATAGTTCCAGAGATATAAGTACTTCCGGTTTGGGCGGCCATATTGCTATTTCCGGTTGTCAGTCGTTGTCGCAATGACTTCGAAACACTTTCTTTGACGTCGACGTGGTCGGAAAGTTAGACTTTGTCACTTGAATTACAACAATACTTATTCCTGATCTGTTTTGTCATAGTAGTCAACATTACCATAAAATTTCGCCAGTTTGAAAAAAATCACTCGTGTATGACGTCATGCCTAACAACTTCCGGTGTACCGATTGACGACCTGATAGTTGCATTTTGTACCCACTCCATATACAGGAGAAGTCACCAAAGGACGATGCCCAACGCTGGACAGAATTTTTTTTTGCTGATTCAAAAACTGAGCTTGGGTTTTTTTAACCCCATTTCAATAGGACGGTTAAACTTGATCAGTATGTTATAAATAACAGTCTGTTACATTCCGTTACTTCGTCTACAGGCCTTGGGAGTCAAAATGAGCTCAAATCATTCTCTTCTTTAGTGAACATATAAATAGTATCGTGGTTAAAGCCAAGTTCAGAACTAACCGTATAGAGCCTATTATTCGATGTTTTCTTATTAAAGATTGCAATTTACTCACGCAGGCTTTCATTACTTATGTGCGACCTCTGCTTGAGTACTGCTCACCTGTTTGGTGATCAAGTTATGTAACATTGATTAATTTGGGCGTAGAAAATTCAGTAGGCTTTCAGGTCATTGAAAATGGCATCATTCGACAGATCGCATACGAGTTCCTATTCGTCTTCCGTTGTAACTATGGACATTGTATGATTTCCAAGATAAAGCCAGATATTGGTTCAAAAACGCCAACTTTTCGTACACCCCTTCCATTTAACTCTGACATAGGCAAACTGAAACTTTCCGGGGGTCCGTAACAAAAAAACATTGTGGACAAGTTTAACTCTGTGAGTAGGCTGCACGTAACGTCACTGATGACAGACGGGTTTTCGACGACATAATGGCGAATGTAACGTCGTATAAAACGTTCGCCTAAAAATTTTCATTTTTTGTGAGGTCAATGTCGTTGCGTTCTATATCTGCTTTTTGTTCCGTTTTAAATTTTCACCGTTTACTCATTTCATTGTGTTCTTTTTCCGTTAACCGTATAGTTATGTTCTTTAATTGTATACATGTTGTCTCTTTTTATTATGTTGTACCTATTTAGCCCTCGGGCTACAAGTTTAATAAACTCATCTGCATCTGCATCTGCGTGTACCAGATTTCACCGAAATCTGATGATTTTTCGTTGAGATATGGCCATTTAACGATTTGCAAGATGGCGACCTTCCGTCTTCTTGAATGTTCGAAATTTACAGCTTGTGTTGTGTGTCCTCTATCGCGATGATAATGCGCTCACCCGCGCAAAGTATCACAGAAATCAGACAATCAGCTGCTAAGTTATGGCCAAAAATATTTTCAATATGGTCGCCGTCCGCCGTCTTGGTTTTATAAATTTTCAAAAATTTGGTCACGTGACTGACATCAAGTTCCAAATCTGCTGTTGTTTACCAAATTTCATCAAAATCGCATTATTTTTCGTTGAGATATTGCGAGTTAATGATTTTCAAGATAGCGGCTGTCCACCACCTTGAATTTTCCAAATTTGGAGTTTTTACGTGACATCTAGTGCCATGCTGTTTTGCTTTCTTATAAAATTTTACAGAAATTGGTCAATTGGCTGCTGAGTTATGGCCAAAAGACGATTGTCAATATGGCGGCCGTCCGCCATCTTGAATTTCAAGAATTTTCAGTTTTCTGCGCAATGCTATGCAACAAAATGCGCGGCCTATGCCGCCAAGTACATTGGTGTCGCCAGCTATGGGGCACTGGGGCATATACGCCAATTTGGCAGTTTTTATCTGTTGGCAGTGGTAATAATTATAATAATGCACATGTGACAAACTCAGCGAGAGACTGCGAGAGAGGCAGGATCAGCAGCCACCCACGCAGCAGCCAACAAGAACACGAAGTACAACCAGTTGTTTAACACCCACGTGTTCTTTCCTGTGGCCATCGAAACAGGGGGTACTTCACTACTTGGCACCATCATGCAGGCGGTGGAACTGGTACGAAAAATTGGAAGACGGACGACCAGCATCACAGATGACGTCAGGGAGTCCATTTTCCTGTTCCAGCAGCTGTCCGTGGCACTACAGAGAGGGAATGCGGTCTCATTCCAAAACACGTTCATAACCAGCTAGCCCGTTGCAATCCGTTGTTATTTTGCTTAATTACAATGTCTTAGTGCCTACAGGCTTCGTGCTTGTTGGCCAAAAAATAATAATATCCAAGACAATGTTTATGGTGCTGTCATCCTGGCAGAGCCATTACGAGAGTTCACCCGGTTCATTTGATGAATGTAGAACGGCGCCAAGCGGCCGCCGACCAAAGACCAAGCCAGACCCTTATACCATGGACCCGCTGGGGACTTCCGTCTCGCTGGGGGACTTCCGTCCCCAGACCTCCTGCCAGTGCCCCTCCCAAACCAAAACCTGGATCCGCCCCTGATAAATCAGTATTACTTACAGAACATTTGAATACATTTACACTGCTGAAGTCAGTGCAATATGACAAGTTGTTCCAAACATTGATCATTCTACATGCAAAGAAAAGCTCCTAGCTAGGTTTATACAACTTGTATAAACTGTGTCTGCAAACATTGAGATTATGCCGATCTGATAAATGTCTTAACTAGGTCCGTTTAGTATAACAGCAAAATGTTGCAGTTGTTTCCGTAGCCTACCGTACGCAATAAGTAGTTTGACGCATAATCTTGAAGACTACATAACAGTAGAAGCAGAATCAAAGTATATGCATAGACGCAAACTGATCTAGCACATCAGCCACATGCGTGAAGACTTTAAAAGGATAGGTTGCCCAGTGGGTGACCAGCTGAAGTTACGTCCACGATTGCGAACAGTATTGACGTTGCATAAGGCGCAGCTCTTGTACCAGAATCCGCCGCCGGAATACACCGCACAATTGTTGTCGTAGCTACTGTGGATCCACGGGTCGTTGTCACGGTCATACGTAGTGAACATAGCGACGTCATGGTAGTAGAGTGCATCACCGAGGTTACCCGTATATCCAGACACGTGAAGAGTGTAGTTACGCGACTCCCCGTACACCAAGAACGTACTGTACTCGGCGTAGTACCAGCTGAGATTACGCAACTGCAGGTCAAACCTCAGCTTATAGGAGCGGTGTAGCGTCAGCTGACTGAGCAGATCGTTGCCAAGCCAGTAATTCCCGTATGTGTCGTTAAATCCGACTTTAAACTCCGCCCACGAACGGTTGAAGAAGTCGAACCCATGAACATTCTGCTGAATCAGAACTGGGACGCAGCTAGCTGTCAATCAAACGAGCATCGAATCTCATTAAGTCATAAGGCCAACTGTGTAGCATTTTTGGGTATTTTTCGAGCACCGTCAACGTTGACGCTTTATATTTTTAACGGTTCAAGTAGGGACCTGCGAAGCTTCGAGATTCGAATTCTAATCGGATGTCTCGATTCGATTCGATTCGAAAGTGACGGGCCGATTCGAAAATTTCGAATCGCCGCGCCTGCCACGTTTGCCGTCGTACCACAAACAACACTCACTGTTCAACGACAAATTTCAATCGTTTCGGCATTGCTACTGGGATTTATATTGAGTTTAATTAATTCATGTACTAGTTAGAGCATGCACACTACAGTGCTATAGTAGCCTAGTAGCGATCGCGCAATATTTTTGACGAATCCGTACATCTCTCCTATATGGCAATCAACAAAAATTTAACATTGAAGCTGTAAACGGCTATCCGCCGATTCGATTCGAGATTCGATTCGAACGGAAATTTCCGATTCGCAGGTCTCTAGGTTCAAGATAGAGGCATACTATCTGCGAGGCAAACTGTTGCCCGTAAACATGCACGGCACAAGGCGGTAGGCCCCAGGCGAATTCAGGCGTTCTACGTTGAATTTCTGTGGCAACTTTTTAAGTAGGCTTTGAAGCTCTATTACTCGTACTTTTAAACGGTTCAAGAGGTATACTATCTACGACGGAAATATTGTCCCTGAAAAGAGCTTTCCAAATATGTATGACAATAAAGCAGCGTCCCCAAATGCCAAATCTGTTGCGTTTGGGGCTATTTTTCGTGCATTCCAATTTTCCGCCCCTCTTCCTTTCCTCCCCACTCTCTTCCCCTACCTCTCCCCTCTGCCATTTCAGCTCGCCCTCTTCTTCCCTAAAGAAGTAAAGAAGAAACTTAGCTATCGCGGATAGAATGCGCTCAGCGTGATAAAAAACATACGAACGCAATAACAACAGCGAACATAATACTGTCTTTATCCGTATATCCGCGGGCGCGTAATGTTCTCGACCTGTCCCTTCGTCCATTCGTCTGTCCATTTGTTCATTCGTATTATGTAGTTATAACTAATTCTTAACTACTGCCCACAAAAATGATTATAACGACTTTTTAACTACTTGACAAGGACAATAGTTATAACTACTGTTTCTAACTACCATCAAAGTAGTTAACTACTTTAACAACTGCTTTCTAGGATGATAATAACTAAGAAATTCACAATGTTCAGTCAATCATTTGATTTAGAAAGTTCAGCACCACAGACAAAAAAGTGTAATGTCTCTGCAGAATGTCATTGACGGTTAATAATCAGATCATTATTTTAGCCCAAAAAAGCCAGATCACGACGACATAACATAAAGGTTGAGACGGACAGCTGACGACTTCAATTTACGTGTCCATGTGGAAGTAGTTTAACAAGTAGTTAACTACTGTAGTTAACAACTACCACAATTTTAAGTAGTTATAACTATAGTTATGATTTTTACTGTTTGTGCTGTTACTATGGGCTGCCAGCATTGTTGAGCCAATGGCTTTTTTGGTAGCCTGTCATATTTGACAAATAAATATGCTTGCTTGCTTGCTAACTAGTAGTTCCTCGTATTGAAAAATAGTTATAACTACTAAATAACTACTATTAAAGTAGTATAACTAGCAATTACAGTAGTTAAACGTGCCCATCAGTTATTCGTTTTGACAGACAGTTGGACAGCGTGACGAACCCATTCGAATCCGGCAGTATAGTATCTCGTAGGCAACGCAAGTATTTCACATGTTGATACTGAACATTCACTGTGACAAAAATGTGCTAGACCTTTTGTGCATGTCTTTTGTATATTTTCGTATTTCCCACCACGCTTATTCTGCATTCTGTAGACTAGAATCTACCCAGGACTGGATGAGACTAGCTTCGTCTTAAGATGTAATAGGCTATGTCACGATGCTGAAACTTACGACGTTTTTAACAAGTTCCAAATTCCATGGAATGCATAAAACATGATTTATGTACTCACTTGTGAAGTAGGAGACGTGACTTTGTTTAGAGCCTGACGGCGGACAGCGCTGCTGATCTGATGCACAAGCGGCCTTTAATTCTTCCAGGTCTTTTCTCGAGATACTTGACACGTTGTTCTGCTGCTGGTTTGATCCAAGGAGGTTCTTCACGTCCTTCAAGTCTTCTCTGATGAGGTTCACAGCTTCATCCAACGTAGAAGACTCGCATGATTCACTGTCATCCACTGTCGACTGTGCATTCACTTCTAACGATAAGAATGTTATCAGCACACAGATCACAGAGGTCACGAGAAAGGCTGACCAGCGTCCCTCAGACATGTTGACAAACGGTAATGATGTCGCTGGCTGTAATAGCTCCACTCTTATAATAGCAGCGTATGAGCCGACTGTTTAGGGCGTGCCTCGGTAGTTCAGACATTTGAGGTGACATTTGCGCCTGGCGTCGACTGAACACTTGGTGATTGATGAGTATAGTTCGGTGAAAAATACAGCGTGTCTTACGCTGCACGGCTTCCACGAACGTGAGTCAAAAAGTCTCTTCGTGTTCAGTCATGCGATTAGCGAACAGTTCCGCATTGTACAATGCGTATTCACCATAACGTTGTACGGTTGTATGCTGAATACGCCCTGCAAAAAGCTTCCTTGTCTTACTTGTCTATGGGAGTTTATACAAGGAGTTTATGCTAGTCTGTAGTAGCTTGTCCAACAGTCCCCAACACGCTCTCTGTGTTGTTATGTTGTACACGGAGGGAGAGCACAAGATTACCATCAGATGCAACAGCTGTTTCAACTTTATGAAAGTTTGTGTCATTAATGCATATTATAGTTTTCTAGGGTCCCCTAGACTCATGCGCCTTAAGGCAACTATACACCACTCGACGCCGTTTTTCATTATGCCCCCCCCCCAGCGGGCTGTGCGCAGAATACGTGTGCATAAACACGGGGCACATTAACACTTCACCAAAAAACTGTTGCTTTTTGCAACTGAAAAAAATGCTAACGATTGGAAAAATCCAAACCCTATCAGAACGAACCGAACAAGTTCTCCGAAGTTGCCGGGAACTGAATAGTCTACAGACTCAGAGACTGAAAATTAGCAACAACTCAGTCAAACTTTTCAGGTTACAGAACCAAAGAACCCGAACGTAAGCCCTAATGCCAAAGTTCTTTGTTCGTATTGCAACACGTGTGTATTTCCCGGTAAAATCTGCATCATAAAACAGCCACCGCTAAATGTTGTAAAACACAGTGAAAAGTTCGCAATCTATGTTTTGTTGTTAGCAAGAAATAGATACTGTAGAACGCAGGTATCTGTCCTATTGCCAAAATTCTCCGAACGAGTAGCTCTGCTGTCGCAAAGCGCCCGCGCGATGCAGGGGCGGATTCAGGATTTTGGTTGGGGAGGGGCATTGGCAGCGGGTCTGGGGGACGGAAGTCCTCAGCGGGATCCAGGGGAGATCCGCGGTGAGGGTCTGGGAGCAAAGCCCCCAGAAGCCCGAAAAATGTTACGTCATGAGGCTAAAAACACTTACGGAGAGAAAAAACAAGTCCATACAGACTGACATTGTATGACAATATTATAATTATCATCATCTCATCTACTCATCGTTTTATGTTTCCAGTCTTACAAAACAAAACGCAGTCTGCGGGCTGCAGAGCCAGCGAAATGGTCTACAATGGCAGCCGGGCCTAATAAAGCGAGTCTCTTGAAAGGAACATCACCGTAACCATAAACTTGTAAAAAGAGTACACGACGATGTAGTATTATGTTTGTAAAAAAATTACTTGGGGATTTGGAGGACGTGCCCCTTATACCCTCCTGGATCCGTCCCTGGCGCGATGCTACATGTCTGTCAGTAGTTAGCTTCAATAGTACAACACGTCGAGCACTGTCTTTTATTGTTAGTTACATAGGCAATTAATTAAATGTTGTTCTGTTGTCTTTGGCGTAACGTCGTTGAGACTTCTTGTCATAAACATTTCGTCGTCGTCTCCCGCTATCAACAAGCTCCGCCGCTTAACCCTAGTACTGTAAAGTCTAGAATTTTTGTTAAAGTTATTTTTTAGCAAATAGTCTGAACTTTGAAGTTATACTTTAGTAAAGATATTTTAATTTATCAGTGCACACTACAGGGTGGCTCAAAACGTGAGGCCACTGTTTCGCTTGCTTATCCACCTAAATCAATTCGCGTGATTTCTGTTGACTGAAAATCAATAAAATTTACCCTGACACTTTATTTGTTCACTATATTTTTCGGTCAGTGACGTTATTGACGTTGCATTGTTGCCATAATATGAGCGATCAAACTGACCACTTTTTGGGCCACTCTGTATGGTGACGTCACATGTTACACGATACAGTCTAAAGCACTTTCTGGGTTCCGACTAAAACTCGGAACGGCCCAAAACCGATAGGCTCGTTTAACATTTGTCTGGCAACGTTCAATATCGTCCGTGATGTCAGATCTGCGGTCACGTGGAAGTTACCTTAACGACAAGTTTGTTGCCGATCTTGCTCCTAGGATTTCTCGCGTTTCTGGAGATGATAGAGAAAACCATTTTTTTTGTTTCAACGTATTTTTGTTTTGCTATTTCGGTTTAATTCTGTTCTGTTACACAACAGTTTTGAGTTGGACGACCGCCCGGGACATTAACCTTTCCATTCTGCCTTGTAATTATACATGTTGTACAGTAAAACAGTGTCAAAGGCTTGCTGTAAATCAACATATACCAACAACAGTTTCATTGTTGTCAATACACTCAGTTAAATGTTGTAGAATGGTTTCTTCTAACGCCAAATTGATACTGGAGTAGTTTAGCCAAGTATATCAATCGACAGAATATCTGTGGGCAGCGGGATCATCGGTCATCCACACTCTCAATAAGCCACACACACAAAAAAAACAACGCACAAAAGTCAGCTGCAGCACGTTGACCAAAAAACACCTCCCTATCAGCCGCATAAACCGGACATTTCAATTCCTTGTAACACAAACGTTTAAAATAGGCCTAATTACGGTAATAGCAAACATATATTACAGGATAAGCAGCCACACACACTGTGTTGTGTTTTCAAACAGTAATTATATCTTGCAATGCCATAACTAAATACGGAAAATGTCAACGTTTGAGACAAAATCATGAAAATAGGACCGTCATATTTTTCGAAAGCCAACATCAACTCACGCTTTAAATCTTCATGCCTTTAGGAAGTCTAATAGTGTCTATGTTACCGGCACTGTGCTTTGTTAAATGCCCGACAGTTACACATAATGATGCGACAGGATGACTGCACATGAGGTAAAAAGTTAACGGCTACCACACGGAACCAAGAGAGAAAATTAACGCAAAGTGAACCGAAATTACGGAAAAATGAACAGTGTTTTATGCTCTGATAACATAATCTACAGCTATTCTTGATCGGCTGCAACAATGCTACACAAGTTCACCGTCAGATTCACTAAGTCTACGTTTAAATAAAATCAAATAAACCTGACAGAAATATACACCATTGCAATGTGGACGTATAGTACAAATACATTACTTCCACGACGACCACGAGTTTTTTGTCCAGAGACTTATCATCTAGAGCAAACGACGCAGGTCAGCTCTCCTCCACTGATGTAGACGTCACATGGCAATGATCGACACTGGACGTCAAGGGGGTAGATCACTGCCTGGTTTTGCTTTACTCCGGCAACCTTTCTGTCACTGACAGTCATAACACATCATATCATATCGTATCATATTTATTCGACTGACACGGAAAAGTAAAGCACGTAAACCGAACCATCAACAGTTTATATACTAGGTGTGTCAACCAGGACTCCAAGGCAGAATAATCTGCACTTAGAGGAACACTAAAACAGTAGCGAAAAATCGCAACTTAACTCCATTAACATTTACAGAAAGAACTTTCGTAAACTCACTGCAATAACAGATAGCAGGCTAACGTATGGTAGCCTACAAATGACTGGAAACTAATACTGCATCAGCGTTTTACATCCATTGTTATATAACTTATTCGAAATTTTCATTTTGTAGAAAATATCACAAATATCAGAAGTATCAAATACTTTGATATTTTCGAAAATATTTTCCAACCCTGGTTTCCTCTAGTATAAGCAGAAACAGAGGGTGTAAAAAAGTCGGTGTGGATATAGACTGCTTTCAGTATTTTGTATTGTACTACGTGCACGATTCCATTGTAACAATAACAATAATAATAATAATAACAACTTCGTCCTTAGGCTTAGGCATCCATGGACTTTTACACAGCGACCTCCGAAAAGAAGCAATTTACATGATCTTGAACGTCGCATTTTGTCTTGTCTTTATTTCGTGACTAATAAAGTTGTCTACAACGCTGAAATGACTGGTCCGTTATAGCCCTTCTTAACAGCTTATTGACACAATCGCGTGCCAGAATTACACAGTGTAACAGACAGACGGACAGACAAAACTGTCGTACAACGTATCGTCCTTTGCAATAGCGTCTTGCGATGACGTCTACGAAAGCGTAGAAATGTGACTTACGGTCATCCGGTGTGATGGTAGATAGCTTAGCTTCCAGTTGACCCACTTTGTCTGCCAGCTCCTTAATCGTGTTCTCTACCTTTGTTATTGCCGCTTGTTGCGTGTCGACAATGTCCCCCAAATCTATAGTGACAGTGACATGGCAAAATGGAGTAGTCTAAGTGACAGAATCGTCGAAAGTGAGTTTTTTGGTATCTGTGCATAGCAGGAAGCAAGTGCTATTATAACGGTGTATATAGCGAGTTAAAATACCCAGGGGAGAGTGGGGCAAGAGTGACAAGTGGGGCAGCAATAACTATGTGAATATCTTTAAAGAGGACCAAAATCACCACGATCCGAAATGATCCTGGACGTGCGGTGTTTATTATGTGCAAATAATTTTTAGTCAGCTGTTTTATCTTTTAAGTGATGAGACGACTGCTGTTTTCTGAGTAGAGGCGATTGTTTGTCTTGTTTCAGTTATGTGTGCAAAATATAGTGCCACTAATAACTGATGATCATGCAGCATTACTCTGTGTGTAGTGACAGCCGTAAGCTATCGATTGCATCAATACACGTATGTTGTTTTTGTGTGAGTTGCCAGGCTACATACCCATAGGAGGGTAAGAGTAACAGACATTTGTGACACACTTGTGAGTGACTGATCTGATGTTTGAACGAGAGGAAACCTGTTTATCGGTAAACTTACATTTATGTAGAATTATAGATTCGGACTGCCGTGTTGCACGCATAGGCCTAGGCAATAAGGCAACAGGCATTAAAATATTTGCCCATGTGACCAAAAGCGGAACCGAAAGTTAATTCGCACGACGTCATAAGTCAAAGGTCGCGAACAAAACGCGTTCTCACGAACCAAATTTGCATAATGTGCAGCTCAATAAACTGTTAAACATCATGGCGGAACGTGCCGAACTCACTTATCATAGAAATACACATTTCGGCGGCCGACGTATCGAATTAAAAAATAATAATATATCCGAGGCAGACTACAGGTAACGTAAGAAGTTTCTACGTTATTGAGAGTGGGGCAAGAGTGACAAGTGGGGCAACAATAACTATGTGAATATCTTTAAAGAGGACCGAAATCACCATGGTCTGAAATGATCCTGGACGTGCGGTGTTTATTATGTGCAAATAATTTTTAGTCAGCTGTTTTATCTTTTAAGTGATGAGACGACTGCTGTTTTCTGAGTAGAGGAGATTGTTTGTCTTGTTCC
>Ga0209339_1000663_pt1 | contig 12971 bp, 10 predicted proteins | sample OlaalgELextract3_FD_187376 | JGI IMG/M metagenome (GOLD analysis project Ga0209339, IMG submission 187376) | Olavius algarvensis symbiont microbial communities from Tuscany, Italy - Type A ELBA extract 3 (SPAdes) (version 2) | ecosystem: Host-associated > Annelida > Digestive system >... | reverse complement strand
TTTGATATTTGCCCTAGTTTTTGTGTCACGTGACTTTGAACTTGGACGGAACGTCAGTGGTGACTTTCGAAAATCGCTTACTTATTTATTGTTTCTGGTAATTTGGGTATGTTTGAGCGACATTTTGTTGACATATCTAAATTTGATCGGGCCGGATTTTTGACATTTGCCCTAGTTTTTGTGTCACGTGACTTTGAACTTGGACGAAACCTCAGCGGTGACTTTCGAAAATCGCTTACTTATTTCTTGTTTCTGGTAATTTGGGTATGTTTGCGCGACATTTTGCTGACAATTAGAAGTCGACCGTCAGTCCCCGTACGGGACTAATTTTTCACTGTTACAGGCACCGCTACATATCCATTCGCCATAGGGCGCCACCACGCTGTTCCATAACATAATAACGAGATGTAAAGTAATTATGTATGTACGTTAATGTTATATTAACAATATAACTATTAATTTGGTATGAGAGAGAGCAGGTTCCTAACGGCACATCAGCACAAAAAGAAGCCATTCAGTGCCATTCGAAGTAAAAAAAATCAGGTGAACTAAGGGAAATACTTACATGTAACAACATTTAATGTTAAAAGCAAGGGAGTGTAGCTAATATTTATAAAAGGAAATAACAAGATTACAACTCGTGATAAAAATTAATTTCTTATATATATTAACGATTAAGGATTTCTTTGACAATTAATCTTCCAATAATTAACGATTAATTAATAGTTAAAAACAACTAAAATGACAGCAATACGACATTTTACTAACTGGTTTGTCATGCCTGAGTACAAATTAGCTTAATGACATTTGATTTGATTTTGGCATTCCTCCTACAATGCTCTTCACCAACAATGTTTGATATTTCGCTGCATGGGTATGCTGCACGTGATGTGTCAACAACATACGGACACTTCCAGTGCAACTGAACATCAAACAGGTTTCAGTAAGTAAGTAAGAAAATTGTTCGGCAGATTAGGCGTTAATTTGGGCAGCCCTACTTTTATAAAATCTATGACGCTTTGTGCGTTGACACTTTCAAATACATCTTTCATTGAGGAAGCACTAAAATACCTGCTACGGATAGCAGCAAAATTAACACATTCAATGAGAAAGTGCTTAACAGTGAGTGGGGACTGACAAGCAGAACATACTGGTTGATCATCCCCTGAGAATAAATAAGAATGTGTAATTCAAGTATGACCAATACGAAGTCTGTTGATTAGTACAGCATCCCGACGTGACAGGGATGACTTACATTGGTAGCCACCAACGTTGGGATAAATAGCGTAAAGTTTATTGCCTTGACAGGCATATGTCCTGCCATTTTTTCAAGCAAAACCTTGAAACATGAGGAGCCAGATCACAGATGGGAAATCTCATGTTAGTAATAGGAAGAGATAATGCAGATTTTGCTGCACAGTCAGCTTTTTCGTTTCCCGGTATATTTACGTGACTTGGGATCCAGCACAGCATAACTGTTTTACCAATGGCAGTAAGATGCAAGTAGTCTTTTAAGATGTTTCGAATGAGATCTAGCTCTAGTTTGAATCCATTCAAGGCTTGAAGACTTGACATGGAATCAGAGAAAATAATAAAATTCTTTTCCTTCCTTTTACGAATTAATCTCACAGCAAGCATGATGGCATGAAGTTCTGCTCGAAAGATGCTAGTATTGTTGGGTAGTCGAACAGATTCGCAGGAAGTTCGCCTTACAACTGCACAAGCCACCCGGCTCTCCATGAGTGACCCATCTGTGTATAATCGACAGAAACCTTTGTATTCATCACACAGCTCATAAAATTTGTTTAGGAAAATTTCGGGTGGAGTGTCCTCTTTATAAGAGGAGTGTAGACTGAAGTTAATGTTGGGTCGTTTTAAGAGCCACGGTGGATCGGCAGGGAGCGAATATTGCAGTGTCTTGCTTTTTGTAGCCAACTGCTTGCAAATCTGGTTTGACTCGAATACCTAATGGTGGAATTTGATTTGGTTCCCGGTCAACGAACCTATTAAATTTGGACTCAAAAACTGAGCCATACGTGGGATTTCGAGTGCACGATGAGAGTCTGAAACAGTATTCTATTGAAGCTTCCTGCGTCTGATGTAGAGAGGAGGTTTATTTGCTAAGACACAAGGACTTGGAGATGGGGAAGTCCGATATATGCCGAGACATAGACAGAGAACATGATTCTGTACAGGGTCAAGCATGCGTAGGTAAGAGTTTCTAGCAGACCCATACACTATGCATCCGTAATCTAATTTAGATCTGGCCAAGGATCTGTACAGATGTAAAAGTGTGTGTTGATCAGATCCCCAGGATGTGTGGGCAACAACTCGTATCAAGTTGAGAGCTTTCATATACTTATTTTTTAAGTCTTAAATGAGGTAAAAATTATAGTTTGCGGTCAAAGATTAAGCCAAGGAATTTGACTTTCTCAACAACAGGGATGGGTGTGACATTAAGCAGGAGTTCTGGTTCTGGATGAAGTTTACGTAGACGGCAGAAGTGCATGCAGACAGTTTTAGATTTAGTAAGTATAAATCCATTGGTGTCAGCCCAGTTTTGCAATTTATTCAGACATCTTTGAAGATGCCTCTCTATGATATGAATGTGTTTTGATCGATAACATATGAGAAAATCGTCAACCTAAAGAGAGCATTCGACACCTGGGCAAAGAGCTTTAACTATTGAATTAATTTTGAGGCAAAAAAGGGTGACGGACAGGATGCTACCTTGAGGTACACCCATTTCCTGATTTCATAGTTTGGAATAAGTTCCACAGACTCTAATTTGGAATTTTCTGTCAGAGAGAAACCCAGCAATGAAAAGTGGGAGTCGACCTCGTAAACTAGCATCATGTAAATCTTTCATGATGCCGTACTTCCACGTGGTATTGTATGCCTTTTTCAAGTCGAAGAAAATGGCAGTAACATGTTGTTCTTGAATATTACCTTCTCTAATAAAAGTTTCTAAACGTACTAGTTGGTCTGTAGTACTGCGACCTTTGCGGAAACCAATTTTTGTGGGAGTGATAAGCTTATTTCTTTCAAGGTACCAGACAAGCCTGTTGTTGACCATTCGCTCCATTAGGCCTACTTTGCATACACAGCTGGTAAGGGCAATCGGACGATCGTTGGTTGGGTTTGTTGTGTCTTTGTCTGGTTTAGGTATTGGTACGATATATGATTGGCACCAGGATGCAGGAAAGTTACCTGATAGTGAATATCATCCGGGCCAACTGCCGTATCACTGGATTTTAGAGGGAGTCTAGCAATTGTCCATTGAGAAAGGGGTGTTATATGTTTCTGTGTTATTAGAGTTAAATTTCAGGGTTTGACGTTCAGCACGAGCTTTATGTAACTGGAATGTTTCGCTGTAATGGGACGTAGAGGAAATCTCGGAAAAGGTCTCTGCTAGAGTGTCTGCAATGTCGGTGACTGATGTTATTTCCTTGTCATCCGTTTGCAGTTGTTTGTCCTCAGCAGAAGACCGTTTTCCAGCAATTTTATTGATCATATTGCAGTCTTTTTTAAGAGATGTACGACTGTTTATAGAAGAGACAAAGTTTTGCCATGACTGACGTCGTGTACTTTTTAATTTTTTCCTAGTTTTGGCCCGGATGATTTTATAATGGTCTATATTTTTTGATGTAGAGCAAGATTTTACTTTTCTCAGGGCTTTCTTTCTGCTCTTGATGGCAGCTTTCCATGAATCATTAAACCAGACTTTATTATGTTTACGGACTGAATGTTTGGTTTTCGAGATAGTGTCAGAGGCTACACTGATTAGTTTTTCAGTGAATTCGTCAATTGAAATGTTAGGATTGCCACTGCCCAGCTGTTCACTGGCCCTATCAGCAAAGGAAACCCAATCTGCTTTACGGAGTTTCTAGCTACCATTTGTATGTGATGCATCTCTATCATCGAAGTGTATTATAATAGGGTAGTGGTCACTTCAATACATATCGTCAACAGTGCTCCACTGCATATAAGATAAGATAAGATAATTTATTTCAAATGCAACCACAACGGTTGAAATGATACAATGCATTACAAAATTAACAACAACAGAAGTAAAACAAATCTAACCAATGTAACAATCAAATACTCTAATATATATATAACAAACTTAAACATGAAGATTATGCAGCGTAACTAGAACTTCTTGGAAATACAATACGGTACAAAGTCCCTTCCACGACGTAAAGTTTTGGCTAGTAGAATTTGATATGGATATGTAGGCCGCAGAACCATCTGACTGTGAGACATTTTAACAGGAGGTAACAGATAATGTAAGGGGTGTTTTGGATCTTTAATTTGTCTAAACATGCTTTGTGTGATCATTTCACAGCGATCGTCTAAATGTTCAAGGCCATATTTAGTTAATGACTCAGTATATGAAAGGGCCTGAAACAACAGTTTTAAACAGCATTTTTGTACACACTCTATATCTTTTGACAGTTTCGACCAACTTATGCTTCTGACATTCATTTGATGACTTTACGCGAATTAACTCTCGGTTTTGACTTTTGGTTACGTGGTTATCTTCGCATGGCCGTGATGCATCTTCCCATAAAATTTGGTGCAGATATCTTTATTTAGTCCGGAGTTATTGACATTTTTCTAAAATGCAAGATGGCGGTAGCCGCCATCTTGGATTTTTAGGTATGTGAATTTGGCCATTCCGGCGTGTTGATAGTGTGGTATTGGTGCTCTGTACCAAATTTGGTTCAAATTTCTGTTATTGTCACTGAGATTGACGCACTTATCCTTCAGATTTTTATTTGATAGTGTCACACGAATTAACTTCTGGTTTCGACTTTATCATCTCCGCAAGGCTGTGGTGCATCTTCACATAAAATTTGGTGCTAATATCTTTATCTAATCCGGAGTTATTGTCATTTTCCGGAAATTAAATATCTTGGATTTGTTGGGGGGAGCCATGGGACCACCCACAATTTTCTGCTAACATATTGTCATAATTTCTTCACCGCTCGGTAGCCCAATCATTCTAGTTTTTCGAGTATCAGTATCAAACATCTTCGCGAAATTCCGATGGAGTCAACCATGTGGGGGTGATAAATACAGGTGGTATATAAAAATTTAACGATTTTCCATCAATAACTCGCTATATCTTGCAAACGACACAAGATATCACCGTAGTTTCTATAGATGGCGAATATCAAGCTGCACCCAAGCTTTTGAATGCACCAGTTTGAATGATATTGAGTGACCTCTAACCCAGATTTCATGGTCACGATATTATTCAACGTCAAAAAACTCGCAAATTGTACAAGATAGAGCTATAGTTACAATGGCGGACTAATAGAAATTCACAAATGATCTATCGAACTGCACTATTTTCAATGACCTTGAATGACCCAAACACAGATTTTAAGGTCAGGCCATTCTTTGATGCTGAATGTCTCCAGAATGGCTAAAGATATGACCATAGTTACTATGGAGGGTGAATAGGAAACCATACCCAAGCTTTCAAATTCTACCACTTTCAATGACTTTGAGTGACCTCTAACCCACATTTCAAGGTCACGATAATATTTAATGTCAAATAACTCGACTAATAGTAAGTCGTGTATGATCTATCCAATGGTTCTGTTCCCAGTGATCTTGAGTGATCCTTAACCTAGATTTCAAGGTCACAGTGTAATATTTAAGCCTACAGATGCCCTCAACATATTGTGTGTGCAGCTGACGTGCGATCTGTTTGTGATAGCTAAGTTTTTGTACCATATGTGGTGGAGTTACCGCGGAAAAATGATTGAGGCATTTTCAAGTCCTTGGGCTGGTGGCACCAACGCTACTTAAATCTCCACTTAGTTAATCTCCGATTAACTTTAAGCGGAGATTAAATCGTCACTTATCTCGTGTTTGTTGCACTGACAACAATTACTGCTTGATTAGTTAAGTGGAGTTTTAAGCACGCCTCCGATGTAACGAGGTGCAAATAGTGCATGCATACGGCAGCCCATAGCCTATGGGGTTGCATGGCCTTGACCTAAAGTTACATTGGCTACCGGTAGCCAGAAGCGAGAGATTATGTAGCCTACGGCCTATATAATCTCTGCCAGAAGGAGACAAAAACATCGCGCTAGCTCAGGCGTATGAATATTTATTAGCTAGGCTGACATGGTCGCACAGTATAATTTCGCGCAAGCTACGAATGAGTCTTACTATGAAATAACTAGTTTTATGGTACAAATTTATGATTATTGTATGGTTTATTAGTCCGTGAGTACGATGTTTCTCGTCAGATAGTTGCAAAACTTTATATTTATAATAAATTCTCCATTTTTAAGACGCGTCTTAACTTAAGTGACAAAAAATCGCCACTTAAGTTAAGTAAGGATTTAAGAAACCATTAGTGGCAAATTGTGGTTGGCGCAATGAAATTTTCGCTAAGCAGAGATTAGCACTGGAGTTAATCTCTACTTAAAGTTAAGTGACGTTGGTGCAACCGGCCCCTTGACCTTGATATTTGACCAAAATGTAGTATTGCAATAAACAGACTGATGAGAAACATTCTAGTCTTTTCTCGTAGTAAATTGGACTAATTGCAATTGCATTTTTTCTGCGTTTTGTGTCCTTGACCTTTGACCTTTCGGTGGGTAACATGACCCTGACCATGCCCCCTCAAATAGCAGTTCATATTTAATTCATCTGTACTGTACTTGCCACGATTCACCTACATACCAAATTTGAAATGTCTCGTTTTTACCGCACAATGCATATGCATAGTACGGACTATACTGTGGCAAGATGTCCGTCTGTCCGTCACACGTCTATATTCTGTCTAAATGTTTATACATATCGTCAAAGTTTAATCACCATCGGATAGCCCCACCACTCAGTTTTTCCATACCAAACGGGATGGCAATGTTCCGATTGGACCCCGCTAACTGGAGCGTCGAGTGCATGAGCGTATGAAAAAATTACGATTTTCGACCAATATCTCGCTTTATCTCAGAAATGATGCAAGATAGAGCCATAGTTACTATGCAAGGCGAATAGAAAACCGCTCCCAAGCTTTCAAATGGTATCAGTTTGAATTACTTTGAGTTACCTCTAACACATATTTCAAGGTCATGATATTATTCAACGTCAAATAACTCAAAAATGGTAAAAGATAGAGCTATACTGACAATAGCGGACCAGTAGAAAGTCGTATATGATCTATCGAACGGCGCCAGTTTCAACGACCTTGAACAACCCCTAGCCCAGTTTTTAAGGTCACGCCATTCTTTGGCGCTGAATGTCTCATAAACAGCTAAAGATATGGCCATAGTTACTATGGAAGGCCAATAGGAAACTGTACCCAAGCTTTCGAATGGTACCATTTTGAATGACCTTCAATGACCTTTAACCCAGATTTCAACGTTACGATATTATTCAACGTCATATAACTTGAAAATGGTACAAGATAGAGCTATACTTGCAATGGAATACCAATAGTTAGCCGTATATGATCTATCCAACGGCGCCATATTTAGCCACCTTGAACGATCCTTACCCATGCTTTCAAGGTAACACCATTACTTGATGCTGAATATCTCAAAAACGGTACCAGATACAGACATAATTTCAATGGAATACTAATATGGACTTACACACGCCCTACTCAACAGTGTAATTTTGAATGACCTTGAATGACTTAGCAAAATATTCAATGACACGAAGCGTCGTGCAGTCTCTCTGCGACAGCTGCGCTTCTTGTATCTGTTCGAGAGAAACGGTGTCTGTCATTTGAAATTTCAACACATGGCCAAAGCCTTTGATAACGTTATCAAAACTTTGTAGTGTTATTATTAATATCAGTATCACACTTGACATCAAATGACATTCGTATGTTGTTATACTGGTGTGTTGTGTTACAATTCTAGATCATAATGTGTAACGAGATGTAGTTGTTTATGATTATTAAATGTAACTTGTACACTGGTGTCTGATTCACTGCTTGGAATTCATTTCCTGTCATTGCAGACATTATATCACAGTTTCTGTAATTATCTTGTGTTTGTTGTAGATACTAAATCAGAATTATGTGAACGGCTATATGACAAGGTTGGAGTGTATTTACTAAATACAGTATTCATAATGGCAGTGAACCACTTGAATAAATTATGTGATTTGCATGCAGTCAGTCAGTAACTGATGTGGTTTCTGTTTTTATTTTGTGCCGATGTGTTTTGTTGTCAGTACTATAGCATGGAATTTGATTACAAGCTACTATTCCAGTCTACCAAAGTGGAACCGTCAGTCACTGATGACAGCCCAGGAGCCGTGGAGTGGACACTATGTCGTTGAAAGTCCCATCTGGATCACTGGTGCTGTCCTGCATTACGTTTTGTTTGATAACAAAATAAAATTCATTTCATGTGGCAGCGTACAGACAATAAGTCTGTACGCTGCCATAAGTGCCGCTAACCTTTACAAATGGCCATGGGCCATTTGTAAAGGTTAGCGGCACAACGGCCCTGTCTGGTATGGAAACAGTTTAACATAGACCATGTTGGATGACCGAGATTGAAGCCTGGAACCCGAATGATAGGGTCAGAGATGAGATTATTGTTGGCCACAGAAACAGACTGCCATTCATCTCTCCACTGGGACGCAGTGTCGGCTGGAGACAGGTCAGACCAAAACTACCATCAAATGCTTTGTAACTTAGGAGGCTGTCGAGGTTTACCTGTTTAGTGCTTGGCCTTAATTGGTGAATTGCTTTATGAATATCATGGCGACTTTGTGATAAGCTGATTGTGAAAACACTTGTGATACTAATTAGCACTTCTAGCTAATTTATTTTATGCGCACTGTGTACATTAATAATAATAATAATAATAATAATAATAATAAGCACAACAATGTTTATGGTGCTGTCATCATGGCAGAGCCATTGCGAGAGTTCACCCGGTTCATTTCATGAATGTAGAATGGCGCCAAGTGGCCGCCAACCCAAGACCAAGCCAGACGACTTAGGCTGTGAGTCCGCCTGTACAGGCTGCCAGAAACTACACCCACCATCGCCATTTATTATTACGCAGCCCGAAAGCTGATACTCATTTTACAGTCTCACGGAGGGTAGAAGGCTGAGTCGACCTAGCTGGCTGGTTACATATTGAGATGGTTTACCCGTCCACAGACGGTCACCCATCCGAGTACTAACCGGGTCTGACGTAGCACAACTACGTTGATCGAAGCCAACGTACATTCTTCTCTATGATTGCCAAGTGAACTGTCTAAGCTGCAGGAATGCCGACTTCACGTTGATGGATACTTCTGTTTGGGACCTTCGTGTGCCATCTTTAGACAGTTCATCTACCTTTTCCTTTTCATGCACCCAGACCAGATAGATAATATTATCCAAGTTGTTTTCTCTGATATAAGGTTGTGAACGATTTTAAATGCCAAATTAACTATGTTAAAGCTATCAAATATTTATTAAACTGCTGTCAGCGCTTGGGGAAATTTAATACAATCGTGTGTGCAAAATATCACAACTGTCCATTTACTCCATTACTTACTTGATTTATACGAGCCAACACAGTGACCGTAGCCCACAAAAGGCAGTTTTCCCGCAACCGTGAAGGATTGTTTTAGCAGGATGGCGCTCGTGCGCATACATCAAGTAACCAATAACCTAATATAATCGTCTCGCTAGATGCAAATATTAAACACTACATTCTGGCAGAGGACTGGCTGCCGATTTCACCGGATTTATCTCCAATTGAAAATGTTTGGAGCATTATGGCAACAACCGTTTATACCGATCCTGAGCCGCAGTCACTGCAAGCGTTGAAGCACCGCCTCTGAAAAGCATGGAAATCAATTTAACCATCAACACTTTAAAATCTTATGCCTAACCAACTGAAAGCAGTCACTAAAATTAATGGAGACACCATTCCATACTAACAGTGGACAGCGACCTCGCTTGACGTTAACATTTTTCTGTACGTTGTTGTGTTATTTGTGCTATTTTAACGGTGGTGTTATATAAATGAGTATTGTAAATGCTGATTAATAGCTACATCTATGAAATTTTATACGAACAATTTCATTGAACATATCTACAAGGAGATACAAAATTATTGCTGGTTATTCTTAATAACAGGCTTATATTTGAAATCGAAATCATTCACGACCTATCGTGTCACTCTATAGTTATGATTTTTTCCAGATTGTACAACTGACTGTTCTGTCCTGTAATGTTGGACCTGCAGTGCATGTCTTATTTTCAGTGGTCATCCAGCTACTTTCACACTTCACTGGGGTGTTCTGTGACAGTCTGTCAACTGTACTCAAGACTTCTTGTGCCTTGACTGTTCTGTTCTTCTGTTATCTTGCACAAGAGCAGGCAGATTATCAGCAAACAAGCTAATCAACACATATTCAGGTAGACTACTAGCCTGGAAGATTATCAGAGATCGTACACTTCCTTATGGCAGGCCTTTTTGCATTGTATGGATCCAAGATTGTGTATCTCCAACGGTTGCAAATGCTTGGAGGTCTGAGAGGAATGCTTTCATCCATCTGATCATGCAGTTTGTTACTGCCATGTCCATCATGACTTGGAAGTGCTGCTAGAGATATTGTCGCCGTACTTTATATGTCACTTTATTGTCAAATAGTAGGACTGTCGTCAACTGATTCCCATCATATATTCCTTGCAGTATACATGCCAGCTTGTCAACAGTTGGTCATCTCTTGCAGAATTAAGCTTCTAAAAGTGCAAACCACCCTTTCTTTTCGGCTGTCCACACCAGTCATATCCATACGAATTATTCCATCAGTTTAGCGACATATGACATAATAATAATAATAATAATAATCGCATTTCTATCCCGCCTTTGGTCGTGACTTCAGAGGCGGTGGAATGAGTGCAGTGGACTTTAAATTGCTGTGTTTATCAGCTGGCTTTCCTGGCTTTAGTAAAAAGTTTGTAGCTGTCATTATGCTGGTAGTATATGCCTCTTCCATTCATCATTTTATTGAACACTGCCAGTCTTATCATTATCGGTCCACTTGTTGCATTTAATTGCCGACATTTCTGTGACCAGTAGTAACATCAGTGGAGGAGAGAGGACTGCTGGCTAAATACCAATGTGTTGAGGTGCCATCACTTATGATAAAACAGCTACGTGAGCTGGACCAATCTGCAATACTCGGACCCAGTTTAACAGCATTGTGGAGGACTCTTCATGTACATTAGCATCCATACACAGCAGCAGTACTTGATGTGCTTGTCAGAGTTCTGTGCACTGTGATCTCCATCACTGGAGCTCACTAGCAGTGTAACATCAGTTGATGGTGGTAAACTGGTTATGCACACTGCAGCTTGTAAAGTTGAATAAATGTATTACCACACGATGCTACACATAGCACAGACTATGCTGTTGCAAGATGTCTGACTGTCCAGTGTCCATCTCCATCTGTCTGCCTGTCACACGCCGGTATTCTGTCGAAACGGCTCAACATATCATCAAACTTTTTCACCGTCAAGTAGCCACACCACTCTTGTTTTTGCATTACCAAACGCTATGGCAATATTCCGACAGGACACCCTAATGGGGCATAGAACACAAGGTGGTATGGAAAAAATACTGATTTTCTACCAATATTTCGCCATATCTTAGAAACGATACAAGGTGTGGCCATAGTTACTATGGAATGCGAATAGGAAACCTTACCAAAGCTTTCAAATGGTACCATTTTCAATGATCTTGAGTGAGACCCTTAACCCAGGTATCAAGGTTGCAATATTATTAAACATCAAATAACACGAAAATGGTACAAAATAGAGCTATACTTCAATGGCAGACCAATAGTAAGTCGTATATGATCTATAGAATGGCGCCATTTTCAATGACCTTGAACGATCCATAACTCCAATTTCAAGGTCATGCCATTATTTGATGCTGAATATCTCAGAAACGGTGCGAGATACATAGTTTCAGTGGAATACTAATAGGGACGTACACCCTACTCAGGGTGTCATTTCGAATGATCTTGAATGATCTTAAGTGACTTAATGAAATACTTAACGACGCGAAACGTCACACAGTCTCTCTGCAACCGCTTAGCTTGTTGGTCAGAATGGCAGTAAACGGGTGGTTGGGGTCTGGCTGCCATTGTTTGTGGTTATTAGTACTGTTCGGAATGTTGTGTTGTATGGAAGCGAAACATGGACTCTACAAAAAGAAGATATTCGACGACTTCAGGCATTTGAAATATGGATATGGAGACATGTGATGAAAGTACAGTGGACTGAGCATAAAACGAAGTGATACTGCATATGGTTGAGACAGAAAGAGAAATAATGGTCAGTTGGACACTGTTAGAAGTCGACAGAAGAGATGGCTATGTCATATCCTGAGACATGACTCATTACTGACAATAACGTTAGAAGGACAAATACAGGGGAAGAAGGTCTATGGGAGACCAAGAACAAGGTTATTGGATTGGCTACTGAAGATGAAGGAAGGTAATATTAGTTACGAAGAACTAAAGAGTTCGCCCAGGACAATTTAAGATGGAGTCAATGAAGATGGAAACCTGCCATATGACAGAACACTGCAGAGAGAGTACTGGGAATGTGGCTGTCCCTTCACTACCAAATCAACTCTCAAAAATTTGGAAGCCTGTGATCCCCGGCTGGGGCCTGTGCCTCTGGCCCTAACCTAGCACCACCCACTTAAGCAAGCCAGGTTTAACAAAACGACGTGTGGCTTTTACCTCACAATAAATTAATGTGCAGTTTGACAGCAACATTGGAATGTTACTCAGCTTGCTGTTGTGTGAATTTACTGTCGTATCAGCAGAACTGATGTTTACACTTTAACAAGGTGGAGCTTTTTGTTGAATGTCTGGTGAATCGTGGCCAATGGGGGTTTTTGTAAAAAGATATTTTAGGACCAAGGATGGCACCTCACAGTAACAGCTTGTCCATATGTACATTTAAT
>Ga0209339_1000662_pt1 | contig 12994 bp, 8 predicted proteins | sample OlaalgELextract3_FD_187376 | JGI IMG/M metagenome (GOLD analysis project Ga0209339, IMG submission 187376) | Olavius algarvensis symbiont microbial communities from Tuscany, Italy - Type A ELBA extract 3 (SPAdes) (version 2) | ecosystem: Host-associated > Annelida > Digestive system >... | reverse complement strand
TCGCCGGATCTGTCGCAGAACACCTTCAAGCGGGCACTGAAGACGCATCTATTCTCATCCGTCCAGCGACACTGAGTCGTTTCGAGACTTTGCCGATGCTTATAAATCTGCCGACTTACTTACTTACTTATCATCATCATCTTTATTTGTTCAGATAAAAATACAGACGGACACTTCTGAGAACTTTTGTTGAAGAGTGTATTGTTTTGCAATACATTTACATTACATTACATTACATTACCATTAGGCCAGCCTGATGGTGTTGCGTTATATACAATAGTCCCATCCATGGGGTTGCGCATTGAGCCAGCCTGTGAGGCAGGCCTCAACGCTGGTATATATACACTAGTCCCATCCGTGGGGTTGCGCATTGAGCCAGCCTGTGAGGCAGGCCTCAACGCTGGTATATATACACTAGTCCCATCCGTGGGGTTGCGCATTGAGCCAGCCTGTGAGGCAGGCCTCAACGCTGGTATACGAAGGGAGCGTGTGCCGCCCTGTGGGAGAGACAAAAGAAAGAAAAGAAATGTTATTTGTTGTTATTTTTTGTATGTTTGTAGTCAGGTGTCGGTTGTACGAGGTAAAGTGCTTGCACGTGATGGAAGTCCACTGATTGGAGTCCGAGTCTCTGTCGTCACTCAACCTCTCTATGGCTTCACACTTACCAGAGAACTCGGCCTGTATGTCTTCTACATCTTGCTTACAACCACCATTTAAACTGTTTTCGGTGTTGCACGTCTTTTTGTTTTCTGACTAGTTTCATTTCTGCATTCTGCTCATGGACATTTTATGTTTATTCTGTTTTATAGGTGATAAAATCTGCCACATTCATTGATATATGCATGTTGCTTATGTATACTACCACAGTGTGAGAATTGCCAGGGGGGTTGGGTGGTTCAGTCCCTCACTTAATGTCTTCAACCCCCCCTAGTTGCGTTTGTTTCTTTGTCTTGGGGGTCAGATGTAACCCGCATTAGAGGTTTTTCTACGACGATGCGCTATATAAATCGACATCATCTATCTATCTATGTATCTTACTCCCACAAATCGAAAAAATGTCAAAAATACTAAATTTTCTTCTCAACACATGGAATTTTTAAAGCTCAAAATGCACAAAAACCCGTTTTCGGCCAGGGTTCCACCCCGGACCCTGCTGGGGGAGCTTACGATGCTCCCCAGACCCTTTAGTTGGCTGGGGAGGGAGACACCCCCTCTATATTCTCTCCCCCCTCAACGCCTATCGATCTTGCTGCCTTCGGGACCCCGCTTCTGACTCCCCTATAGTTCTCTTCGGCTGATTCCCTCCCACACTGTGTATACACTGTATGTTGTTTTTCAGCCGAGTACTTTGTTTTTAGTCTTCTTCTTCTTCTTTTTGTATGCATGTCATGAGCCATAATTGGTCAACCACTCTCTAAGTGTTTTCATGTTTAAATGTCATAATCTCTAAAGTTTTCCCACATAACTGTACATTACTCTTTTAATCTCATATAGTGTTTTAGCGGTCCTAGTGATTTTGGACACTCTACTAAATACGATTTTATGTAATGTAATGTAACCACAAAACAGCATCTTCATCCGCAGAGTGTAGCCGAGATAAGCTGCCATTCAGTTTTGTCAGGGGACAGGATTCGACAATGTGGAACATCATCTGGGTCTCACCACAAGGACACAGATCAGTGTCTGTAAGTCGCCATTTCCTTCTGCAAGCACCGCAGTGTCCCTGTTCCATGCGAAAACGGTGCAGTAGAGACCACTGTTGCCGAGGGCGGTCAAAACTTGGTTGTCGGATTGTGGGGTCGCACACTAGGTGGGAGTTGACCACCTGAGCTGACTTCCAGTTATGCCTCCATCGACTTTTGATGTCAACTGGTTGTAAGTCCAGCCTCAGCAGCTTCCTGGATGTCAGTCATAGCAATGGTGGGTTAAGGATATCAGGCTGGATTAGCCCTACGAAGGAAGGCTGCCACTGACAAGCTGGTGGAGAAAATCGTCAAACATGACAATGTTTGACGATTTTCTCCACCAGCTTGTCAGTGGCAGCCTTTCTTCGTAGGGCTGGCGGTTCAATGTTGGAGAGCACTGGAAGCCATCGGAGAGGTGCAGAATGGAGAGTGCCAGAGATGAGGCGCATGATAGAGTTCAACTGCACATCGACCTGACTTGTGTGAGCAGACTGGAGCGCAGTACTCTGCTGCTGAATAGCAAAGCACCAGAGCAGATGACAGCAGAGTATTGACGCTGGTGCCCTATGTGGAACCGGCTAGCTTCATCAACAAGTTGTTTCGGTGCTTAGCTTGCCTGCAGTCTTCGTTAAGTGTTTTCTTGTCTTAGTTTCAGTGCTGTCACAAACGATGGTGAGTATATTTATAAACTTTGTTCATCTGTGAGGTCGGTAAAAGTTAGAGGTAAAGGATCTGCCCAAGCCGTGAGGCCTATCATGCGGCACTGATCTGTGATTCGTGATTTTCAGCCTGACACCAGCTGAAGCTGTAAGACCAATGCGTCACGTGATGTACCTCTTCACCTGCCAGCTGTACTACATCATATTGCTTGATGACAGAAGCAGTGCAGCGAGAGAAACTTGCTGGACCTTTTTCGACAGCAAGTAAGTAAGTAAGTAAGTAAGTAACTGGTGCTTTGGGTGACAGTTAGAGCAAACCCAGGTCCAACGCCACCATGCCACCTACTTCCACCTTTTACTGGATTATATTGTTGCTCTTGTTTCACATACTTGACTACTTGAGTATAAACACAGTCATATGGTGGTGGAATATTGGTTGCAGTTTTGACATTCTGGTGAATGGCGGCGGTTCAGTGACATTGAATTTCCAGCGTCAGCCGTTCCAGATGAAGCGTATGACCGTGATGGTGCCGTGGAATCGACTGGTGACGATGGATGCAGTGACGATGGTCTTGGAAGGAGGACAGGAAGCTGCAGAGAAGACGTGTCCGGGCTTCATACACGACCACTACGACATGCGTCCTGTGGTTCTGTCGACATGGCAGCACACACAACTCGGATCATGTCCGGACATGAGTACTGTCATTCCAGAATCTCAGGTCAGCAGTTTTCGTTCATCTTGAACGGCGTTTTTCTGTGTATAACTGCACGCATTTGGGCATTTTTCAGTAATGTCGCTATGTACATTTATTTAAACATCTTTGTTGGGGAATAGAAGGCTTTTTTGGTTGATGGCTGCAGTTGATAATGCCCAGTTGAAAAGACCATAGCAGCATGAGTGGCCTTAGTTAAAACATAACAGACACTCAATAGAGAAGTTGTTTATTTGTCATTCATTGTCAATGTGGGCAGAGTGGCTTTTGGAGAGACTTGCAACGAGGTAGCTGTGATCTTGTGGCTTGTCAGTGCTACTGCTAGGCCAAACGACACTTGCTCGACACTCTGAGTGTATGACGTTGGAATAAACACAGAGTGTGCAATGTCTCTATGTTGTGACTAGGTGTATCACAGAGAAAAAATTATAACGTTAAAACTTGGCAAATTTTCTCTTTTCTTTTTGCTTTAGGCTGTAAATGAGTTTACATATTTTTTGATGGTTTCATTTATGGCCGAAAATAAAATCCGGTTTCAATCAGTCTCTGCTGGGTTGTCATCATCATCATCACTGTATTTATTCCATTCACATAATGCAGTGAAATAAGACAGAATAACATAAAAACACTTGGAATGAAAAAGGACATCAAGGCAACAGGGTGCACTAACAGTTGACCCGTACACAACAGGCTCTACCTTTGATATTGACGTCTTGAGGAGTCCACAACTTGAACCAGTACTGATGTAAAGTGCAGCTATTAGTGAATATTCAACGTCAATATCTCATTATGTTTGTCACCTCTGATTCAATGCGGATCTCCTCCTGTTTGCTAGCAGGTAAGTTTTTAGCAAGCAAAAAAGAGCTGTGAATAACAGAAATCCTATCTGAGAAATGACTGTGTAAGAAGCTGTGCTAAGAAGCTGTGCATGGTGTGGTGTACAGGTGCTACAAGAGAGTTTGTCCATCCCAGGAAGTGACATTTACCTCGTCTATCGCAGCAGCCAAACCTCTGGCTACATGTCAACGATTGTGATCCGGCTGACTCCGGATGAGGTGCCTGAAGAGCTCGTCATCGTACACCTGCGTATCATTGTCGAAGGACTTGTGTTTGAACGATTGTTTGAGGCAGATCCAAACCTGCGATATCGGTTCACATGGGACAGACGTAACGCCTACAATCAGAAGGTCTACGGCATTGTGACAGCTAATGGTGAGATGGTTGTGTACTTCACCTCATATAATGCAGCTAAGTGCTTTCTGTGTAAAATTCTGTGTAAAAAAAGTAAAGTACGTGCATTTATATAGTGCATCGTCGCGAAGCGCCTCTAATGCGCTACCGCTTCCCGTAAGTCGGCGCTGATCTCTGCAAGCCAACCCTACAGCCAGGCATCAGCGAACACTGCGAGACCACGTGATACGGGCTGGTGTGTCACGCAATATGCCTGTTACTGTTAGTCCCCCGTTTTCGCCTGGTACTCATTCCAGCCTAGGCAGGCACAGGCTGAGTAGGCCTGGGTGCCTGGTTCCACGCCGAGATGGTTTACTCGTCCAAAGACGGTCACCCACCTAGGCACTAACCGGGCCTAGCGTAGAGTAACTACGTTCATCAGCCGGAACGTGTTACCACCGTGACTAAACCAGCAACTGTGTGCTATAAGCTGATGGACAGATTGGAAATTGCTACATTGTTGACTGTTAAACAGTAGGTATGGTACTGCACTGTACTCAGTAGTGAGTGGTAGTGCGGTAGTACCATATAGACTGTATGTTGCAGTCGGTGTTGGCTACGAGTACGTCGGTTGCAGCAGAGTATTCTGGGAAACACACTCGACGACGATGAACAGTTTTGACATCACTTCGTCTGAGATTGGCGGCTTGAACTTACACATCCATCATACATACAACTTCCAAGAAGGTACGTGCGCCACAGCTTAACGTCGTTGTTGTATTTTAAGTTTGTAAATTTGTAATTTTTTAATTTTATTTCTACTTTAATTATTTGATGCACAGTTCTGTGTTCGACCAGTCAGATTACCACCAGGAGTGTTACTCAAACACGTGGATGTTGTGAAATATCTCGGGTCAAAATATCATATGACCTGCATTGGAATAACCATGTGGATCATGTTTCAGCGAAAGCCAATTCAACTCTAGGGCTAATCCGGAGGAATGTCAACATAAGGAATTCGCAGGTGAAACAGAGAGCGTACACTTCTTTGGTCCGCCCCACCCTGGAATACAGTTCAACAATTTGGGATCCTTACACATCAACTGCCCCCCAGAATTTGTCTCCGAGGGGTAAATTTTTACCAAAAATTACCATTTTTGGGGATTTTTGGTGCCGTACGGCCACAGTTTTAAAGCTACAACGGTGAAATTTCGCATGAGGGTGCGGTCCTGAGGCAGAGGCTCCCTTACCCCAGGCAAAATTTTGTAAAAATTGCCTAAGCAAATATACCCCTTTGGGGAAATGTATACCACAAATTAGCATTTTTGGCGATTTTTTGGGCCGTAAGCCCACATTTACTAAGCCAAAATGGTAAAATTTGGCGTGAGGGTGTGAACCTGGGAGACCTCCCCATGCCAAATTTTGTAAAAATTGGTTAAGGGTATATACCTTTTTGGGGAAAATTTACACCAAAAATTACTGAAACATCGATATCAGCACTGTTACGGGCACCGCTACACATCCATTCGCCAGAGGGTGCAACCACTCTGTTCCATAACGTAATAACGAGATGTAAAGTAATTATGTATGTGCGTTAATTTCATATTGACAATATAACTATTAACTTGGTATGTTTTAATGCATTGTGATTAAGTTTGTAATTATGGCAAACAATGTTTGATATAACTAGCGCACACCCGTAAGACACCCTAATCTGTTCTTCTTTACATTATATGTACATTACACGTGGCCTGCCGGTATTGCACTGCCTCGGAGGTGATGCACATTGAATTCTAGTTTCAGTATTTTCCTCTTGCTGGTGCACATGCACCATGTGGACCCCACAGTACGCCACTGGTGGCCACAACCATGTCTGGAATGGATGGAAACTGAAAGTGAAAGTGGAATTGGGTAATGCAGGTATCCTGCACAAAGGTGATGGTACTAACATCTACCTGAAGCAGCGGCCACGGCGAGTGACGACAGTACTGGGAGACGGCAAGGCGCGTCGCGTCGACTGTCGAGGGTGTAATGGCCGTATTGACGAGACGAGATTGATGGCTCCTGTTGCACTGGCGAGCGGCCGTGACGGCAGCCTGTACATCGGTGACTACAACTTCATTCGCAAACTGGAATCTAACCGCGAAGAAGTTGCCAGCATCCTCCAGCTCAGGTGCACTGCTCTGCTCTTATTTCCACTTACGATTGATCATCTGAGTCCACTGTGGCACAACAAAATTCTCGTAGTATGTCTTACTAAAACCTGCTAATCTTTCACAGTCTGCCGTTTTGTAAAATTGTCAAAGTATATTGAGTCTTCAACATATTCTTGACAAACTGCTTCCTGGCAAAGTAAATTAAATAAGACACCAGTGAAATTGGCATTATATAACAGGCTTTAGGTCCAACGTGCAATGGAACCGTAGCAGTTATCAAGCGTCATTAGTAGCTGAACAATCCTGCCACATAGTTACGTGGAAGCAGTCTTTGGTTGGTTGCGTAGTAGGGCGGTAGAACGCTGGTCTGTGGTCCCCTCTCCTTCGCTCGACCTGCAGTGGATGGGTGACCACTTACATGGGTAAACTGTCCGCTATAGGTCAGCCAACTAGGCCAACTCAACCTTTCATCCTTTCGGGGTCGATAAATGAGCAGTAAGCTGCAATTGGATGTCTGTGACCACAATCAGTGGTAGCACCATCAGGTAAACGCTTACGAGGTAGAGGCAGGCATGATTTTGTTTGCAGGTAAAACTGTGTGATCCATGCCTGAGTGCCTTAGAGGTTTCACTACTAGTTGCTATATAAATCCACGTTAGCTTTACGTCTTGCCATTTCTCATCATGAACACTGACACTGTGTGACTGTGAAGGCTTGTTAGCGTGCTGCTGACGTCTCTGGTCAGCAGCAGATGACCGAGTGTTGACTGGCTGTTGACTCAGGACAACTACAACTGATGCAGTAGATGACCGAGGAGTGTTGACTGGCTGTTGACTCAGGACAACTACAACTGATGCAGTGGATGACCGAGTGCAGTGGCATAGCCAGGAATTTGATTTGGGGGATATACGTTTTAACTAGTCAGTGCATGTGTCGCCACTTGAGCGTTTGGGGCTTCCAGGCACCAGAGATCGTGGGAGGCCAAGGAAGACGTGGTCTGCATGTGTGAGAAATGATATGACAATATGCAACCTGGATGGTGTCAAACCGTTAGACAGGAATTCATGGAGAACGAGTGTGAGGCGTTGTCAGGTGTTGCCTACCCCGGAGTCCTGGACAACCGCAGCACCATAAATACCAAAACCGGATATGATGATGATGATGCAATTCAAAACATGTGTTAATGTCCCACACGTGAACAAAATGGTTACTGATGTTGGGGGTATATATACCAATATACCCGCCGTCGCTACGCCCCTGACAGAGTGTTGGCTGGTTGTTGACACAGGACAACTGATACGCCGTACAAGTACTTCATGACCGTGTCGCCACTCGACGGCAAGCTGTATGTGTCTGACCACCAGACTCTGCGCATTCTGCGCGTCAAGACGATGGGACCAGTACGTGATCTCACACGCAACTACGAGGTGGTGGCTGGTAATGGCGAGCAGTGCGTACCTGGAGACAGACGTCAGTGTGGTGATGGAGGTCCTGCCACTGATGCCAAACTCTTCTACCCTAAAGGTTAGACCTACTTGCTTTCTTCGATAGAGATGTATGTTGTGATTTGAGAAGGGGGGGGGGTATTCATTTCTGCTGTCCATATATTCAAAAGACTGAGGTGTGATTGTTACGTTTCCTGGCAAGGTGTTTTTGCGGTTGTTGTGATGTAATTTTGTTTGTCAGCGACATTACAGCAACACAGTTACAGTCATCGTCACTGACACTGAAAGCAGGTGGGGCGTGGGGTGAGGTTTGCTGTGCCTGCCACTGACGTGATGTATAGTATACAGTACATGGATATATGTATGTACTGTGTCATTGTAAATTTTATATTATGTCATCTTTTACTTTTTTACTATTGTGCATATAACCAGTGAATGTTGGTTGTTTTGTGCTTGACATGCTATTAATAAACTACGTATTTACTGATTTATCAATTGTCTGCTTTCTAGATAGTAATTTGATATATAGGCCTATGTATTTCTTCCTAGATATGTGAAAATTTGCGTCAGACCTTAAACTATGTATTGCTGAACTACATGTACGAGTCATTAGTAGCCACAGAGGTGTTGTTTTCAGTTGTGTGTCTTAGCGACGTTATGTGCTGAACTACATGTACGAGTCATTAGTAGCCACAGAGGTGTTGTTTTCAGTTGTGTGTCTTAGCGAGGTTATGTGAAAATGGCTGCAGCTGTCAACGTGAAACTGTCAGAATAGTTAACCATCATCAGCAACTCGCCCATGATTTTGGGCCACACACAGTTCAGGCTACTGGGCCAAACAGTGCCACACTGATAGGGAGAGAGAGAGAGAGGTGAGTCGTGTTGAAATGGCAAATGTACCATGCCAAATCGGCACGCATGTCGGATGTCGATAAACCAATGTTTGTCGTGTTTTACACTCCCCCCACCCAAGTTACAACTGGCGGGTAGGTACCGTTGGGCACAACATGTGGGTGGTTCAATGGTTCTGTTGTTCTGCGGGTCTGTCTGCCAAAATGGTCTGATGTAGACACTTCAGAGTTGGTAAATATGTGGATCGTGGCAAGTACTGGCCAAAGAAAGATAAATTGGCCCTTAAGGGGGCGTCGTCAGGGTTATGTGACCCACTTTTTAAATTTATGACCCTCTCTTGTCTGGATCAGTCGAATAGGTGAAGATAGACACTTCCAGTTTGGTTTGTACAGTAGATGGACAATGGCAAGTACTGGCCAATGAAAGATAAATTGCTCCTTGATTTGGCATGGTCAGAGTTACGTTTACCAGTGAAAGGTCAAGACTCAAGGACACAAAAATGTGGAAATCGTTTTCGTGGTAACTCCATCACATATGTTCCGATTTACTTCAAGTACGCTTAAACTACTGTGTTGCAAAGTAGAAGTAACGGATGTGTGGCGCCCTTGTAGCGATTCTCCCCATGTTGTGGCAGCTTATTATTTAACGATGTTGCAATTCCGAGGCGGGTGTGCTACAGATTTGCTTGTTTTTGATGTTTCTTAGGAATTGCAATCAACAAAGATGGTGTCATATATTTTGCCGATGGTGCAAACATCAGAACTATAGACAGCACGGGAATTATCCGTACGGTGATTGGTTCTCAAGGTCATCCCAAGTATTTCCAGCCACTGCCATGTTACAAAGTGACCTCCACCACTGATGTATGACCATCTTCTTGGTACAACTGTTAAACAGGAACTTTCTTTGCTGCATTCATTTATAATGTCATCTTATAAACAACAGAAAAACATTATCTGGTTGTATAGCTGTACAAGTAAGTTACGTTTGTATGTTGGTCACAAGACACAGGCTCAAGAACCACTGTTTTCAAGCTACTTGTCTGTGTGTCTGGTGTGTGTCTGTCGTACCTGCTAAGCACGTACTGTACTCTAAATCAGTAAATTATTGCATACTATTCCAGCCCTGTGTTTGGTGACCAATAATGCCTATTTGCTTATACACTGTATTCCAAAATAACGTCTTCAATGATAAATTGTCCGTTTGCAACATTTTTTTGCATACTTATTACTGAGAGTATGGGCCATCGACAGGTGTTCTTATTTTCCCACCTTACCTATTTCATGTACTTACTTTACCTTGGGAAACTGTCGAGACCTAAATATCTGTAAAAGAATTAAACATGATCATGAAAATTTTACAGGAAGATGAGATTCTGATTTAAAATCTCTATTAGTCAAAACGGTATGATGCACGAAGGACGCTGAGTGAATTTCCTGACAATGGTTGGATAGCTGGTTTGGAGGAAGGGGAATATTGAAGAAATACTGTCTCTATGTTACAGTATTGTGTACTATTATAATGGTGCACAAAGGTATGAGCAGTTCTTACAGGTCGGTCAACTGTATCGGGCTTTGATCTTGCTTGGTTTAGCTCTCTATCTTCCAAGCGCCTCTGTGTCTTTGGTCTTCATGGTGCTCTATATATAATAATTTTTTTTTGTTTACATCCTTTTCTTTCCCTTTTAGTAGCTGAGCCTGGTGAGATTGGCCCTTGACGTGGTTGACCTACCACTGTCCTTCAGTGCTGTGACACTGTTGGTTGGGTCATATGACCCGTAAAATCGTCTCTGAAATGACCTATAATGTGTCGAGTGGGGCGTTAAACTCTACTATACCGTACGATAGCTGGAATCATCGACAGTCTGCTTAAGAGATCCACAAGACGGGTACAATTGTCCGGCAACCAGGCAGCGGTAGACAGCGTTCGTCGCATAGCAATGGAGGACCTTGTGCTCAGTCAGGAGGACAAGCCAAAAAGCACCAATCAGCTCTGAGATTTCACATGAAACTGCTATTCTCTATCCAAGTGTGCACAGGATAATTCACCGTGATCTCCAGCTCAAATGCTTCAAACGACGTCGTGCTCTGCTGTTGTCTGAATACAATCGCATCTCCCGTCTCACTCGCTGATAAACAACCTTACCGTCTGCAATAAATCTTGTTATTCTTCTATTATAAACCGTAAGTTAAATAATAAGTAAGTAAAGTAACATGGTGACAGTTGTGCAGTTAATATCCTAGTATTCCAGCATTGAGAAATCAGCAATTTAAGGCTAAACTCATGATATTTAGGTCTCGACAGTTTCCCAACGTAAAATAGCTGCATTAAATAGGTGTGGTGGCAAACTAAAAATATCTGTCGATGGCCTATAGTCTTAGTAATAAGTGTGCCAAAAATCTGTATCATCGTAAACGTGGTCACATTTGTTTGGAACACAGTAAGTAAGTAAGTAAGTAAGAGTATTTATAAGGCGCAATAATCAAAAAAGTCACGATGCGCCAGTGTAGTCATACATCAGCTATATACAGTAACATAAGCCTTTTATTGGACGACAGACAAATGCCATAATCAACGAAAATAAGATGGGAAAACATTGAAGTTACTGTAACAGAGGTTGTCAGTAAGTTTGATCAAATAGACAACTGACAACAAAAGAGCGCTCATATAAATCATAGTGACAGTGTGTGTGTGAGCAAAAGCATTCTTTGTATTTTCACCTCCGACAAAGGAGGAGGTACATGTTTTTGTCCGTGTTTGTTTGTCTGTCTGTCTGTCTGTTAGCAAGATTACTCAAAAACGCGTGCATGGATTTGGATGAAATGTTGCGTGTCGACAGATGTCGGGACATGTACGACGAACTGATTAACTTTTGAGCCCGATCCGGATCTTTGTCCGGATACCAGAACTGGATTGCTTTCTCCAATATCATATAGGCTACGAAACTTTGCAGCCTTGCCTAGGCTGTCAGCGAGCTGCGCTGCTATGCAGAATTTTACGTTGGGAAAATCGTACCTATACGTATTGGCGGCGCGCCGCTAGAGCGAGCCATGGTTCTAAAATGGTTTTATTCACTGAGCCGTTGGAAGACCTTTGTCGGAGGTAAATGCACTCTACTGAGTGCCCTTCTAGTTGTGCATTTTTTAGCGTATAAACTAAACTGACTTAACTAGAGAAAATAAAGTATTCCACACAGACATTAAATCGAGCTACAAAAATTGCAAAAAGTATTTTCAACACAGTTAAATCTTAGTATAAACTTATATGTTTTCCTCTTTAAAAACAACGTGGGACCTCTGAGCCAGTGAAAGATTGGCACGCTTTAACAACATCAATGCTCTTTGTCTTAGACAATTTCATAAATAAGCGATTAAAAGTAAAGTCCAACGAACACAAATCAGCATTACTCAGCTGACAAGATTCTAAACCGTAGAGCAGAATTGGCGTGCATTTTTATCTTGCCAACTCTAAAATCACTGTCTCAGAGGCCAGATTCAACAGTTTTCCAAATAAGCCGTTGACCGCACCAAAGAAAGAGCGTTTGGCATAATTGAATGAACACCTGAAAGTACGAGCTCTAGCAATAAACCCCCCCCCCCAAATATCTCAGTTCGGCGACCCACCGCAGTGAGCAGCCATCATGTGTTTACTTATATTGTTTCGTCTCCGTCAGGTTAAGTACGATTTTGATGAAACTTGGTGTGAATGATACAAGGCAAAGGGCTATAAAGTTACGGAGATGATTTTGAATATTTGCATAAATTGTGCTAATTATGGACGCCCGCTCAGCGTAAGCGGGCGTCCATGTTATATTTTGCCGATGTTTTTTTTATTTATTTTTTTAAATGGCCGCCTTATTCTCCGGCCCTGGTTAACGGAGGTTCGCGAAAGTTTTACACGTGGTGGATCTTGAGTGGCATTGAAGAAGTTACTACTTGGATTTTTTCCTGGTCATCCTTAAACTACAGGGTGGGCCAAAAAGTGACGAAATTTCGCATATTTTCAGACCCCGCCCGCAAACTTTCTGCTATCACGCCCGAACGCGGGAGAATATTGTAATTCTGAAAAAAACTCGTTAAGCACAGATGGTTGCTGTACACGTAATGCCACGTTTCGTGAACTTTGGCCTACAAACCTCTGAGATCCACGTGCTTCATTATTGTTCTTAAAAAGTAATAGGCTGCAACATGTTTTATTTCCATTCGCAATATGGCAGCACTGTTGGTACTGTTGCAATGTTGGCTTTGACACGTGTATACGGCGAACTCGACTGTTTTTATCGCGCGTCAGCATACTGACGCGCGATATTGATAT
>Ga0209339_1000661_pt1 | contig 12998 bp, 5 predicted proteins | sample OlaalgELextract3_FD_187376 | JGI IMG/M metagenome (GOLD analysis project Ga0209339, IMG submission 187376) | Olavius algarvensis symbiont microbial communities from Tuscany, Italy - Type A ELBA extract 3 (SPAdes) (version 2) | ecosystem: Host-associated > Annelida > Digestive system >... | reverse complement strand
AATTAAGTGTTTTTATCGACCTTAAGCAGTCAGAGAAGATATGTTTACATGCAGATGACGTCACTGATGACGTGCAACCACCTCTGGCTACTTAAATAATTTTAACCCATTTATACAAATTTATGTCGATTGGTAGATCTTAGCTGAGAAATCTGATGCAAAAAAACACAATGGGTCAAAATTTATCATGTGCAAAACTCTGTGCGGTTTTTATGTTACCAAATAGTATAAATCAATATAAATCGATCCCGTCTGAGTGCTTCTGAATCAGAGATTATATAGGCCGTAGGCTACGGTCTATATAATCTCTGTTCTGAATGTCCAATTAAGGAGCGCTCTGGCGGGATCAAACTTCGGGAGCGATCCTGTCGGAGCGCTCACTAATTGGATACGCCCCAGAATATAGGGCCTACATGTACTATTTGCAGCATACACCATTGAATTACGATGTAACTCAATGTGTTCATCGCGGCCGTTCGTCACCTTTGAGAGAATCGGACGGACAAATTTGGACAATCTTCTGTTGTAGAGTTATTAATCATGGGCGAAGCCAGCGGGGGGTGGGGGGCAGCTGCCCCCCCCCGTGCCATAGGTCTGCCACCCCGGCTGCCCCCAAGCCTTTCCAGCACGTGATGTGTGCCCCCACATTCTCACGGTCACTGCTCAGATAGGCTTATAATATTACAAGGCGTTATAGGCCTAATTTAGGCTTCAACACTCGGCCTGCGCAAACAGACTTAGATCATCAAATTGTTTGAGAGACTAAGACAGCAGTTGAAAAAGTTGTTGACGCATTTGCTCATGCTCACAAGAACATACGAATGGCACTCATGTGAACAATCTAGTCGAACTGCTAGTCTTTTTTTTATTTCTGCAGGTTGCTGGTGCTGGTTGTGTCTAACAGAGTCTGGACAGTGGACTAGTCTTTATTTGAACAGTTCTATTTGGTAACGTGACGTGTTGTGAGGAAATGCATGACATTGTCACCCACAAATAGTCTCATTCATGCACAAAATGCACCAAAACTGTTGGCTGTAGGGGCTTTGCCCCAGATGCCCTGCCCCATTGCCCCCTTAACGGAAAACATGTCGTGTTGTGAGGAAATGCATGACATTGTCACCCACAAATAGTCTCATTCATGCACAAAATGCACCAAAACTGTTGGCTGTAGGGGCTTCGCCCCAGATGCCCTGCCCCATTGCCCCCTTAACGGAAAACATGTCGTTAACTAACAGTTAGTCATATTAATCAAAGATAAATAGTAGTTATTAAAATTTATTAAAATAAAACAATTACATTACAACACTAATGTTATGTATAAAGGCTGGCACCTTTATTTACAAAATATATATTTAACAGTTTCTATAGCAATAATGCTAGCTGCGAGCATGCAATGCTGAAGAATGGTGCGAGCGTTGAGATCTCACGATAGATGTTGACTCTTCTAACGTGATGTCGCCGTACGCCACTCGACCGGTTCTTTTGCTTCCTGTAATAAGTCCCACAGACTTCCAACTTGTCTGCGACTACTACACTATGTAGTTTTAACTTTTATGAACACTAAAATATGCAGGTCAAAGTTCTTCCAAAGTTCCATTACTCCGTAGAATCTCCTTTGGCTGTCGTTATCATTTAGTGATGATCCTTTGACTCATTCACAGCAAAACCGTTTTTGCGATGCAAGTAAGCGCGTAAGGCGGCCACTTGTGTGCCATTGACTTAAGGCGAATAATATATATAACAATATTTTAATACTGTATGCCAGCCACCTGACATTCACATAGACCTGCAATGGAAGGTGGGCGACCATACTACTTTACACTATTTTAGCCTGTCATCTCGGCTGTCTGAAACGTAGGCGCACTATACTGACAGGGACCGGGTCGAGTTTTCGCACTATTTTTGCACCACACTGTAGCCTACACTGCAATCATTTTTTTCACCAGGAGATTGTTATTAATATCTCACAGTTTCACACGGAGCTATAAATAATTTCTTTATAGTTCCATGATTATCTCATCAATCAGTCATTTGGTCAGGCATTTTCGGTTGTGCAGTTGAGTGCATCAGCACGAGTTCAGGGATGATAGGCGAACAGCAGTACTGTATCAACGACCTCAAGAGTAGGCCTTTTATTACAAATCACTTGCTTCCTTTCCACAATGTGTCTAACACAGTAATTGATACATGCAACATTACTTCTTCATAATAAGCAATATATTTCAATTACCATAACGAATCCACTTGTAGATATAATAATTGCAGGAAACAAATACTTGTCAAAGTAAAACAAACTATACACTAACAATTAGCGATCATTTGCAACTCTATGTTTACAACACAGTTCGTCACATACACCGGTAGTTGTTTGTATGCATCTCTTCACAACAGTGGCAGGTCTAGAAATATGGCACACAGAGGACAGAGATAACGGGTCTAGAGAGATTGGACTCCCGCACCGGGATGCATGGGCTGTGCCCTGGTAAACGTCTGGGGGCAAAGACCCCACAAGCTGAAAAAAATCATTAAAATTTGATGAAGTATGATAAATGTAAACCAGCTAAAAATCAGTCTTTTTAGTTAGTACCAAAAAAAAGAGTCACACAAATACAAACAATGCAACGGTAAAGACAACAATGGGCCATAGTTACTGCAAAGAAATGTAAACACAAGAAACAACAAGAAATAGTTTAAATAGAAGCTTGCATCCCTTCACTACAGTTGTGATTAAACGAAATATAATTAATAATCAACTAGCAAAAAAGAAGCATACATAAGAGATGTTTGCAAATTGGCTTTTTAATTTAAAAAATACATTTCATCTGCACACGTAAAATTGTCCATCATCATCAGTGTTTTCAGCAATCAGAAAGGACATGTCGACAATTTAGCAAGCGAGCAATTACATCCATTGAATACATTGTAAGTGACGGAGGAGGGTCTAGTAACTAAACATGCATTTCAGTCTTCCAGCAAATGGCCTATCAGCTACCGACCCATGAAGCTTTGCTGCTTCAGCATACACGACTTACACGCAGTCAATGAGTTCTAGCTTTATTTCATGTAAATGTATTATGCTTTCACGAAACATGTACTGCATTTAACAACTGTCATTAGCAACATCCTCAATTCTCCAACATTGATCAAATTACCACAAAATCAAGTTTAGCATCTCCTCTAGAGTCAGGTATAGTATAATAGAGTTTAACATCCTAATAAACTCATTATAGGTCATTTCAGGTACGATTTTATGGGCCAGATGACCCAACTAACAGCATCATAGCACTGAAGGACAATGGTTAGTTAACCAGATCAACGGCCAATCCCACCAGGCTCCGCTCAGTAAAAGACAGTAAAAAATTTAACAAAAAAATATTCAAATATATACAGCACCATGAAGAGCTAAACCAAGCAAGACGAAAGCCTGATCCAGTCGACTGTCAGAAACAGAAGGCATGGGACAGAGATATGTAATGCCCAGCCCCCTGGATCTGCTAACAGCAATAACAATACATCTTCGAAGTATAAGGGCGTAATCGATTTGCCAAACTGGTTTCAGTTTCTATCCTGAAACCGATTTCGGTTTCGTGGTACAAATAAAATGGACAGTTCGCTGACCAGATGTAAACCGTGTTACCGCGGCAGCCATTTGGGAGATGTTTCCCACTGTTGGTGTTTGATGTTGATAGTTTTCACATTTATTCACTAGAACAGCAGAAGTTCACATGAAAACTACACAAACTAAACTAAGGTCGTACTCCCATGCAAAGTGATGACTTGGCGGCAGCAGCCAGAGATTAGGCAGCAGCCGTAGGCGGCAGCAATGTCGGCCAGTCGCCACGCCTACTCATGCAGCGGCCTTTGCTTAGGGTTACTGTCAGACTTAGCATAGGATTTGAACGTCGCTGACCGTTGAATGCATTTGTTGTTCACTCATTGTAATTTCAAGTTACGAAACAGGCAGCGCTTACTGTACAGGAGTACGGCTTCACCATCAGCCATCCTCTCCATACCAGTTTGCTCAGATTTGTCAAACCGGTTTCAGATTTCACAAATCTATTGCACGAAACCACAAAATCCTAAACTGGTTTGGCAAATCGATTACGCCCTAAGTGCCCTTAGCTGTCAGAAAGGAGTTTACAGTCTAAATGTACTGTTTGTGTTTAGCCAACTCGGTCCCATCACAACACAAATTTTACATCTGCATCTTCTGTTGCATAACATGCAAGTAGTGTTGCTTTCATTAACGATAACAAAAATGATAATTAATGAAAAATGAAAATAAAACATTGCTGTTAACTATAATTGCAACTATAACTGAACTTACTGCAAATAACAACTAATAATAATCAAAAGTGTGAACTAAACGAGTGTTGTGCATTTATGGGCACCACTAAGCCCCAACGAGTAGCACAAATTTCACAGGGTGTGAAGGTCATTTCAGGTACTGTAAACGGTTTCATTGTCTGTATCTCAAAAAATACAGCATAATATAATGTACGAAGTCAATTACAATGGTCGGACATCATATGTGAACAATTATTTCTACTGTCGTATTCAACTAGAAGGACTGTTATGTGAATGTGATGCTGAATGCGACCTATTAGCGACAGCTAAGTCTCTTGTTGACACATCTGGCAGAAATGATATTTTGCGACATTTTGGCAACGTGTGACCTCGCCCTTTGACCCCCTAATCCCCAAGAAGTTGACCGGTTTATGCTCCTGCTCCGTGGACCATTTGTGCCACGTTGCATCAAAATTAGTTCATACACTTTCAAAATATCATATTCACAAGTTTGCTAATGGATGCATGGACGAATGGAAGGATGAGCAGACGACCCAAAAATATTATAGTTTCTCCTGCGATCACTCTGGCATGACAGAGGCACAAACTGAGTAGACGTTAGACACAGCTCACTACGATGTTGCGTTATGTCAACTACTACATTAAACAAATATGAATGAATGAATCTGTGAAATATGATATGGCAAAAGTTGCTAAAAACTTAAACGGCAGTCCTCTAAAATCGAGTGTGATATGGGACTACTTTGACTACAAAATCAAGATATACACGACTGTATTCTTGATATTATAAGCCACGGTGAGCGTAAATGATGCAGAACTGTCGTGAGCAGATGCAAACTTGGAAAAGTGGTTTACTTGAAGAATAACCGTCTGAGTGATTCTGATTGCATGATTTTGCTTCAGACACTGCTTCAGACAGCAGCCCACATGACTTGAACGTTTCGGACAGTATGATTATTTCTGCAAAATTAGTAGTTATAGTCAAAATTAAGTAATATCACTGCTAGACTATATGACTGCATGTATTTATGTTAGAGTCACCTAATCACAAAAAATCTTGCTTTGGTGCAGTGCTGAGTGCTAACTGTAACTAACCGCAACTAAAACTTTTACAACTACCTCTAAAAGCTAGGCAGAAAAGATTTTAGTTACAGTAAGTGTAACAATAACAAAAAATAACTTAACTAATAATAAGTAAAAGTTAGCACATATAACTAATAATAACTGCAACTAAAAGCAAATCCAACAACTAAAACAATATTAAATGCAGATGAAAATAAAATTGACATAGCAACTGTTATAAGCACCATCACAAGAGAATAAGTGATGTGGACGAAAATTTATCAGTAATGCTCACCCTATCAACGCATCCCTGCATGCTGAACAGTGGCATCCCTTAAAATGGAGGAGGTCTGGGACAATATGAGCCCCCCCCCCCAGTTGGGACCTGGGGCAAAGCCCAACGCCCAAACAATTCTAATGGGTAATGCACCTAAATTAACAGAGTTAACAGATGAGCAATTAAAGTTGACTTACGCATGCAAATGTGGGGTTAAACATTTCCTGACCCCAGTCAAAAAACTGTGAGTCAGTTGACCCCACGACCCTGTGTTTCTGTGGCTATGATTCAAGTGCATTCAAAATAGTGGTGTGCACGGGCTGGGCCGTCTGCGGCCAGGCCGTCCTCAGGCCAGACCTATAAATTCATAGAGTACGATGGGCTGGGCAAAAACGAATGGGCCGGGCCAAAACGTCTAGGCCCGTGTGGTCGGCAATTAATTACAAATTTATATACCAATGTACAAATCCATGTGGAACATAACGGCACTTTATGGCAATATGAGAGCTGTTTCTTCTTAAACTAAAGTATCTGTGATATCTGTCTCCTGACTAAATGTCAATTGCCACCTGAGAAGTAGGAGTATTGGGTTGGTGCACTAGTCCCACCTGCTGGAAGTAAGCGGGTCGAGCCGGGCCGAGACATCAACATTCAACAGGACTTGCCGGGCCAGCCCTAGCAATACAGCTGATAAATGAGCTGGACTGGGTCACGTCAGGCTATGATGGACCAGGCGGAAAATTAAACAATCGGGCTGGGCTATAAAATTTAGGCTCACGCACACCTCTAATTCAAAACATGGTCAAACAAACATAAAAAAACAAATATAGCTATCAAATGACATACAGTAATTGTGACCACTGCAACAAAATCCTTTATGCACGTTTTATCACAATTTTTGTTGTGTATAAAGATTTCAGCTAGTTGGACCCAATCAGGCGACATCTTCAAAGTTCCACGGCACACAGATGTCGCCATCAGACATAACAGAATAGAACTGTGCTACTTTTAGCCTACACGATGTCAGATCGATGTTCAACACTGACATTTCATGCAGCTGCAGCAGCCGTCGGCAGCACGACTCCATCTGAATGTCACTTACACTAGCATCTCGAGTCAGAGACTCCAGACCAAGTTTACCGTAACATTGCTCGACGATGCTGATGTACGCTTTTCGTCTTCTGTTAAAAAGATACACAAAAAATAAAAACTTCTACCTGCTGAAGGCTGAGTGGTTGACAGGGGTTTAACGAAATACAACACAGCATGCTCACGGTGTGGCATAACTGATTAGTTATATGCTGCAGTATGGACTGACGGATTTAATGTGTTAATAAAAAGATAATAGGACTTTCGCAAGCAAATTTTCTATCTTCTTTAGTTCTCCGCTACTAACAAAAAAGCAAGTAGAACAAACCTCGCTGCACACCCCATTACAGGGTGCTGCCACCTGGTAAATCTAATGACGTGATCTAGAGCCACTGCCCATCTATTCTGAAAGATTCACGACAACAGGTCAACCGTTTTTCAGGTAAAAACACGGTTACAAAAACAGCATAACAAAGAACATCATAAACGAATGCAGGAAAGAAAACTACACTGTGTGTCCCAAAAAAACATGCAACCACATCTTCGACGATAAGTTCAACTAGAACTAAAACATTTACAAATTTTTTAGCAGACTTATTACTGTCGTCGACAGGTGTTTTTATTTTCCCATCTCACCTACTCAGTGCAGCTACTTTACCTTGGGAAACTGTCGAGACCTAAATATCATGAATTTAGCCGTAAACTGCTGATTTTTCCTGTGCTTATCACAGTATAGCATGGTAGTGGTAACTGTTTGTAATGATGTTGATCGCTACTTATAGGAAATAGGGAAATTTGGGTTACCGTAGCCTCCGAAGCCCTGAACTGATTAAGCTGAAATTGTGCATGAGTGATTATGTTGCCCATCAGACCCCACATGCACAACAGGGAAACAATGGGTTCAGGGGGTAAACACTGCATGGGGTGAAATGTAATTCTCATGGCATAGACATTTCATTTTGTCCGGTGGGGTATTTTAACTTGAGCCACCCTGTAGGTATAAGCAAGTACTTGGCTGTGTGTCAAAATTTTTCAACCAGAGGGCCTCCAGGGGCAGCCCCCTTATGTAAATTTGGGACCCCCTATTATCTCGGAAACTACTAGAGCTAGAAAGGTGAAATAAAAAATACAATTAGCTATAGTCAAGTATAAATTCTGGGTATAATTTTTTTTCCACTAGGGGGCATCCAGGAGACAAAGGTCCCCTAATGTAAATTTCGGACTTCCAAATTATCTAGGAAACTATTAGAGCTAGAAAGCAGAAATTAAAAACACAATTAGACATGCACAAGTACAATTTTGGATATAAAAATTTTCCTGCTGGGTGGCATCCAGAGGGCACAGGGCCCCCTAATGCAAGTTTGGGAACCCCTGATATCTCAGAAACAACTAAAGCTAAAAAAGTTTAAATTAAAAGTGACATTAGACATGGACTCGCTTTGGGTATAAAAATTTTTCAGGGGATGCAGGGCCCCCTAGTGTAAATTTGGCACCCACTATTATCTGGGAAACTATTACAGCTAGAAAGTTGAAATCAAAAATACAATTAGATATGGTAAAGTACTTGCTTTGAGTATAAAAATTATTCAACTCTGAGGCATCAAGGGGGCCCTAATGTAAATTTGGGACCCCATATTATCTTCGAAACTATCACAGTAAGAAAGCTGAAATTAAAAACACAATTGGACATGGACAAGTACCCGTTTTGGATATAAAATTTTTCTACAGGGGCGTCCAAGGGTGCAGGACCCCCTGATGTAAATTTGGAAACCCTGTTATCTCAGAAACTATTACAGCTAGAATAGTGAAATTAAAAATACAATTCAGATATGGTCAGTACTTGCTTAGAGTATAATATTTTTCCACTACGGGGCATCTAGAGGTACACGACCCTCTAATGTAATTTTAGGACCACCCAATTATCTTGGAAATATCAGATGTGGGAAGCTGAACTTTAAAATGGAGATAGGTATTGTCAAGTACTCGGGTTTCATATAAAAATTTGTCCCTACTAATATAAACCGAAATATTAATGTAAAAAAACTTCCAGTGAAGTTTGACATATTTTCCAACTACCAGCCACACTTACCACAGACAACCGACTGGCACTGAAGTATGTGTTATCATTCTGATAATGTTGCACATGCCCACATGCTGTTTCAGACATGTATCTGACGTTTAGATTTCATTTACAGTTATCATATAACCTACCACAAGTACCACAGAACGGTGAAACTGATGCTCAACAAACTTTCTCCTGGAATACCTTGATACCAACCTTTCAAACTCCTGCCGAATCCTTCGTGCTTCACTAGCGTATTTGTTGATAAAATCGACTGCCAAGAAAGCTGCACACGCTGACGGTACCAAAATCTGGCCGCAATGCGTTACCATTGGAGATCCAGTAGTACTGGAAAACAGACATACAAATGGCATGCATTTACATACACACGGGATGCATTGCACAGTACTCCCAAAAAAGCCCTAGCAGCTGTTCAGACTGGTCTAAACTTATGTGTAACAATAAGAACAACACACTAAAAGAGGGAAAACTTAAACCAGCTAACACAGGTTAATCCCACAGGTCGAAAGTTACTATTGGCGTCAGGAACGACAGCTTGCCAAAATTGCTCCCATGCTTCAGAACAAGACCTACTTAACAGGCAGGCATACCTGCACCCTCGAGTAGTGAGTGACGGGAAGTCTCGAGGCATGTCTTGATCTTAAGACAATATTTTTGACGTTTTGGTTTCAAGACGGCATCCCATTTATAGGCAGTTATCCGTAATGTTCTTGTCTTCAACGGAACAGACAAATTTTGATGGTCATGCTGCTGTTTTCGCATTCGAGCAGGTTCTGTGGAGCCTCAGTGACAGTTAATAAATTCATATGCATCACAGAGGCTTCACTTGATCCATCCAACAACTGTCGTGATCTTCATGCTGAAGGTCTTGGTCTTCGTCTTGAGGGTATTCTTCTGGTCCCACCATGGCTGTTGAGTGCAGATGGCACAATGTCAATTGTAATAGCATATATAGTCATAACAAAGTCCATAACAACACCAACTGTAGCAGGTAACTGACAGGGTGACCACTCTCCAGACAATGTGAAATTACCTGACAATTCCCTGATGGTTCACGGCACTCCTCAGCGGCACTCGGCATGTTAAGTGTTACTCATATCATGCCTGTACTAGTACTAAATACCTGTATGGACACAAATATGCAGCTTACAATAAACAGTTTTAGGCAACTTTTCCCTAACAAGATTTTTTCCCTTTTTAGTAAAATCACTGACATTTCCCTGTTTTCCAGACTAGTGTTCACCCTGAACTGATCAGTTAGCAACGTTGTGACACGGAATACAGATAAATTTTCACTGCATGCTTGACTACAAAACCAAGACGACAACTCAAAGACAAAAACAGCAGTCATATGCATGCTTCAGATTCCCTTCATACAAAGCTGAACATAAAATGATTTAGTGTCAAAAATGACAAAATCACTGAGCAGGAATGTAAGATACAGAAATACAGTCAGGGAAGGAACAAGTAAAACGACAGATCTATAGACAAGCTCTCAAGAGAGCTATTAGCGCATTAGATGCGTTGCGTAATGCGCTATATAAATTTAAGACTTACTTACTTACTTACTATGGAAGATGCCGAAGTGAAGATGAACAGTTTTGTTCACTGATTAAATAAAAAACATTTAGTCCCATGAAAGTGATCACATAATAAAACATGTCCGCCAGATTGCTCCCAAAATGTATTGGATTCATTCTCTTGTTGGCATGAGTCATTTTACCATCGCCAAGTATCATAAAAATCAGCCAGTAACTGTATGAGAAATGGATGGTAATAAATCTCCTAAAACTGCTATTCCACAATGGTGAGAGAAATACAACAGTGATGTGGAATCCATATGCATGACCGTATCACCTCCAAAAGTTAACCACTTCTACAGAGTCACCCCTTGCCCATGCCTACCACCGTACCACGTTTGGTCGACATCCATTACTACGACTGTAAGTTATCCTGCTCATAGGATGACAGAACGACCGATCACATTACTCCGCCAGCCTTAACAGAGCAAAAAATACAATGAAATATAAACGAAGAGTGAAGACAGTACCATTCAACAACCAGCTGTACACCATCAACGTTGGTATGAAGCAGAGCAGCATCACGTCCACGTTGAGCTTTTTCTTCTGCAACACAAGCCGTCAGCTTGCGTAGCTGTCGGAGATAGTCTTGTGCCATGGTAACTGGCTCGTGTGGCTGGTGAGCGATCTCAATGTTGCCAAGAAGTGTCGAAAGATAGCATTCAGCTGCAGGAATCTTGGACAGCACTGCATCATACTGATACAGAGACTTCAGTGTCTGAACACAGTGCACACGTCAATCACAGGCCAATGCATAATGCATAATAATAACTGAAATCATAATGATATTAAACATAAATACTACAGCAGCTCAATTTAACAATCAATCTTGCAATTAATCGCTAAGAAATTATAACGGTTAATTTTTTTAGAACAATTAAATTTCGACCAATTTGCTTACAAATGTACATGTAGACCATGTGCAGCGAGTAAACTGTGTCAGTGTAAACAAGGCTTAACACTGGTATCATGTCCCACCAATGATATGTGATGCATATGTAATGATAAAGTTGTTGATTTACTGTTGTGTGAATGCTTGGTGTAATAATCTAATAGTGATATTAACGGTATGGAATGTCAACATCTTCGTCTCGGAGGACTGAAAGATTTAATGCTTAGCTGAAGGTTAATGCCTGTCATTTTCCGAAATTGGTGTCATTTATTCCAACAGTATTCTGCATACCAGCCACATCTCTACCACATGACAGAATTTTCAGCACATTTGGTTACATTGTGAACAAACTGCATTTATCTCTAACTCCAGACAGTGTAAAGAAGTTGGTCTGCTGTAAAGACTGGCCAAAAGCTGTGGAGCGACTGAACTGACCAGTATCTATGAAATAGTGAATTTCATATAATTTAGAATGACATAACAGTTGTTTCTACAAAAATGTCAATGTCAATGCCAATAACAGATTTACACTGTGTCTCAAAAAACCAGACCGCTACGATTAATATGACACAACTTCACCAATTCACAATGTTTACTAATTATTTTTGGCACAGAGAGACCTCATTCAATTCTCAATTCATTAAGTTAAAAAGTTTTTAAATTGGCGTAGAACCAGCTGCGTGGTTGCCATAGCAACAGTAGCGACTTGATGGTCTGTGTCTCAAAAAAAAACGGACCCTACGATATTTGGACATAACTCGATCAAAACTTCTTCAATTTATATAAAATTTCAGAGATAAGACATGCTTAGTATTCTTAATTAAATCACAAAGTTATAAAACAGTTGTGTTTGCAGCAAAGTACCAGCTGAAGCGAGTTACCGTAGCAATCTGTGACAGCGCACCATTCCACAGTTTACGCTGCCTTACAAACAGAAAAGGCAAGCCTTTAAACAAACAGTGTTTCTATCAGAATAATAAAATGTTTAGCTGTACCAACAGTTACAACACGTGTTCGAATGCCATGTATCGGCGTTGACACGGTCCCACAATCGTTTTGTCACTCTTTTATCGCCATGTCGATGATACGTTGTTGGAAGTCAGCCGAGAAATCTGCTATTCAAGTGTGTCAAGTCGCTACTGTTGTTATGGAAACCACACAGCTGGTTCTAAGCCAATTTAAAAACTTATATCATAGTCAATGGATAATTGAATAAGGTAACTCTGTGCCAACCAAAAATAATTAGTGAATGTTGTGAATTGGTGAAGTTGTCATATTAATTCACAGAGTTATGAAGCATCTCTACTGCGCTGTGTGTGCTGAGTGATAACGACGAAACAGATTCGTCTTCAGCGATTATCTGATACTGTTTCTGCTGAGCACAGGGTCATGGAGATCGTCCAGTTGCGAGTTTCAGACTGTCAGACCTGCAACAGTGAAGGCCCGACGACAGAAAGTGCTGAGCTGGTAATGTGGTACGGTCAGGTGATGTCGATTTTGTATTAAAATAAGAATGTCTCAATTAAGTTATCACAGGTAGCGCAGTAGCGCTACACTGTGTTAAGGCCCATAGGCAAAGTCAATGGAGAAGCCCACATTTTAACCCCCTGTAAAATTTACGCCCCTTAAATTTTCAAGATCAAACTCTGCCACCATAACTACGTCGAGGACATCTACCCCTGTGCCAAATTTCATTGCAATATCTTT
>Ga0209339_1000655_pt1 | contig 13075 bp, 6 predicted proteins | sample OlaalgELextract3_FD_187376 | JGI IMG/M metagenome (GOLD analysis project Ga0209339, IMG submission 187376) | Olavius algarvensis symbiont microbial communities from Tuscany, Italy - Type A ELBA extract 3 (SPAdes) (version 2) | ecosystem: Host-associated > Annelida > Digestive system >... | reverse complement strand
ACTTTAGTAAAAGAGGCGCTTATTGAGATAGGCTGTGTCGTGACGTCGTTGGTTGGTTGTCACGCACGTGCACTGTGGCCAAACGGTGCATCCTAGGCCTATAGTTACTATGGAACACTAATAGGAACCCCTACCCCAGGAATTCAATGGTACAAATTTAGACCCCTGGGGTGACCCCTAACCGGGGAATGGGGCCCCCGTGAGGCGCTTTTTGTCAAATTACTTTGACCTCTTGTTTGAAATATCAGATTAAGATATGTCTGCACTGCACCAGATGAAGTGACCCTTCAAGCCCACTAACAGTAACAGTCACTGCTAAGGTGCTGTTTGACAGACATATGACATACTACTGTAACTGTCCCTATCCTGTGCTGCTTCCAACACATTGCTACACGTTACTGGAGAATAAATTTTAACCCTCGCAATTTCTCTGCTACCTCACAGATGCACGTTACCCCATCAGAATTTCACCAAAATCTTTGATGTAAGGAAACGAATGTGATACGGCCACTGGGTAATAGAAGTCGTTTAGATGTAATACGTGTGACAGACAGACAGACAGACACTCAACTGCCACTGCACATTCCACGCTTTGCACGGCAATGTGAGGTGACACATGTACACAGTACACACATAAAAACAAAATATCATGACATGAAATGGAATGAAATCAGTGAAATCAATTACATAATTAACAGCAAAGTGAGAATGCAGCGACTAATACTTCACACAACTACTCACATAATGAACACTGAAGCGTCATAGTCACTAGTTTTATAACCTGTTGAACAAATTGAAGACGAAAATGTCATCGAGATATCACGTGTACAGATGCTTCCAATGCAGATGTGCTTGGACAGAACCACGTGTAAAGTGCGACTTTTACTAGCACATGGGAGTAATTTTGGCTGAATGCCCTACCAGACACCACAACTGACTGACATACATATACACTGTGTTCGAAAAAAAACAGGTGACCACGTTTTTGATGATAAGTTGAACTAGAACTGTCCGTTTACATAAATTTTTGGCATACGTATTACTAAGAGTATAGGCCTTTGACAGGTATTTTTAGTTTCCCACTAAACCTACTTAATGCATCTACTTTACCTTGCAAAACTGACGAGACCTAAATATCACGAATTTAGCCTTAAATTGCTGATTTTTCCAATGCTACAACACTAGGATATTAACTGCAAAACTGTCACCAATTACTTTATTTACTTATTATTCAACTTACAGTTTATAAGAGAACAATAACAAGCTTTAGTGCAGACGATAAGGTTGTTTATCAGCGAGTGAGATGAGATACGATTAGCTTCAGACAACAGCTGAACACGACGTCTTTTGAAGCACTGAAGCTGGAGCTTGTGGTGAATTATCCTGTGCACACTTGAACGGAGAATGGCAGTTTCACGAGAAATCTCACGAGCTGATCGGTGCTTTTTTGGCTTGTCCTGCTGACTGAGCACAAGGTCATCCAATGCTATGCGCTGAACGTGGTATGCGGCTGCCTGTACCAGTTTTGTGGATTCTCTTCAGCAGACTGTCGATGCTTCCAAGTTTCTGACCCTTGTCGGGCAATTCACTCAACATCCTTCATTCACCATACTGCTTTAACAGATAGAGATTTTTAATCAGAACTTCAAGTTTCTGCAAAAGTTTCATGATTTTGTTTAATTTTACTGATATTTACGTCTTAACAGTTTCCCAAGGTAAAGTAGGTGCACAAAATAGGTGAGGCGGGAAAATAAAAACACCTGCAGATGGCCTATACTCTTGGTAATAAGTGTACCAAAAATTGTTGTAAACGTACAATTCTAGTACAACTAATCGTCAAAGATATGGTCGTGATTTTTTTGGAACACAGTGTATATATTCACAGCATGTTCACAAAAACATCTCTTCTGTTTTCTTGCATAGCTGCTAGAACAATTAATAAACATGAACCAAAATTTCAGACAATATAGCGGATAAAATGCTAACTGTATGCATCTAAAAATAATTTGTATGTTGGTTAAAGATTCTTTGCTGACAGGAATGTAATGGACGTCAGTAAAAATTGTGTTACATAACAGGATTTACCACTTAAGATAAACATTTCAGTAAATGGTTATCAGCAACAACAACAAATTTATTTCCAGCAAGTAAAAAGGGTGAAATAAGCATTTCACCAAGACGTTTTCTGACAGAGGACAAAGTGTTAACGGGCTACAGTCGGTTTCAATAAAATTAGTACAAGATCCTTAACTCTACTGATATTCGCAGTCAGTCATGCAGGCAATGTGAAGTTCAACCACTACGCTGATGTGGGTGAACACTGCAACTGTTGTCAGTATTAAATTCCATCCTGTCAGAAAACATCCCAGTCAAGCATTCAGTTCACACTTTTAACCCACTGACGACCATTTAATGAAACGTATATTGCTAACTCCCATTGTTGTTGTTGTTGTTGTTGTATATTGGTAACTCCCGTTGTTGCAAAAGCACTGTCAGAGACGTCCAGCTTACACTGCTGTTAACAAACAGCACTTAACAGCCAAAATTATTTTTAGAAAAATAAAATTAGCATTTTCTCCACTATAATTGCTAAAATTTTGGTTCAAATTTGGTAATTTTTCTAGAGGTAATGTAAGAAAACAATGAGGATGTTTTTTATGAACACAATGTATATAGTAGGGCTGCAGGACGATTAATTTTTTATTACAATTTATCAATGATTAAAAAATAACTGCAAATAAGCACAATTAATCTCAACTTTTCATTGGTATTATGAACAAGATAGTTTGATCCTTGTTAACTTGGTTGTTTGACACTTATTGCCGCACGATGCTATGCATAAGCACGACCTATGCCATCATGCGGTGTCTGTCCGTCTGTGTCTGTCACGTTCGTGGATCATGTCAAAACGAATAAAGATATCTTCAAAATTTTTTCACCGTCGGGTAGCCACACCATTCTCGTTATCCGTGCTAAACGGCATAGCAATATTCCGACGGGAACCCCCCCCCCTAACGGGGGCGTTGAATGCAGGTAAAGTAGGCAGAAATCGCAATTCTGAGCCTATATCTGGCTTGACTACCTGTGTTAACACTGCAACAGGGAGGTGTTGTCAACGCAGTCGCCAGTGGAGCACGGCCAGTGTGTCGCAAGTTATTACGACACACTGCTGGTAGTAAGCGGCAGTGATGATTGCCGGAGATGACGACGAAATGTTTATGACAAGAAACCTCAACGTTACGCCAAAGACAACAGAACAGCAGTGATAAATCTGTAGCCTACGTAACTAACAATAAAAGACTCTACTGGACGTTTTGTACTGTTGAAGCTAACTACTGACAGACACGAAGCATCGCACAGCTTCCTTGCGACAGCAGAGCTACTTTTTTTCTGTTTATGTTACAGTTTTTACAGAATTTACTTACGAATTATGATTTATGCCTTTTAGTTTTACTTTCACTTTTACCTTCGTATCAATATCACACATTCGACATTTGCATAATGCAATGTCATGTGTTTTATTCATTAAATACTTAATCGTGATTAATCATTAACCGTGTTAATCGCAACATCAACGGAATTAATCTGCAGCCCTAATATACATGTGTCAGTGGAGTGGGTATAAATCCTTAGCCACTGAGCGATGGCAGAGATTGTTAAGTTTAACAGTTACGAATGCACTAAGCTTATAATTATGACACGGCTGGATTTCCTTGCACACAGTAACACATACCAGACACATGAAAACCGACAATATAAACAGCTTAATTGCTGACACAATACGATGCACATAACACACAATGTACACCATGTGGTCACATAACACTACATAAATGTCATCTCGTGCTTAGTGAGATAGTTAGATTTGTTGTACATGAAGGCAAAAATATATATTCAATGAGGAAAAGCTGAACTAAATGTTTTCCGCCAAGTGTAAAAAAAACCTAGCGATCCCCAAGACATCGGACGACAATTGTATTATGAACGACAATATAGATTTACCAGAAAATTTCATTGTAACAAATTTGACGGAGAATGTAACGAAGACACAGCAACCATCTTTCAGCCACCCACCACTGTGGTAGACGCTACTGTTGGCAGGGTAAATATACTTGAACTGAGGGACTAGGCCTACTAGACCTACTATTGACCTGAACACACTCAACACAGCTCTGTAAGTGTAAACTAGTGGCAATAAGTCTTGCTTATATATTGAAGCACAGAGATCATCAGTCAAACTGAAATATCACACCAACGCACAACTGCACTAGCCACACACGTTCAGCTTGTGCTTCCGGCAGCTGAGGCATGATGACCTACAGTCATTTCCTCAGGAACTGCTGCAGACTGCTACAATTCAGACGCCATACCTGACATGCAACCAATAGTCTCAAACTAACCATAACTTACGACACATTCTGACTACGTAAAACTCACTGGACAGTAAAAACCAAAGATTACTAAACTGGATTAACAACATCATACAACATCACATGACACAGACACAATGACACTGACACTAACACAGTTGCACCATTCCGACACCATCTTTATTATGTTTCACTCCATAATCGTATAAAAATGTCCCAATAAAAAAGATGCCACAAAGCTTTGTACACTAGGTTTGGACATGGCCATGTGTAATGTGAAATATCTCTGCAGCATAGAGCAATGCTGGCAGGATGCCCTGCATGATGCCTGCAGTGACTCATATCGATGACAGCAGAAACTTAATCCAGTCAGACGGATGAGAGTTTACTGCCTCGACCACTGAGCCATGGCTGCCCATAATATTCTCAAGGGTACAGACTACACACAACGGCCGTCTTGGCACACATGGTATCCTTCACTACAGATGTTTATTTGCAAAAGGGCAGAAATAAAGAACAAAAAATAATATCAAAAATTTAAAAAACAAAACTAAATTTACAAAAACGTCACATACACCGTGGTTGGAAAAAGTTAATCTTCTAAATAAAAATGCAATATTACATTTTTTTGCACGCAACATCACAAATGTGATGTAAAAATATTTATACAACTATTGTCTGCCTTTCATAGCTAGTGCTGCTACTTTACCTTGCAAAATTAAACGTCTGCTGTTTACATCACAACATAAAAATGGACCTAGTGCAAGAAAATAACTTCGGCCTTCAAATTTGCTGGATATAAATCTGGACGATTACAGTACATAGAAATTACTGCAATACTGCAATTTGCAAAAAAAAATGCATCACTGATCTTCACAATGTAAAACAATGACTGAACACGTCGTGGGCCAAGCTGGATCATGCAGTAATTGCAGCAGGTTGTTTCTGAGTCGTTGACATCTCGCAGTATGTGTCAAGGTAGAAGTTCGGCAAACTGACTTCGACAACATGTCAGTAGCAACTTTATGCCATTAGTGACGATACGCAGAGTTACATACTAACAGATGCATCTGTTTTCTCATACTTGGTCTGTGTCAATGTTACAGACAAACAATTTAGCAAGCATTTCGTTTTGGAAAGTAAAGCAGCAGCATTCATTAGGTAACACGGACATTCGTGTCCATAATTTTCACGATGTGGCCTGCCAAAACTTACAATGATGCAAAAGTGATGTACAAAATGTATTTGGCCTATTTTCTTCCCAGACACAGTGTAGCAAAGTAAAGAAGATTTATAATAAAAACAACAAAATGATTATTATAGACCCGAAAAATGTTTCAGCAGATAGTTGACATTCACCACAGTAATTGGTGCAACATTATAACATTTATTAAAACACAGAGCCACGAAAAATGTACGAGAACGAACACACATTTGCGAACTGTTTTATATGGTTCAGGCGTAAACAGGCATTTACGACACAATCTCAGACAATTAATACGACAACTCATTCTATGCAGATGAATTCGCTAGAAGATCCGTGCATTCGCGACATGTGAGTCTGAAGATTTTCTTTGCGAGTATAAGATGAATCACACAGGGTGCACTGAAATGGCCGCTCTCCCGTGTGCTGGCGCTGATGGCGCTCCATTGACGCTTTCTGGGAAAATGATCGGCCACAGTACGGACAAGGAATACGATGATGAACAGCTGCGCAGTGGTCGCAGAGTTCTGACGACCCGACAAAACGTGCACGGCATACATCGCAGACAAACGGACGTGAAGGATCGAGCTGAGCAATTGCACGCAAAGTCTGACAGGACAGAACGCCACGCCGCGTCACGACCTGCGGATCGTATAATGTCCCATTCACCGCGGTCAGCGTACTGTCCTCAACATCTGACATTTCCATCGACCCCATCACATCCGCAGACCAATACTCGGGTTGTCGTTTGCCAAACTCGGAGTGGACAGAATGATGTGCTGACATGAAGCTTCCACGTAGTTCGTCTTCTCGAGGCCGACTGTTCACCACTCCATCGTCATCAACAGTCTCACCTGTGTGCTCAAACAGGTGACGTTCACGAGTCGATTCACATGGAAACAACAATGCGCAGAATGGACAAGCGTAGCGATTATGTACAGTTGCGCAGTGCACATTGAACGATGGAAAGTCGGCAAATACTGATCCACATACGTCACAGCTTCGCGGCGTTGACTGTTCCATACCAGTTGTCGAATCATCCACATTTTCATCTGCTAAGTCGTCAGCTGTCTCAGAACGATGGTCACTGTTCGAGTTATGAGATGGTGGTCTGTTAATATATCCATCATTGCTCGGCCGTCTTGGCTCGGTGGCATTTGGTATTACTTTGAGCGGCGGTGGACTACTCATGACCGGTTTTGAAACTAGCTTTTCCAGGTCCTTAATTCCAACATCTCTACTTGCACTGGATACTTCCTTTGCACCCGATGTCTCCACATGACTTCTGCTGAAACCCACATCAAAGCCGGTAGCGCCAGCGGACTGTAATCTCCTTGTTAGCTGAAGTTGGTCAGCAGATGCATCAAACTGCATATCATTGTTGACATTAGTGAGTTCATTTGCTTCGACGTAACCCGGTTCTTGCTTTACTAGGCTCAAATCTGGGACTTGCATGCTGCTGCTGCAAAAATGGTCATAACTCGGCAATTCTGGCTGAGCATTTTGTTCTCCCACTTTTCTCCTCTTGGCCGCAGAAGGCTCTACCTGATCGGCTTGTTTCAGCAATCCATCCACAAACGACTGACTGGGTCCAGATGATAACCAATCATTCACATTTTCAAAAGCTTTACCGTCATCATCGGTGACATGTTCGTGAAACTTGAAGACTGTCGGTCGTGGATCACTGTAACTCACACTGGAGTTGTCGCCGCCACAGTGCCGACTGACACAAATGATAGCATCTACTTCAAAGCCGCCACGTGCGTCATGACCAAGGTGTGTCTTACACAAGAACACAATGGACTCACGCAGAAGCCTCCGAGTTGTTTCACGATCCATCTTCCTGTATCACAGCATACCGTGACTTAAGATCAACACACAAATAAACAAAAGAAATTTGGCAAAATCTGCATAGTGAATGCATTCAAAAGCCTGTCACTGTCACCCCCATTCAGTCTACTCTATAGGTGGTGTGGTAAGTATGCGTGAAGAAGTGTGGACTGTGCAAGGATATGAGTAGCACTGATGGAGTTTTAGGGCCCCACACGTCTACCCTTTCTATTCTCCCTCAGCCTTGGTCATGTGGCCTTCACTGTCACTCACAGAGGCCAAGCTCTGTGCTACATTTTGCATCTTTATATTTATCACAAACATTTGTTAAGTTGTTTATAAACGACTGTTGTTAACGTATACTAGTGCTGTTACGATTATCGTCATTACGATTTTTATCGCGATATTTTAGAATTATCGTATTGTATCGTTATCGCGATAATTTTGATTCATCGTATCATTTATCTATCGAAAACAGTAATTGACACATCGTAACAGCACTAGCGTATACAGTCGGTTTTCGTCATAAAAATTTGGTTGGTGGTACGGTTGAGTTTTTATACAACACCATTATATATGGCATGAACTTGAAATATGTAATATGCTACATTAAAAGTGGAGAGATCGTCCAATAGATAGACAGATAATGTCGATTTATATAGCGCATCGTCGTAGAAAAACCTCTAACGCGCTGAACACACTAGTACTTAGCGAACAAGAATGTTTTCAATAAACGTATGAAAGACTCGTCACTACACGTCATATCGCGGAGGTCAGCCGACAGCGAATTCAAAGTCGTTGGTCCAGCGACAGCAAAGGACCGACGACCAAGTGAGCCGAGTTGGTAACGTGGCACAAGAAGTCGGTGACGACTGGCAGAGCGTAGTCGCTGACTGCTGGCGATGTCCGAAGCTGACGTAACACAATCAGTCAGGTACTGCGGGGCCTTGTGTTGCTGACACCGGCACACTGTTACGCCAAGCTTGTACTGCACACGTTCTGGAACGTCCAGCCAGTGCAGGTCGATGTACAGCAGACGTGACAGACCACGATCGAATTTGCGGGTACCACTGACTAGGCATCCAGCAGCATTCAGCACTCGTTGAAGTTTGTCTGTCGCAGACCTCGGCGCCCCGGCTAGTACACAGTTACAGTAATCGAGGCACGTCGTGACAAAGGCGTGCACGAGTGTCTTCACGGACTCAACGTCGAGTGAACGTCGGACTCATCTCAGTTGGCGAAGCCAGAAAAAACACTTCGCACACACGTTAGAGACGTGCTTGTCCAGACTGGGCGATGATATCGCCACGCCAAGGACACGGACGTGGTCACTAGCAGCAACAATGTCTGTTCCAAGCTGCAGCGATGGGCCACCACTTCCTAACGGAGTGTGCCCATATCTGTATTAGCTCAGTCTAGGAGGCAAGCAAGTCAAGAAATCAAATGTGCTTATGGTGCACACTGCAGCACAGGTAAGACAGTAAAAAGTTCAAATGGCATAAGTCTGGATATCTGACATGTCTACCAGTCCCGACTCAACGTAGGTGTATGTAGCCTTGGATCATAAATAGTGGGTTATTGAGTCAATTAGGCAGTAGAGAATGGCACGGGGACAGGTGCTTGACCCCAGTACCGCCCAGAAAAATATATTCTTGTCCCCGTCCCCAACCCGTTCACGCACCATTAGCTGCATTCTGTCCCCATCCCCACCCCATTACCGTACTTTTTGTCCACATCCCCACCCCAGTACTGCAGAGTCGTGCAAACAAGAACACCCCATTCCCAAGTGTGGAAAAGACGATGGATATATTATGACACTTGGTCCGTATGTTTTGAGATTTTATTTGGATCTATGTAAACAGTTTTTACTTTCTGCATTTTGTGCATAATGTCATAGTTCTTTTAATCTTTAATATCGCTGCTTTTACATAACAATAAAATAACTATACGTCTGAGTAGTGTACCACATACACTTAACAACTGCACAATGCTCACTGATCACTAAAGTACACAGGACCTGCGCACACATACAGTGTCAGATACCATCAACTGCAGGCAGAGCGCTCGGGATGTGGACGTGAAGGGAGCTTGGCTTGGTTGCTTCCCTCACTCGCGCTGACGTTGGCGGCATCAAAGACTATACAATGGTCCTGATCACAGCCGGTGGTCCACTCCCTGTGCTTCTCCGACTGACCACAGGCTGACCGTGTTACACGCTGCTAATACGGCTGAGACTGCGAGTGCGATAATGCCCAGTCGGTGACACAGCATGTCGGCTTAAATTTTACTATCGCAGTCATTTTATTAGTAACTTTATTACTCGTTAGGGTTTAACGCTTTATCCCCCGCGGTATTACTGCCGACTTTGAAACCCATTACCGCGGCTATGATCCCCATCGCTAGAGACCAACCTAATTCACGGGAAAAAATGTGCGATTTCACGGTACAGTTATTAAAATGTGCCAAATTTCACAGAAAATTCACGGAAGAAGTTTGAGAAATTCACGGAAAATTCACGGGCCCCACAGCCGTTATTTCGAGGTGCTATGTTAATGCAAACTAAGAAATCTGTTGAATAGCACATTTGAAATTTCTGAACAACGAATCTTTATTATTATTGTTATTAATGTACTAAGTCAAGACTCGAGACTGGATGTAAGTAAGTAACACAGTGAATACATGCCAACTACTTAGTGCTGAAGTGTGACATGTAGCAAACAGCAAAATCAACACAAAAGCTGTTGATAACTCTGAAAACCTTCATAAATGAAAGTAAAAGCGTTAAAATTCAAAAATTGACGAAAAATCACGGATTTCACGGAATTTCACAGAATGGGCGTATTTCACAGAAGAAGGCCAATTTCACGGAAAATGTTACGGCCGTGAAATCGTGAATTAGGTTGGTCCCTACCCATCGCCGCGGTATTACCGTGGCTTCCCTCCCCATTACCGCAGTAAGGGTTTGAATTGTAAATAAAGAAGAACCGAAACGCCAAGCACCAAAGGTGCGAGAATCGAGGCCCGCAGGGCTGAGAGCTGGGGGTTGGGTTCTTGCGGACAGAGGCAGCCAGCCCCCCTCCCCGCCAGCTAGGAGGTCTGGGGAGCACTGTAAGCTCCCCCAGCGGGGTCTGGGGGCGGAGCCGCAGCCAAAATCGAATTTGGTGCTTTTTCGTCTTAATATATGACATCTGGTGACAACAAATTTAGTGATTTTCATGGGAGTCAGCTGAGCAAATTTCGTTAACTTTACACAGTAAGGGCAATATTGCCCAGCAAGAAACAAAACAACTCTTTTTATCTTCTCGTAAACATTTATTTCACAGTCAAATCGCTAGTGCCGTTGACTTAATCAATCAAATATTTTACGAATATGATAGTAGCAACATTCCTGCTTATGTGGTTCGCTTTTTCTGGACTGATTGTCACACGCGGCACGGTGTCCACGTGTGAGCCATTATTTTAAATTATTTGACATCCAGTAGTGCGCGTTGAAATAGTCAAGCGATGGTCCAACTAGGATGATGAAAGGTTCAACAGTCGTTCTACGCCCAGTCGGTTGCGCAGTGGTGTGCATATTAGGTTCATTGTACTGAACCCACGTTCTGCGTCAGCCGATTTGGGACCCCATAAAACTGGAGTTTAATTACCAGTATGTAATCACCATCAGTCAGGGCAACACGGCTGCGTGTGGTGATTCGGTGGTTGGCATCTTATCACACAGTGTCAGTTACATGCACCACGAGACCCTTGCGATGTCTACTGCCACCCAACTAAGCAAAAACTCTAGCATTATCCAACTTTAGCCTAGTGTTGTTATGGTGGCATCATCGGTGTTTACAGTCTGTTTTTGTTGCTAACAGTTTGGTTCGGTTCTGTATAAAACACCGCCATACAAGGCATGAAGTATGTAACACTTGAGAGGTCATCCGTTAACTAGCTAAGCCTAGTAGGCAAGCAAGTTGAAGGAGTCAAACGCGGTGCACGGTGGACGTCGGCTGGTTAAAATACGTGTGTTTTGATGTATGTGGAGTCATTTAGGCTCACAGTGCAGCAGGGTATTAGTGCGGCACATGACAATGGTCTTCAAAGGCAGCTGCAATAAGCCTACTATACTACCTCTGTCGTTTTAGTGATTGCCCACATTTTCATTTTCAGAGGAGCCTTCATAAAGTGGACCAACTGACGGGCATAACGTCTGGAGTGGGGGAGAAGGGGACCCTTCCACGCTAACACCGGCACATCGGACATCATCCTAAAACCCAGAAGCAGTCATTCTCTAAGAATTATCTAATCATATCATTATCACGAGATTTTTGATTTATCATATCATATCGTTTATCGATCGAAAACACTATTTGTCATATCGTAACAGCACTTAGTTATAATGTACATCGTTTGACGGTTTTCTAAAAGGCGTTGAATGACCTTTCAGCCATTTCTCTGGATTATCTATCAGTTTCATCACGGCATACTAGAGCCTCCAATGAAAAGAAATTTATGTCATTGCCAGTTTGTACTGATGTTTTCAAACATTCATTCTTCCTCGGACCATTACCGATTAAAACTCCCTCCACTGGCTGTTCGTCTCTCGCAGTCGACTCAGTCCTTCCACGGGGCTCTGCTGAACTCGGCATCCTCCAACCATTGCTGATAATCATGACACTCCGGCAGTAACGAGTGGTCTGCACCCATTGCTGGATATCTCACCGAAGAACAGAAGAACTGCTCTGTGATCCTATTTTTGCCGGTCATGCCTAAAATCCGGCCCGGCCAGGCCGGCCCAGCTGCCTAAATACCGTCCCGGCCAGGCCTAAAACCCGCCCCGGCCGGGCGGAGAGTGACCTGCCGTTGACAGTGGCCGTGAAAGTGCGACTTGCGACAATCAAAGGATACCGCCCGCAGCCGGTATTACGTAATCGTGTCAACGTGATCTGTTGGTCAGACGGCCAGGCTGGGAATGGGAGGACACATCAAGCCAATTTGCTATTCCTATGCCTACAAGTCATTTGAAATATGTATATGGAGGCGAATGATGAAAGTACCATGGACTGAGCACAAAACAAATGAAGAAATACTGAAGATGGATGAGACAGAAAGAAAACTAATGGACACCGTTAAAAGTCGACAGAAGAGATGGCTAGGTCACATCCTAAAACATGACTCATTACTGAGAATAACGTTAGAAGGACAAATACAGGGGAAGAAGGCTTATCGGAGACCAAGAACAATGCTTTTGGATTGGATACTGAAGACAGAGGAAGGCAATATCAGCTACGAAGAACTAGATTTCCACCCAGGACAGGTCTAGATGGAGTCAATGAAGATGGAAACATGCCATATGGCAGAGCACTACAGAGAGAGGCCTACAAGCTTTTGTAAGTTGTAAAATGTAAATTATCGCAAGTCTAACAGACACTGTAATTATGTCAGACGCATATGCATAGCGCGGACTATACTGTGGCAAGATGTCTGTCCGTCTGTCACACGCCGGTATCGAGTTGATAGAGCTATGTTTACACTGGCAGAATAGAAAGTTGTATGTGATCTTCTACTATTTAAAACAAGAAGCCCAGCTAGTGCTGGGATAGCCAACCGTCCGTTGGTATTTTTGGGAATTTTTTTAATTTTCGGACTAGGATGATGAAACTTGGCATCCAGGTAGCGAAGGGAT
>Ga0209339_1000653_pt1 | contig 13088 bp, 12 predicted proteins | sample OlaalgELextract3_FD_187376 | JGI IMG/M metagenome (GOLD analysis project Ga0209339, IMG submission 187376) | Olavius algarvensis symbiont microbial communities from Tuscany, Italy - Type A ELBA extract 3 (SPAdes) (version 2) | ecosystem: Host-associated > Annelida > Digestive system >... | reverse complement strand
AGTTTTAGGGAACTAGGCCTATAAAAGGAGTGATTTTAGTAGTACTTATATCAAAAAAAGTCAAGTAGTATTTTATCTTATCATGCTGATATAATGAGAATTTTTACGTTTATGCGTCCACTCTATAGCCAATTGTCTATAACCCGGCTCAATGGACCAGGATTTCTGCGACAAAGTAAAGATCCGGGCCCAGAGGACCCGGCTTTGAGTTCACCCCAGAGGGGTGGAGTTTACCTTAGAATCCTAAAGGAATAATGGAATGGTGGAATAATGGAATATTGGGGATACAAAGCGGATGACGGTCTGATTTTACAAAATGCTCCGTGTCATCCTTATAAAAATAGCTCCCAGTCCACTAAAACCAACATTCCAACATTCCAGTATTCCATCATTCCGCTCCCGCTTGCAGCAGATTCTCGGCATAGCCGATTGGCTCTGACCCCCGTAAAGAACACGGGATCAACAACTGGCCCAAAGGACCAGGTTTTCTGGGACAAAAATAAAATGTGGCCTTTGATGAATGGTTTAAAACCTGAGTTAGACCGGAAAAGACCCTGAAATACCGCTAATGATATCCAGCTATAAATTTAACCGTCTTGAAGTCGCCGGTTCCCTCGGTGATTTGGGAACCGTTCTGCCCCTGGCGATCGGGTTGATTTTGATCAATGGATTAAACCCGACGGGACTGTTTCTATCCGTTGGCATTTTTTATATCTTGGCCGGGATATATTACGGTGTGCCGATTCCGGTACAACCGATGAAAGTAATCGGGGCCTATTCAATTGCGACTGCGATGACCGTTTCACAAATTACGGCTTCGGGTCTGCTTATTGGCGCCATCCTGCTGGTCATCGGCACAACCAATGCCATAAACTTTATCGGCCGCTATATCCCCAAATCGGTCGTCCGCGGCGTTCAACTGTCCACCGGCACCCTGCTGATGGTTCAGGGCATCAATTTTATGCTGGGCACATCCAAGCTGCAGTTGCTTCAGCAATCGGCCGAACCCTTCCTGGTGCTGGCGAGCATCGGCCCGCTGCCGCTTGGCATCATCATCGGCACGGCCGGCGGCTTGTTAACCCTATTGCTTCTGGACAATAAAAAAATACCGGCCGGCCTGGTGGTGGTATCCGGCGGACTGGCCCTCGGACTGTTGTTCGGTGATCACGAAACCCTTGACAAAATCAAACCGGGAATTTATTTCCCGGAGTTTCTGCCTTTTGGATGGCCGACACGGGCCGACTTCACCTTTGCCCTGCTGGCCCTGGTGTTGCCTCAAATACCCATGACACTGGGCAATGCCGTCATTGCCTACGCCGATCTTTCAAAGGATTATTTCGGCGATCATTCCCGCAAGGTTACCAATCCGGCAGCGTGCATTACCATGGGACTGGCTTGTCTGATGAGCGCCTTCATGGGCGGGATGCCGCTGTGCCACGGTGCCGGCGGGCTGGCCGCCCATTATCGATTCGGCGCCCGCACAGGCGGATCCAACCTGATGATCGGGATTATTTTTATTCTGCTGGCAGTAATTTTGGGTCCCTATACGGTTTCCGCCGTAAACCTCATTCCCCTGTCGGTTCTGGGTGTCTTGCTTCTATTTGCCGGCAGCCAGCTGGGTCTGACCGTTATCGATCTTCAGGGACGCCGGGAATATTTCGTCATATTGGTGATTCTGGGGATAACGCTCGCCGCCAATCTTGCCGCCGGTTTCATCGTGGGGGTGGGAGTGGCCCATATATTGAGAATAGAAAGATTCAAGATCTAAAGGAATTTTACAATAAGCTGATTCTGCATTGGATGAAAATTCACCCTTGTATGAAATTTCATTAATCCGATTCTGTTTTCAGGACATTTGGTATGAGTTATGTTGGCAACGAAGCTAAGGTGTAAAATTCCAGCATCTATTTCGATTAAACGGTCTATTTTTGGGACTGACGGCTGCGCTGACTTCTTTGTTCTATCTTTGAGCATTTATATCCATTTAATTTGGTCGAGACGGTAACGTATAAATATTTTTTCGCCCGGAAATATGTTGTGAGCCCGGCCTTGTTCCAGTGTTAATCCCACGGTAAAGGGAAGATCCCCGACGAGTATCGTGGCAAATAGTTGCCCTATTTTCCTTTCCAGGCTGAGCCGGGAAACGGTGCCGTTCAGGACAACCGCCTCATCGGACGCCTTCGAGCCTTTTTCACTGACAGACAACACATCAATGACGGCAGCGGCCTTCCGGTCCGGGGGTTCAGGAATCAGCAGTTGCTGCCGGTCGGCCAAAACCTTGCCCCATTTTCCCGTTGCGAACCGCTGCCAGGGCCCGAATATGATGGTCTCGCGGCCCGCCCCAAAAATTTTACCCTTAAATACGTGCAATATCTCATCGCAAATTTCGTAAAGCCACTGCCAGTCGTGGCTGGCGACAATCAGCGTAGCACCCCACTGCCGGCGTGCCCTGAGCGATGCCTCTTTGATAAGTTGGGCGCTGGCGGCATCGACACTGGCAGTCGGTTCATCCAGCAGAAGAACGCTGGGCCTCAGTGCCAGCCGTGCGGCTAAAGCGACCCGCTGAGCTTCGCCTCCGGAGAGCGCATACCAGGGACGTCGGGCAAAATCCTGACTCGACAAACCGACCAGTGCCAATGCTTCGTCAACCTTGGCGGCAATATCCCCGCCGTTGCCTCTCAATTTAAGGCCGTAGGCAACATTGTTAAACACGGAACGTTTCATCAATATGGGTTCTTGCGGCAGGAGGGCAATCCGAAATCTGGCCCCATTCGAAAAAGGTTCAACGAAACGGCCGTTAAACTTAATTTTTCCCCGTGACGGCTTTTCAATCAGGCCCAACAGTCGTAAGAGGGAACTTTTCCCGCTGCCGTTGGGACCGATGACCCCCACGATGGATCCCGGCTGAACGGTGAGTTGATCGATAGCCACCACGGTTTTGTCGCCGTATGAATGCTCCAGGGATCTTATGTCATAAATTGGTTGGTCCACAGTTAATGCCTAGGATGGTGAAAATGGCTTAATTTCAGAAGTTTAACCCCACTATTGTTCCTCTGCAAGTTGAGCGCAATTTTTGATTTTGGATTTTTGATTTTAGATTTAAGGGCGTCTGCTTGTCGTGAGCTTCTTTGTCGAACGGTCCTTTATAATTGATAGAGCGCAGCGATTCCATCAATCCGAAATCCGCAATCTAAAATCCCAAATTATGACTCCTGACGGCATAGGACTGAAAACGGGATAAATATGTAAATGCAGATTTTGCATATATCCACTACCATAGCTAGTACCTGCGGCGCAGAAATGACAATGAAAGATTCACACAAAAGGCGATGGCCAGCAAAACGAGCCCCAGGGCAACCCCCAGGCCAAACTGCCCCTTGTTGGTTTCCAGGGCGATAGCGGTTGTAATGGTACGTGTATGCCATTTTATATTGCCCCCGACCATCATTGAAATACCGACCTCGGTCATGACGCGTCCGTAGGCCGCAATCGCACCGGCCAGGATGCCGTGGCGCGATTCCCACAGGCTGCTGATGAATAGCTGTCGGCGATTGGCGCCCATGGAAATGATCGTCGTGCGAAGCTTGCGGTCCATGCTTTCCACTGCGGTGGCGCTCAGTCCGATAACGATCGGCAGGGCCAGAATCGTCTGACCGACGGCAATGCCGGGCAGGGTGAAAAGCAAGCCCCAACTGCCCAGAGGACCACGGTGGGTTAAAAGCGCATAAACGAGCAGGCCGATAAAAACCGTCGGCAGTGCCATGAATGTATCCACAATAGTCCGCAGCGATTTTTTTGCCTTGAAATCGAAATAGCCGAGACAAAAGCCAAGCGGAATCCCGATGATCAGGCTGCCGCCGATGGAATAGCTCGACACCTTGACGGTGGCATAGATCGCCGAATAGGTTTCAGGGTGGCCGCCGGTCAATAGAGCAATGGCCTGGATGAATCCTTCAAATATAAAATCCATGACAATATCGGATCAGGCATATAAATGCGACTGCCGGAAACAGACGATGCTGCGATTGGATCGGCTCACCGGCAGTCGCTTTTCAGCCTGATTGTTTGTGATTTGCTATTTATCGGCATTGGGGGTAAACAATGGTTTGCCCAATAGTTTAAAATCTTTTATCAACTGCTGTGCCTGCGGTCCGGCGATCCATTGGATAAATTGTTTCGCGGTGCTGTAACTTGCCTTGGCACAAAGTTTAGGATTTATCGCTATCACACTGTATTGATTCAACAGCACGGCATCGCCTTCCACCAATACCTTGAGCGGCGGGTTGCCTTTCAGATTGCTTTCATACTTGATGTAGGTCCCCCGGTCGGTCATGGTATACCCATGGCGTTCCGCGGCGATGTTGATGGAGGCCAGCATTCCCTGGCCCGTCTGAACGTACCAGCCTTCCTTTTCGGGAACGGGAAGTTCGGCCGCCTTCCACAGCGCCAACTCTTTTTTGTGGGTTCCCGAGTTATCGCCCCGGCTGACAAATACCGCCTGATGGGTCTGAATCGCAGTCAAAGCCTCTTCAATGGACTTGCCTTTGATGCCGGCCCCGTCCGCCGCCGGTCCGACGATGACAAAATCGTTGTTCATGACCTCGCGACGATCCACCCCGAAGCCGTTGGCCACAAATTTTTTCTCGGCCGGCGGTGCATGGACCATGAGGATGTCCACATCGCAATTTTGACCCAATTTAAGTGCTTTCCCGGTGCCGGTTGCGGTCCAACGCAGCTCGATTCCGGTGGCCGCCTGGAATTGCGGCGCCAGGTAGTCCAACAAGCCGGTGTTGTCCGTACTGGTGGTGGTGGCCATCATCAACATTTGGTCCGCAGCCCCTGAACGGGCCGGCAAAAAACAAATAATAAGTGCTAAATGGACTACCGCAACAAATAACCGCTTCATACACAATTCCTTTCATCGATCCGGAAAAACCATCTTACCGCTTAGACTCAAATCATAACCGTGCAGCGTCTCGGCGATTTTGCGAAAATCCTGCTCATGCAAGAGCCCGAGAAAGCGTTGGATCCCGGCATCAAAAAATCGATCCTTGGCAATCATCAGGTCGTAGCGCTCCCAGCGCAGCGGAACAAAATCGAGATCCAGCAGCCCGGCAACGGCCCGGATAGATGGCCCGGCATCGGCCCGTCCGGCCAATATTTCGAGCCCCACATCCAGGTGGCGGGACACTTCATGGGTGTAGCCGCTGATTTTCTCACCGTTGATGCCGGCTTTTTTCAATTGATTGTCCAGCAGCAGCCGCGTACCCGTGGCCAGGGACCGGTTGACAATCGTCAACCCTTTGCGCGCCAAATCCGCAACGCAAGAAATATTTTTGGGGTTGCCCTTTTTAATCAGAAGACCCTGCTCGCGGCGGCAAAAATTCACCATGGCCGGCATTTTATCCAACTCCCTGAACGCAAATTCAAAATTATAGTCATTGCCGGAGTCCTGCAGCAGGTGGCTGGCGGCAATGTGGCACAGATTCTGACGCAGCGTTCGCAAGCCCCCCATGCTGCCCAGGTTGCCGAACACGGCCACGTGATCGTTGTGCAGCGTATTAAAATAGGAAATCGTTTGATCAAGCAGCGGATCATTGCTTCCGGTTATTATAAGTAATCCTTGGTAATAAAAAGGTTCAAGATTGGATTCCGGATAATTTACGGTATTGGTTTCCACCCATTGTTCCACCAGATGTTGCGGGAACAGCCACTTTCCGGTAATCTTGGTGGCCGGCAGGCCTTTTTCAGAAACCAGGGTATAGACCAGTTTCTCGTTGATATTTAACAAGCGGGCAACTTCTTTTGTGGATAGTAAATTTTTCATTATATTTAATTTCAAATAGTTGGTTGATAAAACGATTCAACGGACAATCTTGAAAGCCCGGAGTCGTAAAGAAAGCCTACCCATAGTTGGTATATTGCAACCTGTCAATAGAATAATATTAGAAAGGATAATAAATAACTTATACTAACATTTTATTACATATATATTGAATTTATATGGGCTGGCAGAAAGGCTTTAATGTGGCCACGAAAAGATAAGGCTTGTCGCAAGCAATCAGGTGGGATAATGGAACCCGCCGCTGTGGCGCAACTCCCGATCCGACGGTCATCCCGGTTGCGTGTCCGGGAGGTGATAAAATCTCAAGGTATAATCTTAATTTTCGTCAATTCGTTATTATAGTGTCTGTATCGAGGTGAAATGAAAATTTATCAGGGGTGATTCGAAAACCTCACATAGCTCGAACGAGCGGAACGAAAAAGGACGAAATAATCACGAAAGCACGAAGGGACGAAAACACGAAAGAAAAGCGAGAAAAACCTCGTGCCTTTAACCTGAGGAGGTATTATGAAAAAGCTTTTTTTAACAATACTGGCAGTATTGCTGCCGCTGTCAATTGCCGTTTCAACGGTGAGTGCCCACTGTGAGATTCCCTGCGGCATTTACGATGACCAGCTGCGCACGCAGCTGATTGCTGAACACGCCGGGACCATTGAAAAATCCATGCAGCAGATCATGGCGCTCGGCCAGGCCGATCCCGTCAACTACAATCAATTGGCGCGCTGGGTATCCAACAAGGAAGCCCATGCCTCCGAAATCCAGCATATCGTATCGCAATACTTCATGACCCAGCGTATCAAGCCGGATCAGCCAAAGTATCCCGCAAAATTGACAGTGCTGCACAAAATGCTGATTACGGCCATGAAGTGCAAGCAGACCACTGATCTGGCGCATGTCAATGATCTGCGAAAATATTTAAAGGAATTTGAAATCCTCTACTTTGGAGCAAACCACAATTAGACCGCAGGCTTTATCCGAAACTGCACTTTGAAAAGGGGGAATCCTTCGGTGCAGCAGCGGCGCAGTTTTAGGTTTCAGGTGTCAGGTGTCAGGTGTCAGGAAACCTAAGTGCCGGGTCCTCTTATGAAACTACGCCCATATTAACCCCAAGACAGGGTATTTAAATCGTGCTCGTACTCGTCCTCGTCCTCGGGTTTGAAAGCGGCTCAAGATTTTCGAGGACGAGGACGAGGACGAAACGGCCAATGAGTTCATCGAAAACTGCGTAAATTTGGCGCAGTTTCTTTTCCGATCAGACTGGCCGTTTTTTTGGCCAGAGGCCACACTCGTGTGAAACTACATTGGAATGACGAATGTCGAATGTCGAATGACGAATGACGAATGATGAAGTATGGAATCACTGCGCTCGGTCTTTTTAAAAATAATAAGGATAGAATATCTTACTTCGATATTCGTCATTCCTTGTTCGATATTCGTTATTCGCTTTTTCCCAAAGGAAACGGCGGTACCCGCCGTTTAGGCGGGGATAAACCCCGCCACTACATTGTCGTTCAAGCCAAGCCCGTCGACATCTGTAATTTCATAAAAAGCTGCAGACATGCCATTTATCATATCTGGCAACTATGCTTCCGGCCGGTCCCACGACGGCTGCGTCAATGGTAAATCCGCCGGAACTCCTCCGGCGTGGGAAGCTATAGCAGATGTAGCATTCCAATTCCTCGGAGAAACGCGAAAAGGCCTCAAAACTTGGCCCGTCCCAATTTTCAGCAAGATCATCCAGCCGGTTAAACACCATTTCATCGTATCCGGAGCTGGAGAGCTCGGGCAGCACGTAAATATCATGGCCCGGTGCGGCGCGCATTGTCTCCATGGCCGTCCGGATATTGGCCTCTCGATCACTGATGGTTTGAGGTATTTGGCAACCGGCAACGGTTAGCGGTCTATATGCCGTCATTGCAACCTCCCACTTGATCATTCACATACAATCGGAATTTTCCTGTTGCTCAACGCCAGTGAATCACCGGCGCCTTACGTTCCGGCAGCCGATGATATTTAAATTTGGGATACCCGATCATCATCGGATAGTACCAGGTGTGCTCCTCCGGAAGTTCCATGGATTCAACGATACCAGGGGTGGCCAGCATGGCCGCCCGCAGCAGCCCGGCCCAGCAGGTGCCCACACCCAGGGGCAGGGCGGCCAGCTCCAGATAAGACAGGGCAATGCTCAAGTCCACCAGGCCGTTGGCGCTCGCTTTGGGGGCGGAGGGGATGATGAGGGTTTGGGCCGTGCGCAGGATGCCGTCGTAGCCGGTGGCCCAGCGCGCCGCCACCGGACGAAAGTAATCGGCCGCCGGAGAACCGGGCTGGTCTTTAATGACCCGTTCCATCCAGTTGATGGTTTCCTGGGACAGCTGCGCCAAGCGGTGACGCCCTTCAATCACCGTCCATTCAAGGTTCTGGGCGTTGCTGGCGGTGGGGGCGTAGCGGGCCGCCTCGATCAACCGGGTCAAAGTCGCCCGGTCCATGGCCTTGTCCTTGAACAAGCGGATGGATCGCCGGGAGCGGAGAAACTGATCGGCCTGATCCCAGCTCAAAACCAGGTCTTTTACGATCTCCGGGCAGTCTGCGACGTCCACTCCGGCCACGCTCAAGGCACCGTGGGGGCAGACGGCCACACAATGGCCGCAGACCATGCAATAAGCTTCGTCAGTCTCGGCAACTTGCGGGAAACTCGCATCATCTGCCTGGGTGATAATCCGTCTCGGGCACTCGGCCGCACAGATTCCGTCCTGCTTGCACTTGGTTTCATCAATCGTCAGAATAGCCATACTTTTCTCCTTGTGAAGTTGTTGAATCTAAAGCCCGGATTGTTTCCCGGTCATGCTTTCTATCTCGACTTTGAATACGGCGGCTGCCTTGACCTTGTTTGCGGGAAATTCGAAGGGTTCGTCGGAATATTGAGCCATGATCACATCGAGGGCCCGGCGTTTGTCGTCTAATTCTTATTTCTTTTTCTTTGCGCCTCACGTGTGCTCCTTTCTAATTTAAGCTCAAACTCTGAGTAATTAAGTCGTCTTATCCGGCCAGGGGCATAATTTATGGACCGGGCAGATCGGACACCGCGGTTTGCGGGCCGAACAGATCTCCCTTCCGAAAAACACCAGGCGCAGTGAAAAATCGCTCCAGTCCTGCCGGGGAATGATCTCCATCAAATCAAACTCAACCTTAACGGGATCCTTGTGGGCCGTAAAATCCAGCCGCCGTGAAATGCGGCCGACATGGGTATCCACCACGATGCCCGGCGTGTCGAAAACGGCTCCCAGCACCACATTGGCCGTCTTGCGCCCTACCCCGGGCAGTTTCACCAGCTCTTCGAGGGTGCGCGGCACCTGCCCCCCATGAATTTCCAATATCATTTTGCTGCAGTTTTTAATATTTTTGGCCTTGTTGTGGTAGAAACCGGTCGACCGGATATGTTTTTCAATGGTTCGAATTTGGGCCCGGGCAAAATCATTCGGCGTTTTCAGCCGTTTATATAGCTGCCGGGTCACCTTGTTGACCTGGTTGTCGGTGCACTGGGCCGAAAGGATGGTGGCCACCAGCAGTTGAAACGGGGTCTCGTGATAAAGGGGGGTGACGGCTTGCGGGTAGCGCTCTTTGAGAATCCGGCGGATTCGATCGGCGCGGGTTTTTAGTTTCATGCTGAATGTCCGTTGTTAGTTGTCAGTTGCAAAATCAGGCGCACTGACCTATTTTAGGAAGGCATATAGGGTGCTCGGCCTTGATTTGTCAAGATCTGAAATTCAAAGTCTCCCGACCCCGACAACGGACAACACCCAACCGACAAGGGACGGCGACTTGACACCACCGAACTTAGCATAACCTAAACACGCGGATTCTCGAGCATGAATAACAAAAAACCAAACGTACGAGCCTTAGGCCTATGTTCAGGCGGGCTGGACAGTACCCTGGCGGGCGTCGTCCTGCGCAACCAGGGAATAGAAGTTGAATGGGTCAGTTTCGAAACCCCGTTTTTCAGCGCAACCAAGGCGCGCAGGGCCTCGGAAGCGACAGGGATACCGTTGACCGTCAAACCCATCTACCCGGTCTACATCGACATGCTGAAAAATCCGCCGGCCGGCTACGGCAAATTTATGAATCCCTGCATGGATTGCCATGCCCTGATGTTCAAACTGGCCGGTGAAATCATGCGCCGGCGGAATTTCGATTTTCTTTTCAGCGGTGAGGTGCTCGGTCAACGCCCGATGTCGCAGAATAAAACCTCGCTGCGCTACGTGGAAAAACATTCCGGGTTCGACGGCTATATCCTGCGCCCCCTGACCGCCAAGAATCTGCCGGAAACCATTCCGGAAAAAAAGGGCCTGGTGGACCGGGAGCAGCTGCTGGATATTAGCGGCCGGGGGCGCAAGTCCCAGATCAAACTCGCTGCCGAATTCGGTGTCCGGGACTATCCCGCCCCGGCCGGCGGCTGCCTGCTGACCGACAAGGGCTACACCAACCGTCTGCGGGACCTGTTCGAACACCAGGACAGTTGCACCGAGGCCGAGCTGCACCTGCTGAAATTCGGCCGCCACTATCGCCTGAACCCCCAGACCAAGTTAGTCGTTGGCCGCACCGAAAAAGACAACGAGAATATTCTCAAATATCACGACCCCCGGGTCGATACGGTCATCGATGTCAAAGATTACCCCAGTCCGATTGCCTTGGTGCCGTACGGCGGGGCCCAGGACTCGATTATGCTGGCCGCCTCTATTTGCACCGGTCACAGCAAGGCCCCGCAAATGGCCATGGTGAAGGTCTTGGTCAAAACGGGCAGAAAGAAGAAAACCATCAAAGTGATCGCCCTGCAGCCGGATGATGTGCGCAAGTTAATGATTAAGTGAGATAGAGGTCAGAGGACAGAGGTTTTCGATTGCGGAATGCGGAATGCGGATTTCGGATTGAAGAAGATTAGCGCAGATGACACCGTTCGAAAGTGGGCCTTCGGCAACCTCAGGCGAGTCAAAGTCGGTAAATGAGCTCGTAGCTCATAGCTGATAGCTCATAGAGCAGAGTTCAGAGTTTCGAAGTGGGAAGGCGGCCTTCGACAAGCTCAGGCGAGGCAAAGTCGGAAAAGGTAATGCGCATGGAGTATGGCACAGCGACAGAAGACAGATTTTAGAATGCGAAAGTCTGAAAGAAGGGTTTCAAAAGAATTACTCGACGCCCTTTTACCATGAGTTTCTCGAAAGGCACCGATATTTTACCCTACACCTTATACCTTCTACCCTATACCACACATTTTCTGCACCGTAATACCAGAAACCGACATCGTTCTTTTGCCGAATGCCGAACGCCGAACACCGAATGCCGGCTGTTTCTCCTCGCACCCAGTTAACTAGCTCAGCAAGCCGCCGCCGTCAACATCGATTACCGCACCGGTGATAAAGTTGTTGGACATCAGCTCGACGGCGATTGAGGCGATGTCTACCGGCAGCCCTACCCTTTTAACCGGCAGGGATTGCGCCACCGCGCTGAACATATCCGCGCGTGCCTCATCGGGCATGCCCAGATAAGCACCGGTGTCTCTGGTCATGCCCGGTGAGATAACATTGACCCGCACCGGGGCAAGCTCGACGGCCAGGGCTTTGCCAAGGGTTTCGACCGCCGCATTGATGGCCGCCAGAATCGGGGAGCCCTTGTCGGGCCGGCGGCTGAGAATGCCGGAAAACAAGATGATCGAACCCTGCGGGTTTACCCGGGCTTCCTTGACGGCCAGGTAGGGACCGAAAAATTTACTGTCCATCGAGGATCTGGCGTCTGACAGCGGCAAATCTTTCAGCGCACCGGTTTTAACTGCACTGCCCGGGATGACCAGGTGATCGAGCGGCCCGGCAAAATCGAATAATCGTTTGACGGATGTCTCATCGGTAAAATCAACCACATGCCATTTCACCCCGGATCCGATCTTTACGGCTGCTTCCATAAGCTTGGATTCCGAACGGCTGGCAATCGACACTTGGGCGCCAGCCTGCGCTGCAGCACTCGCAATCGCCAGGCCCATGCCGGAGCTGCCCCCTATAACCAACACTTTTTGTTCACTTAGTCTCATGATGATCACCTTTAAATTTTAACGAAACCGAAAATTGATCGAGATAGCTTGACCAGTTTCACATACAAACTGATTTGAATCGCTCATATCTGAATACAACACCCGATAAAATAAGATTTCGGCCGGTGTTTTCAATCAAATCACGCTAAAAAACCGCAAGGTAATTGGGGACATCATCGCATGATTTAACCTAATGCCTGTCCCTCCTGATTATCTTAATTAAACAAATATAGGTCGAAATAAAAAAAGCAGAGTTTTTTTAACTCTGCTTTTTTTCTGCTTCAATTAACGCGAGTTGAAAAAAAGCATTATGCTTTCCACCAGCTCGGCCATAAAGTTAAAGTCAAGCGTCTCCATTTTGTCGGACGGCAAATGATAGTGGGGATTGCGCAGGAAGGCCGAATCCGTAACCATCACCGCTTTATAGCCCTTGTCCCAGAAAGAGGCATGATCACTGAGTCTGACAGACGGTAAAATCCAGCCGTTGAAGGGAACTTTCAATTTAACGGCAGGAAGCTCGCGATTTTTTTCAAACGAGTTGAACAGATCTTTGGCAAATCCGCCGGATTTAAAATTGCTGACAATGCCGATGAAGTTGCCCTCTTTGGGATAACCCAAAAATCTCAATGGAAACAAATAAGTCTGGCAGCCGGGCTCATAACAGGTGTACCCCACCATTTCGAGACAGATCATGCCGTCAATCTTTTCCTGCTGCCGACGCGCCTTTTTGGCATACACGCGGCTGCCCATATATTGGGTGGCATAGACCGGCGGCTCTTCCAGGGCAAAGGAAACAAATTTGACGGCCAGATCGTGTTCATTTCCGTCAAGCAGCGTTTTGACCTGTCGAGCAACTTCGAGCTGGACGGCGATGGCGCTGGCATTGTCATCGGCCCCGACGGTGCCGGCAACCGAATCGTAGTGGGCACCGACCAGGTAGCGCCGTGCGGGACTGGGGCCGGATGAGGTCTCGGCCACCACATTGACCACTTGAAGATCGTGGTAGTCATAGGGCTCATCATGCACAGCCAGTCCAATGTCTCTATAGAGCCTGCGCATAAACTTAAAATTGATCAGAATAAATTACAAAATTGTAGGTCCAACATTTTAAATTTGGTCAATGTTCTTTGAAAAATTGGTTAAAGCAGCAATCTGCTGTGCTTCAGGTTA